>OICH01000371.1_pt1 | contig 20054 bp, 19 predicted proteins | sample 1581271 | NCBI WGS metagenome assembly OICH01 (sample SAMEA3882547, study PRJEB24775) | human gut metagenome | biome: human-associated habitat; feature: intestine environment; material: feces | place: Netherlands | collected 2009/2010 | reverse complement strand
AAGCACTCTTGCTGTATCCGGGATACTCTCTTTCTTGCCAATCTGAGAACCACTTGGATCAAGATATGTAACATGCATTCCAAGGTCATGCGCTGCAACTTCGAAAGAACAGCGGGTACGGGTGCTTGTCTTTTCAAAGATCAATGCGATATTTTTTCCGATCAGGCTGTCATGTAAGATGCCTTCTTTTTTCTTTTTTTTCAAATCAGCCGCAAGATCGATCAGATATAAGATCTCTTCCGGTGTGTAATCCATCAGTTTTAAGAAATTGCGTCCTTTTAAGTTCATCATTCTACCGTCCTTTTCTGCTTGAATTTTAAAATGCATCCCTTTTTCCACGAATAAAAGTTTACCGGCTGCATTTTCTTATAAGATAGAACGGGCTGCCACGGAATATTTTCCAGCGGCAGCCTCGTTTTCATGCTTAATTCTCTTTTCCGACCTCAACAACAGATTTTGCAAGACCTGCAATTCCCTGAATCTCTGATGGGATAATAATCTTGGTAGCTTTTCCGTCGGCTGCCTTTGCAAATGCCTCTAAACTCTTTAACTGAAGAACGCCTGCATCCGGTGCTGCTTCTTTTAACATACGAAGACCATCTGCATTTGCCTGCTGTACTTTCAGAATAGCCTCTGCCTGACCTTCTGCCTCTTTGATGGTTGCTTCCTTCTGTGCCTCGGCACGCAGGATTGCAGCCTGTTTTTCAGCCTCTGCATCGAGAATTGCAGACTCCTTATTTCCTTCTGCAACCAGAATTGTAGATTTTTTCTCACCTTCTGCACGCAGAATGGCTTCACGCCGCTCGCGCTCTGCCTTCATCTGTTTCTCCATGGCATCCTGAATTGCCTTTGGCGGAATAATGTTCTTTAACTCCACACGATTTACTTTGATACCCCACGGATCTGTTGCCACATCCAGCGTTGCACGCATCTTTGTGTTAATGGTCTCACGCGATGTCAGTGTCTCATCCAGTTCCAGATCACCAATGATATTACGAAGCGTCGTAGCAGTCAGATTTTCAATTGCCATGATTGGATTTTCCACACCGTATGCATACAGCTTTGGATCCGTGATCTGAAAATATACAACTGTATCAATCTGCATTGTTACGTTATCTTTTGTGATTACCGGCTGTGGTGGGAAATCAACCACCTGTTCCTTCAACAATACCCTTTTTGCAATACGGTCAATAAACGGCACCTTAAAATGCAGCCCTACCGACCATGTGGTAAGATACCCTCCAAGTCTCTCCACAACTACCGCATGCGCCTGTGGAACAATTTTCACACAGTTCACAATAACGACCAATGCAATGATCACTACAATGAGAATTACAACAGGCATAACTTTTTCCTCCTTTACCTATACCTTTTCTACTATAAGTTTGACACCACTGATTGCCAGAATTTTTGCTTCTTCTCCCGGTTCAATGATCTCATTATCATTACGGGTACGCACCGTCCACTCCTGTCCATGAACAACTGCCATCCCGGTCTGATCCATATTACTGACGCGCTCGGAAATCCGTATATTTTCCCCAATCAGGCTATCCGCGTTTGTTCTTTGCATTTTGGCATTTACATATTTACGCGCCCACGGTCTTGTCGCAGCAAGCAAAAGAATGGATACCACTAAGAATACCAGAAACTGCACCACCGGATTTACCCCTGCCATTGCCATAACCAGTGCCGCAAGTGCACCTGCGGCAAACCATATGCACGTTAGTCCGATTGTTGCAAGTTCTCCCAGAACAAACACAATCAAAAGTACTATCCAAAGCAATTCATACGGATTCATCGCTCTTATAATTATCATAGACTCTCCCTCTTTTCTGCCACTTTTTTATTTTGGCGAATGCACAGAATACATACCGGCATTTTCCATCCGAATCACAAATGCTTTTGCAAATCCGGCTGCTTTTGCATAATGCTGAATCTGTGGCTGTTGCACCAGTTTTAAGTCCCATCCGTGCATCTGCACGATTTTTGACACGATGGAAAGTCCAAGTCCGTTCCTCCCATCGCTTACCCGCGCTTTGTCCCCACGCGTAAAAGGATCAAACAAATGCTGCGCCTGTTCCTCTGGAATTAGAATTCCGCTGTCTGCCACCAATACATAAATCCGCTCCAGCTCCCTATAAGCAAACAGTCCGATTCTTGTTCCCTTTGGATTGTGCTGCATGGCATTTGTCAGAAGGTTTGTCACTACACGGGATAACTGAAGTTCATCCGCCCAGACCGGTATCGTTTCCTCCGGAATATCTGCTGTCAGTGTCATTCCGTTTTCTTCCATCTCTGCATACAGCATTGCCGCATTTTCTCTGAGAAGTTCACACAAATCAAGTGTTTTTCCATTTAATGCAAACCCTTCACTATCCAGTTTTACATATTCAAACAACAAATTGATCAGATTTCCGATCCGAACCGATTTATTCTGGATGGCATTCAGATATTCCTGCTGTTTTTCCGGTTCCTGTACCATATGATCCGCCAATGCTTTTGCGTAACCGGATACGGTCGTGACCGGTGTCCGAAGATCATGTGCGATATCGGAAAGCATCAGATTCCGCTTGCGGTCAAACTCTCTCTGCTGCTGTTCGCGCTCCTCCTGGATCTGATGAAATTCCGCCATCACAATCCGCGCGAACGTTATCGCACCCAAAATATAAGGAAGCAGCATACACACCATTAACAGCAGAAGAACCACAAACAGCAGGATGGCTTTCCATCCTTCCATCTCCTGTACGACGACGGAACTCCTTGTCGCCGGAAGTGCATTGCCCAGCCAGTCCTGTAATCGTTCCCCTGTCCACTGCATCATTCCCTGCAGCGGTGATGGCAAAAGCATCCGGACGGCATTTACTATCAGCAATAACAGAACACATATGATAAAAATAAACAGATCCGTCTTTCCAACGGATGACTGCCTCTGGTAATCCGGGAAAAAAACTTTCATCACCACAGGCATAACCGCCTGGCTGATCAAAAAACTGATCAGCGACTGTGCAACTGTCACCAGTACAAGGATATAAATAAACCGTTTGATCAAAAATGCCTGTAAATCACGCATTGCTATTTCTCCAGCCGATAGCCCAATCCGCGGATGGTTCGAATATAAGCTGCCGGGTCTTCATCAAGTTTTGCCCTCAGCTTGCTGATGCAGACCATAATATTATTGTCTGCAACCACATAAGTGTCACCCCATCCCTGTTCATAGATCTGTTGTTTGGTAAACACTTTTCCCGGATGCTTCATAAATAACTCCATGATCCGGTACTCTACCGAAGTCAGTTCAATCGGTTCTCCATTTTTTTTGAGTACGCAGCCTTCCGGATCCAGTTCCAGATCCCGGACAGTCAGTATATTGGATGACAGTTCCGCTGTCCCCAGCGCATAAAACCGACGGATATTTGAATTGACACGTGCTACTGCCTCCAAAGGATTGAACGGTTTTGCCAGATAATCATCTGCCCCGAGATTTAACCCCAGAATCTTCTCGGAATCCGCATCCTTTGCCGAAAGTATCATAACGGGAATATTGCTTGTTTTACGTAATTCCTGCAACACATGGTATCCGTCCATCTCCGGCATCATAATATCCAACAGACACAGATCCACATGTTCTTTCTTCAGCAGTTCCAGTGCCTGCTTCCCGTTTTCTGCCTCAATAATCTGATAATTTTCATTTTCCAGATACAGCCGGAGAAGCGTTCGTATCTCCGGCTCATCATCTGCAATTAAAATCGTATAATTCATACATTCTCCTGCCGGAAAGGTGAATTCACCGAATCCTCCTGCTGTGTAAATCCGTTTGAACCAGCCGGGTTTGCATAGCACAGTGCCTCATACAGTGCGGCATGTGTTGCATTCACATATGGTGACACATAAAAGATTGCAAGAATTCCAAGTGTCAGTCCGGATAAAATGTACCATCCGATAAAGGACAGATCCAAAACAAATGCTTTCCATTTCTGTCCCTGCATCATACGCTTGCTTTCAGCAAATGCCTGCTCTTTGGTCATCTGCGGGTTATCTGCCAGAAGGTACGGAATCATCATATATTCATATGCTTTTACAATACCCGGAATGATAAAAAGCAATGACCATAAAACCGTAAACAGATCACGGAAAAACATTGTCTTTGCAACATTCCTGTAATTATTGTCAAATCCATATCCAATGTTCCCAATCTGTGCCGGCTCGTTTAAGTTGCGGATAAAGAATCTCCTGCATCCAACCTCCAACGGATTTATGATAAATACATCAACCAGAAGTATAAGGACAAAAATCACCAGAAAAACAACTATGAGTATGCCGATGGCGATCGCTGCTGCGACCATACCGCCCATCATTCCCCTGTTTCCTGCTTTCAGTCCGTCCTTAAAGCCTTCTTCAAGCCCAGCCTCAAAATCGCGTAGTGAACCATCATCACTGTCATAACTGCTGTCATAATCATAGGAACTGCCTGCCTGATTATCCGATCCATGTAAGGAACCGGTTGCACTGCTGATGTTGCCCGAAGCAGCTCCGCTTCCCCCTGCAATCAGTGTCAGCAACAGGCTGATCAGAATACATTTCCAATAATTTCGTTTAAATGTTGCTTTCGCCCTTCCCTTTAATTGTGCGCGACTCCACATATCAAATTCCTCCATTTCCTTTTGATGATATCATCATAACACCAAATCCTTATCTTAAAAATCGCTGCACCTTAACGTTACCTTAACAACGTGTATTTAATTTGCCTGTTTCTTCTTCGGCAAAAGAAGGCTCAACAGAAGGGAAACAACAAACACTCCTGCGTAACCAGTCCGACATTCTGGCTGAACGATGTCAGTGGCAGGCATCCAAAACATCCGGAAATTGCACTGGAAAACCCATCCACGGCAAGTGAGCCCTGAAGTTCCTCCATTTTAAGGTCACGTCCAAGTGCTCCGGTACACACAGCAGTTGTCGCGCCAGTTGTCTCTGCTGCTGAAACCAGAAAGACAATCGCAATGGTTAAGAAGGATCCAAGGTTAAATACCGGCTTGTGACTGGTAAAAAACACAAGTTTTGGAATGCTGAAAAATCCTACCTGGTCAATGGTCTCCTGAATTCCGGAAAAATCCACCATAGGTGCAATCCCTGCAACCGTAAATATAATAGAAAGAATATATCCGAAAATAAGTCCCACCAGAATATTCAGATTCTTATAAACACCCTTTAACACATATCTTGCCACCAGGCACACGATAAGGGTCAGGGCACCTACCAGCAGATGATACCATGCCCCGAACCAGAGCTGCACTGCAGACGATCAGTACGGGTGCCAGATTTGCTACAAACATGGCAAGCACATGTTGAAGGCCAAACGGAATTGCTTTTCTCATGTATAGACAAAGACAGTTTATCATCTTATTGCCCATAGTGTCAAACAGGATTTCCCGGTTGCGGTATAATTATCATCTGTGCTATACTATGAACAATTAGCGTGTAAAAGCGTACAAAAGAGGAGGATTTATTTATGACATCTGCACAAATATGCATCATGATTGCCATTATCGTATACCTTATTGGTATGATCTATATTGGTTTCCGATGTTCCAAGAAAAACAACAGTACTGACGATTTCTATCTGGGTGGCAGAAAACTCGGTCCTTTCGTAACCGCGATGAGTGCCGAAGCTTCCGACATGAGCAGCTGGCTTCTGATGGGACTTCCGGGCGTTGCTTACCTCACCGGAATTTCAGATGCCGGATGGACAGCAATCGGACTGGCTGCCGGTACATACATTAACTGGCTGATCGTTGCCAAACGTATCCGCCGCTATACGCACACCTGCAACAATTCCATTACCATCCCATCGTTCTTCAGCAACCGCTATCGCGATGAAAAAAAGATGCTGCAGGTCATTGCTGCTATTTTTATTGTTATCTTTTTTATTCCTTATACGGCCTCTGGATTTGCCGCATGCGGAAAACTTTTTTCCAGCTTATTCGGGGTAAAGTATCTGACCGCCATGATCATCAGTGCTATCGTAATTGTGGCATACACGACACTTGGCGGATTTCTTGCTGCTTCCACAACGGACTTTATCCAGAGTATCATCATGTCGGTTGCTCTGATTGTAGTTCTGATCTTTGGTGTAGAAACTGCTGGCGGTATCGGTGCCGTTATCCACAACGCCTCCGAGCTTCCGGGATATCTCTCCATGACACTTTCCTATGATGTAAACACCGGAAAGGCCGCTCCTTACAGTGCCCTGACCATTGTTTCCACTGCCGCATGGGGGCTTGGATATTTCGGTATGCCGCATATCCTGCTCCGTTTTATGGCAATCGAGGATGAGAAAAAACTGAAACTGTCCCGCCGCGTTGCAACCATCTGGGTCGTAATCTCCCTGTTCGTTGCCGTCTTTATCGGTGTGATCGGTTATACCATGAGCAAAGTCGGCGCACTGGAGATGCTGACCGGATCGAATTCCGAAACCATTATCGTAAAAATTTCCGCCCTGCTCTCCCAGCACGGTGTGATATTTGCCCTGCTTGCGGGTGTGATTCTCGCCGGCATTTTAGCTTCCACCATGTCCACTTCGGACTCGCAGCTGCTGGCTGCATCTTCTGCGGTTTCTTCCGACATTCTCGGTGCTTTCCGCAAAGATTCTTCCAACAAAAACGGAAGCATGGCAGCCGCAAGAATTACACTCCTTGTAATTTCTGTCGTTGCCGCATTCATTGCCAGAAATCCGGACAGTTCCGTATTTGCCATCGTTTCTTTCGCCTGGGCTGGATTCGGTGCCGCATTCGGACCGGTTGTTCTGTTTTCCCTGTTCTGGAAACGTACCAGCAAATGGGGCGCACTTGCCGGTATGGTCTGCGGGGGTTCCATGGTATTTATCTGGAAATACCTGATCCGCCCGCTCGGTGGTATCTGGAACATCTATGAACTGCTTCCTGCATTCCTGATTGCCTGCGCTGCGATCGTAATCGTCAGTCTGCTGACACCAAAACCTTCCAAAGAAATCGAAGAGGAATTTGACCGGGTCGCACAGATGAAATAAATCTTTTAACTTTGTATACCAAAAATGTCGGTAGATATCTGACAGATATCTACCGACATTTTTAATTCTTATTTTCAATTATGCTTTGATCCTAGCGGCGGATCTTTACAGACTTCACACTGCTGTATGGACTGTAATACTTTGTTCCATCTACAGTAACATAGCTGCGGATCTTGTAATAATAAGTTCCTTTGGTGAGTTTTGCCCTTGTATAAGACTGCATCTCACCATCTTTTGTAGCCGCAATCTTCTTGTATCCATAATCATATGCTCCCTTGGAGCGGTAGATTTCATAGCCGGTAACGGAAGTACCTGGCAGCCATGTGATACGGACTTTTGATCCGTGTGCACGCAATCTTGTGATAACCGGCTTCTCCGGCTTAATAATAAAGCTTGTCTTTGCAGATCCCGTATAATTACCGGTTCCCACTACCATAACAGCAGCTTTTCCCGGTGCACCATTGTCACTATAATTCAGATAGTAATCCGAACCTTCTTTTAAAACAATGTTATTTAATGTAACGGTAACTTCCGGTTTTACGGAAGATCCCGTATAACTTTGTGTTGCAATTTTGCTGATCACTGCATTTGCAAGATTATTGGATGAAACCGTTGTATTTCCGTTTCCATGATTTACAATACGGAAATAAACTGTTCTGCTTCCATAATAATTTCCGATTCCGTTAATTGTTACGGATGCAGTACCGATATTGCGGTTGTTGCTGTAAGTAAGTGTATAATCTCTTCCCTCGTACAGATAGCCGCCATTCAGCCATACCGATACAGACGGACGAATATCATATCCGGTGTATGTCTGATCAACGATTGTACCTACCGAAGCATTTGGAATATAGTACGAATAGGTATTATTGCTGTTATTGGTTCCTGTTACCTGAACCGGAATCTGCAGAGGAATTCTTCCATCCGGACGATTCAGTGTAAGTGTTGTGGAACCTGCAGTATTTGCGATCAGTTTTGTTCCGCTGATATAGGCAACCGCAGTATTGGATACATACATATTCAGTCCCTGTACAATCGGACAGTTTGCATTGCTTGGCCAGTGATTAGATACTTTAATGTTTTCATAGCATCCAGATAAATCAATGGTCTGACCCGCAGACATCTGAATGTAATTTCCAATGGATGACGGAACAACAATCTGATCTGAGGTAATATTGCTTTCCGCAATCTGAATATTGTTTACCGTTGTCGTCTGGTTGTTCGGTGTTGTATAGGATGTTCTGGTTACCGTGTTGGCAAATTCCTCTACCCAGTAATGGTAGCCATTGTAATATACATGTCCGATTCCGACAGCTGTAAACTGGCTGTTTAACATATTTCTACGCTGTTCCTGTCCGGAATAATTTGCATTGTCTTCCCGCATTGCGTTGTGAAGTGCAGATGCGGAAGAATAATTCACACCGATATTCTCTGCATACACTCCCGCATAGACACCGTTTTCACTGTAAGCAGTATAATAATTTGTGCCATTTGGTCTGGTGTGTGAATACGAAAGTGCAATCTCTGCTGCACGTTTCATGGCTACCTGCTCCAGTGCATAGTCGTAAGTAAGCGGCTGCAGATTATTACAATATGTCTTCGTGTAATTGTTTGCATCCCAGTACCATGCATCGGATGAATTTCTGCGCATACTGTTGATCATGCCATAGACATTTCTGGCATCCGTCTGTCCGTATGTAACCTGAATACTTACGTTCCGTGTACCGGTTGTTGCAGCCATCACATTGCCCGCATACCCCAGTGGAAGCAGTGAAACAATCAGGACAAACGCAAGCAGACGCCTGAGTACATTGTGCGTTTTGGTTTTTCTCATAATCTTGATCCCTTCCTTTATTTTAAAATTTTGTTATCCCTATTGTACGCTTTTTAGCGGCTTCCCGCAATGATAATTTCATAAAGTTTGCTTGACAAGCATAACAGAAAAGCTATACTCTAATTAGCAAACAGGTGGGTGCGCAACTCGTTTCTGCGGGCTGTCGTTTTGTCGGGGACACCGTTCGCAATTTCTAGTCTGCCTAAGAGGGAATCTTCGAAACGTTTATTACGCCCACTCCCCATTTGTCTTGATATTTACTTTATTTTCAATATGTCACTCTGTGACTGCGCAAATAGAACCGTGGGCATGCTTATTCGAAGCTTCCCTCTAAGGCAGACACAAAATCGCTCAGACGGTGTCCCCGACAAAACGACAGCCCGCAGAAACGAGTTGCGCAATCACCAATCTAATTAGCAGATGGAGAAGGGAGAAATGACTGACTATGACATATCAGGAATTAGTTTCAAAATTAAAAGATACTTATCAGGAGAAAGATGCTTCCAAAATCAGTGAACATCTTGCCATCCAGTTTAACATACAGGGAGAAGCCGAAGGTGCCCTGTATCTGGAAATTGCAAACGGACAGCTTCATGTTGAACCATATGAATATTACGACCGTGACATTTTAGTCACAACTTCAGCTGCTGATCTGCTTGCACTCGCGCAGGGCAGCCTTGACATTCTCGAAGCTTACCAGAGTGGGAAAATTTCTGCGGAAGGAAATCTTGCAAAAGCATTGCTGTTAAATGAAATTGTCACCGGTTCATCCGAAGCTCCGTCACCAGCGGAATCTGCTCCTGTGGAAACTTCGGCACCAGCGGAATCTGCTCTTGTGGAAGCTCCGGCACCAGCTGAATCTGCTACTGTGGAAACTCCAGCTGGCGAAAATACTCCGGCTGCAAAACCATCCGTTAAAGCACCACGCATGTCCCGGAAAAAAAACAGAAAAAGACATAAATAATCTGTAAACTTCCTTGTGTTTTTCAGACAGCATGTTATGATAATTCATAACATAAGGTTTTTGATATAGGAAAGGAGTGAAATATATGTCTTTTTTAAACAACTTAGGACAAAAGATCAGTGATGTGAGCCAGACTACCATTAAAAAAACAAAAGATCTGGCAGATACTGCAAAATTAAACTTAAATATCTCCGAGGAAGAACGCAAGATTGATACTGCATACGAACAGATTGGAAAATGGTATGTGGAAAAACATCGCGAAGATGCCGAAGAAGATGTAAAAACCTGGCTGGATGCGATTGCCGTTTCCGAAGCCAGAATTAAGGAATGCCGTGAAAGCATTCACCAGATGAAAGGTGTAGCGATCTGCCCATCCTGCGGTGCAAGCGTGGATGCCGATGCTGCATTCTGCAGTGCCTGTGGACAGAAAATGCCGGAAAAGCCAAAGCCGGAACCGGTTAAGGAAGAGGATGTCGAGGTGATTCCTCCGGAACAGCCGTCTGAGGAACCAGCTTCTGAGACCGTGTCGGAAAATGCTTCCGAAACCCCGACTAAAGCCTCTGCATCTGATGCTTCAACCGAAGCTTAAAAACAGACATGGAAAACAAAAGGAGCTGTCGTGCCGCCGATATTCGCTGGTGCGATAGCTCCTTTTCTAATTTTATTAAGACGAGCTGCGCAATCTCTACTGTTTATATAAACGGGTTATAAAACCGGCTGCCATCATGATATGTAATCACAAGTGCAGCCACGGCAAATCCAAGCACCAGTGCAATACACAGATAATCATTGCGCTGTAACTTTCTTCCCATATACCAGGTACGCTTTTTGTACTTCCCATACCCACGCAGCTCCATCGCATTACTGATTGTATCAATGCGGCCGATACTTGTAAAAATGAGCGGAAAGATGATAGATGCCGTACTCTTTATACGGCTCATCAGCTTTGCCTTCCCGGACATTTCTATTCCACGGGCCTCCTGCGCATTTTTAATTTTGTGGAAATCATCCTGCACATCCGGAATATAACGCAGTGCAATTGCCACCGCATATCCGATGTTGTAACTGATTCCAATACGATTTAACGATGCTGCAAACTCCGACGGATTGGTGGTCACGACAAAAATAAACACCGCCGGGATAATTGTAAAATATTTCAAAATAATGTTCAACTCATAAAACAACTGCTCAGCGGTAATCGGATAATGCGCCGAAAGCTGCCAGAGTACATGCTTTGTACCATAAATTTTTGTTCCCTGATCCGGTGCAAAAATAAAAATGGCAAGCACATTGATGACCAGAAAGAACATAATGAACTTAAAAATAGAACCGACCTGTTTCCACTCTGTTTTTGAAATCTTAAACAGGATCAGACTAAGAACCAGCATCACGGCGAGTACACGGGTATCATAAGTAAGCATGCTTGTGATGGACCATGCCAGAAAATAGATCAGCTTTGTGACACCACACAGCCGGTCCATCCAGGTATCTTTTTGCTCATAGGTCAATAACTTTGCCATTACCGCACCGCCCTTTCGTAATTGATAAACCGCTGCACGAACTGGGAAGGATCTTCAATTCCACATTTGACCGCCATCTCATAGAGAGATGTCTGCTTGAGATATGCTGGAGCCGTGATGGTTTCATCCGTCAGCACTTTCGCCGGCGTATCAATCGTCAGCAGCTGTCCATCCGCCACAACAATGGCGCGGTTGGTATATTCCAGCATCAGATGCATATCATGCGTAATCATGATAATGGTCGTTCCCTGTGTCTCATTGATCGTCTTTAAAAACTCCATAATTTCCGTATAATGGCGGTAATCCTGCCCCGCTGTCGGCTCATCCAGAATCAGGATCTCCGGCTTCATGACAAGAATGGATGCAATCGTCACACGCTTCTTCTGCCCGAAACTCAATGCTGAAACCGGCCAGTTCCGGAACTGATACAAACCACAGATTTTCAGTGTCTCGTACACACGCTCACGAATTTCTTCTTCCGGAACCCCACGCACCGTCAGACCAAGCGCCACTTCCTCATAAATCATGGGTTTTGAAATCATCTGATTCGGATTCTGCATGACGATTCCGATATGCTCCCCACGCTCTTTGACCGAAAGCGGTGAGATATCTTTTCCATTCAGTTCGATTTTTCCGTTGCTTGGCTCGAGGAACCCACAGATCAGATTGGAAAGGGTTGTCTTTCCGGCACCGTTTTTCCCGACAATGCTGATCATTTCCCCTTTTTTCACATCAAAGCTGATATCCGAAAGAATCGCCTTTCCCGGCTGATAAGAAAAATGCAGATGATCCACGTTGAGCACCTTTTCCTCTGCTTCCTGTTTCTGCGGAATCTTCGTTGTCTCAAACCATTCCCGGACCTGCGCTCTGTACGGCTCAAAATTCATGGTCTCCACATGCTGTGGATGATCTTCTGCCGCAATCGTACATCCGGCATGTTTCAGTGCCGTGACATAAAGCGGCTCGCGGATTCCCTGTTCCTTCAGGATATTTCCAGCCAGCAGATCATCCGGCTTCATATCCGCCACAATCGTTCCCTCGCCTACCACAACGATACGGTCCACGTCTTTATAAAGCACATCCTCAAGACGATGCTCGATGATCACGATGGTCTTCTTCTGTTCCTTCTGGATTCGGTCGATCAATGCAATGGCTTTCTTTCCGGTCGCCGGATCGAGATTGGCCAGCGGCTCGTCAAACAGCAGAATATCCACATCATCGATCATAACCCCCGCCATGGAAACTCTCTGTTTCTGTCCGCCGGACATCTCCGATGGTGCATGATGCAACAGTTCTTTTACCTCTACAGTCTCTGCCACACCGTCTACTTTGCGAAACATCTCTTCCTGTGCCATACAGTCATTTTCCAGCACGAAAGCAATATCTTCCGCAACCGTCAGACCGATAAACTGTCCGTCCGTATCCTGCAACACGGTTCCGACCATCTTGGAAAGTCCGAAAATCCCAAGGTTTTTCGGATCTTTTCCCTCGATTTTTAAAGTTCCGGTACTGTCTCCTTCATACGAAAAAGGGATCAGTCCGTTGATACAATTTGATAATGTCGACTTCCCTGATCCCGATGGTCCAATGATGAGCACCTTCTCTCCGGGATAAATTTTCAAATTGATATCCCAGAGTGTCGGCTCCATCTGTGACCGATATTTAAATGTAAAATTTTCAAATTCAATAATCGGTTCCATACGTTTTTAGTCTTCCTTTGTAAGACTTGATGATTTTGCTCCAATCTTTGTATATCCCAGTCCGAGTAATGAACCAAGTACACCCACAATGATGATATTGGCTACAAACGCAAATACGCCCTGTGAGAATACTTTCTTTGCAGGCTCTGCATAAATGAGAATATCAAGCACCGGTGCAACAACGATCCATGCAATTGCATTTGCAACCACCTGAACGACATTAAAAAGAACTACTTTCTTCTTATTAAATCCACCGGCCTTAATCTCAAAGCTCTTTGCGAATAAACCAACTAAAATTCCAAAGATCGCATCTGGGAATACCCAGCTCCACCATACACCACCGTAAAACAGTGCATCTCCGAGTGCATGTCCCAGCAGACCAATGATTCCTCCGACAACCGGTCCAAACACTGCTGCAAGAAATGCCAGTACTGCTGCACGTGGCTGCATGGATGTATTCGGGATAATTCCCAGCGGAATCTGCACTTCTGTCAAAACAATGAACAATGCGGTTCCGATACCGGTTGCTACAACTTCTTTGATTCCAAATTTTTTCATAACAAGTTCCTCCTTTGTTTTTTCAGTACCTTATTATTTATGATAAACGCACAAATGTCAAGTTTTTCGCCCTTTTTCTTTCCAGCTTCCCCTAACTTTTTGCACCTTCTCCGACAAAGTATTCCTTCACCAGTTTAACAACGACACCGGAAAGCAAAAATACTGCGATCAGGTTCGGAATTGCCATGAGTCCGTTAAACGTTTCCGCAATACTCCACATCAGACCCAGATCCATGGTCGCACCCACAATGGCAACCAGTGCATACACCAGCATGAACGGCTTATTGACACGGGAGCCGAACAAAAACTCGATGCAGCGCGTCCCGTATAATCCCCATCCGATAATGGTGGAAAATGCAAAACAACACATCGCAACCGCAGTAAAAATAGATACCCAGTTTCCGTATGTTGCGGTAAATCCACTGATTGTAAGCTCAGCACCTGCCGCCTGACCATAACTGACCGGAACCTGGCTGCACAAAATAACCAGCGCTGTCAGCGTACAGATCACAATCGTGTCTACAAACACCTCGAAAATTCCAAAAAATCCCTGCTTGACCGGTTTTCTCGTATCTGCACAGGCATGTGCAATTGATCCCGTGCCAAGTCCTGCCTCATTTGAGAAAATTCCACGGGAGACACCTTTTTTCATACTCATAAAAAAGCTTCCCACTGCTCCACCAGTCACTGCGGCCGGATGAAATGCCCCTTCCACAATCGAAGCAAAGACAGCCGGGACATGTCCGATATTAAATAAGATCACTCCCACTGCCAGAACAATATAGACCAGTGCCATAAACGGTACCAGCTTTTCTGTCACCTGTCCAATCCGCCTGATACCTCCAAGCAGAATGAGTGCGATCAGAACCGCCAGAATGATCCCGACTACAAGGTTAACAGTCGGCACCGCATCTTTTGAAATGACATGATAATTCATTAATGCCGTATTGATGGCTGTGGTAATCGTATTTACCTGTGTGGCATTCCCTGTTCCGAATACGGTCAGCACGCCAAACGCGGAAAACAGATACGCCAGCCAGTGCCAGTGCTTTTTGAGTCCGTTCTTAATATAATACATCGGACCGCCGACCAGATCCCCATGCACATTTTTTTCGCGGAAATGCACCGCAAGCGTCACTTCTGAAAATTTGGTACACATACCGAGAATTGCGGAAATCCACATCCAGAACACTGCTCCCGGACCGCCGATGGCAATGGCTCCTGCCACCCCGGCAATATTTCCCGTGCCGACCGTTGCCGCAAGTGCCGTACAGACCGCCTGAAACGGTGTCATGGCTCCATCCGATGCCTCACGCTTCTTAAACATGCGGCCGAAGGTCACTTTCATCGCGTATGGGAACTTGCGGATCTGTAAGAACCGGGTCCGGAAACTCAATACCAGACCAACACCGATGATACAGATCATTGCAGGAACACCCCAGATGAAATTGTTGACCGCACTATTGATTGCTTCAATTGTGGATAACATACGTTTCTTTTCCTTCCTACGTGAATAAGCGCGTGTTTTTTGTAAAACACGCGCTTGCATTATAGCACAATTTTTGCATTTTCTCTACAATGGAATTGTGGAAGAGGATATTTCCCACGGAAGTCCTTACGGTGGTCCTTATTCCCCCGCTCGTGCAGCCGCCCCCACCACTTTCTGGCCTTATCAGGTATGGTCCTATCAGGCCGATAATGCCTCCTACACAAAAATAGGTTCTGTGACCGACTGGAATAAAAAAGAATGGGCAGACAGCATTGACGGATTTTCCTCATTCCCGGATTCCGCTGATAAGGATCACGACGGTATCGTATATCTCCTGACAAATGCCAAAGGGAAAAAAACCGCCATAGATGCTGCTGACCTGAAAAAGTGGGTGGATTCCTACCGTAAAGGTGCAAAAGAAATTCCCATCACCTATCAAAGGCTCAAATAATGGCAATTATGATTGTGTATCAGGATCACTGACTGCGTACCGCCCAACGCATCTTCGTGGATCGTGCCCGTCCGTTCTGCGCACACTCCTGCGCGGACGGACGCACCACATCCTTTGCATACTCCGAATAAATACCTGCGCGGTAGCCTTCTTTTAAAGCACGCTTTACCAGCTTGTCCTCCCCGGAATGGAATGTCAGAATCGCCACGCGGCCGCCCGGTTTTAAAGCACCCGGCAGTTTTTCCATAAATTCATAGAGCACCTCAAACTCGCGGTTGACATCGATGCGAAGTGCCTGAAACGTCCGCTGGCAGGTCTTTTTGATGGTTTCTTTTTTATCCTTTTCCGGCAGAAAATCGAGAGTGTCTTCAATAATCCTGCGCAGTTTTGTGGTGGTATCCACGCGGTGTCCTTTGCGGATCTCATCGGTGATCGCTTTTGCAAGTTCCTCACAGTACGGCTCATCCGAATTTTCATAAAGCATACCGGCAAGCTCGTCACGGCTGATCGTATCCAGACGCTCCGCCGCACTGATTCCTGCCTCCTGATTCAGCCGCAGATCAAGCGGTCCGTCCACTTTAAAGGAAAATCCGCGCTCCGGATTGTCGATCTGCATGGACGAAACGCCAAGATCTGCCAGAATAAAATCAAATCCACCCACTTCTTTTGCAATCTCATCGATCGTGCAGAAATTCTGCAGATGGATGGTCAGCATGTCCTCTCCGAATCCCTGGTCTGCCAGACGTTTTTTCGTCTTTGCCGACTCTGCCGGATCCACATCCGTCGCATGGATGTGTCCCTGCCCCTGCAGCTGCTCGAGCATGGCTTTCGTGTGACCGCCGTAGCCGAGTGTGGCATCAAAACCGGTCTGTCCCGGTTTGATCTGCAGGAAATCAAGAATTTCTTTTACCATAATGGAGATATGCATGCCTGCCGGGGTGTTGCCTTTCTGGATGACATGCGCGATGGTGTCTTTGTATTTTTCCGGCTGTAGTTCTTTATATTTTTCTTCAAATTTCTTCGGGTATTTTCCTTTATAATGCACACGGCGCTTGTGCGGGGTCTGGTTTTCGTTTTCCATTTTTTATTCCTTTCCTCTCCTGTCCAGGTACAGCTCCTCTTACCATTTGCAAGGCAAAACTTTATATGAGGTTGCGAAGGTATTATTTGCAGAGTAATCTTTGAGCACTAATGATTTCAAATTTAATCTGTTTTCTATGAATACCGGTACAATTGTTTTTCTACCAGTTTACTTCCTTCATAAACAAGCCGAAGTGTAAAAAAGCGGTGCTCGTCTTCCTCGATCAACAGTTTTAAAAAAATGGCATCTCCTTCCCAGGTCGGAAGCGCAAGCACTTCTTTTTTGTCCATCCACTGCAGATCGCCTTCATTGCACTCGATCAGCTCCCCGGTAAAACCATCCGCGGTAAACAGGCACATTTCTTCCGGCTCCGGCGCTTCATCACTGATGAATGTGATCAGCCCGCGGAACTGGTAGGAAGTCAGTGTCAGGCCGGTTTCTTCTTTTACTTCACGTAACAGGCAGTCCTCCGGTCCTTCCGTGCCTTCTGCATGTCCGCCTACACCAATCCACTTGTCTTTGTTGATGTCGTGCTGCTTTTTGGTGCGGTGGAGCATCAGGTATTTTCCGTCTTTTTCTATGTAACACAGGGTTGTCATTTTCATGGGATTTTCCTCGTTATTTCTCATATTTGTTCCATATGCTCCATGATAACAAAATTTGCCCCGTTTTTTCAATCGAACATTTCATATTTTGCCCCGTTTTTGATATATTTATTTTCTTTTTTTGCCCCGTTTTTAAATTCCAGCCGAGTTATGGTGCTCATTTGAGGTATTCTCCAATCCGGTCAATATTATAAAGCGGGATGTTTGTCATCCAGTCCTGCTCACGGAAATCTGACATGGAAGTCCGCACCGCATGCTGCGGATGATACTTCTCACAAAAAGCCCGCAGACTTTTTGCCCGCAGATTTTCCTCTGCTTTCACCTCTACCGGAATGACCGATCCGGGTGCCTGCAGCATAAAATCAATTTCGCCCGTAGAATTTGCGGTTGTGTAATAATATGGTTCCACACCCAGTTCCGCTATCATCTGCTGCAGCACATACTGCTCCGTCAATGCCCCTTTAAACTCTGTAAAAATCCGGTTTCCATCAATGATAACGCTTGCATCCAGATCTGCCAGGGCAAGCAGAAGCCCGACATCAAGCATATAAATTTTGAACGCATCCAGATCCATGAAATCAACTTTCCCTACCGGAAAAGAAGTTCCCTTATAAAACGTTTCATTGTGCGTCCTCCCTGTCAGTGGAATTTATATGTAGCATTCCTTATTACTTTATATCATATTTCTTTATGGCAGAGCCGTCAACATTTTCAAGGACGTATTTGTGTTATGGTGCTACACTTTTCAGGACGTATTTATGTGATAGTGCTACACTTTTCAGGACGTTACTGTTTGCATAAATGTGGAAGGTTTTTGTTGCATCTCAGGCATTTAAATGCTATACTTGTCACAAAGCAAATACATATTTTTCCATAGCTTGGGCGGACAGTACCTGGCGAGCCGTCTATATCATATATTTTATTTTTTCATTTCAAATTATCCCGGAAAGTCTTGCTTTTAAAATTCAACTTTATTTTAACTTAATTTTGTTATAAGCAGGATTTGTATTGATATGGGATGTGTTGTCATACAGATTCTGTGGCTTACACAAGGAGGAAACTGTATGGCAAACAAAGAATACAAAAGTGATGTGTTCAGCATGCTTCTTCAGGACAAGAAACGTGCAATGGAAATTTATAACGCGATTAATGGAACGGACTATGATGATCCAGAACTGGTTGAAATGACAACTTTGGATGACAAAAGCTTTTCGCTTACCGTACGAAATGATGCATCATTCATTCTTGATGCGAATCTGAGCCTGTATGAGCATCAGTCGACCTATTGCCCGAATATGCCACTGAGGGATCTGCTTTATTTTGCAAGCATTATACAAAAACAAATCAAAGCTCAGAAACGTGATATTTATGGTGGAAGAATCTTAAAGATTCCAGTGCCCCATTTTGTCGTGTTTTATAATGGAAAAGAAGATGCGCCGGATCAGTATGATCTCCGTCTTTCTGATGCATTTGAAAAAGAAACCAAGAATCCTGAGATAGAATTGGTCTGCCATGTTTACAATATTAACAATGGGAAAAATGTTCCATTGCTGTCAAAATGCCAGACATTGCGTGAATATATGTATTTTGTGGATATGGTGCGGAAAAATAATGAAATCAGTGGAAATCTGGAAGATGCCATTGAGAAAGCTATCAACCAGTGTATGGAAGAAAATGTGCTTAGGGATTTTCTGGCTCAACACAGGGAGGAGGTAATGCACGTGATGACATTAGACTATACATTTGAACGACGGCTGGAAATGCAGCGCGCCGAAGCAATTGAGGATGGCGAAAGGATCGGAAAAGAAATCGGGAAAGAGATCGGGAAAGAGATCGGGAAAGAAGAAAAATTGTCAGAGCAGATTCGTAAAAAAATTCAAAAAGGCAAACCTCTGGATCAGATTGCGGACGAATTGGAGGAAGTGCCGGAAACCATTCGTCCTTTATACGAAAAAATTAAGCAGGAAATGCTGCAATAAAATAAGGCAGTTTCCGAGGAGGAAATGAGTTTTTATCGTTCGTTAGCTGAATGATATGCTTATTTACAAAATTGAATATTGCTTACCTTCAAGTTTATTGTGTCAGGCACCAATTGTCCAATTGTTCTCTATTTCTATTGATGCAGCCACTTATGCGATGGTCGGATTTGTCACAGGTATACTACTCACAAAATATCTGCTTTGGTATGACGATAGAGTTAAGTAATTCTTAATATGAGGGGCTTACCTTGCCCCTCTATCCTTATTCTGTAACTACAATCATAGTTCTATTTTTCAATCCCAAGCACGGTATTGGCCTGCTCACCCTCCATATATTCAAATGTGATGGTATCTCCTACACCATAACGCACGATATCAAGGTAATCTACTACCGATACATCGTAAATATCGGAATCATTTTCGAGCAAAATATATTGGTGCGTATTTCCTTCTACCACTGCATCGGTGATTTTTGCAATCGTACCGGTTGCTTTCTTGACACTGTCGCTCTCTTTTGTTTCCGCATTGACACCATTTTGCTTCATCAGTTCCATATAGTTCTTTTCGCATTCACTGACAGAATCACCGGTTGCTACAATCTGATATTTCTGCACATTTACCATCGCATACATTTTTACCAGACCAGAATCATCCTTTAATGCAATGAAATAGGTCGGCTCATTTGTAATGTTTAATAACAGTGGGAAGGTTGCTGTATAGCCAAGGTTTTGCACCTTACCTTCCGCAGAGGACATCGCAGAATCTTCAATTGCGCCTTCTACCTGATAATATTTTGTCTCCATCGTTCTCTCATTCATCAGGACGAATCCAACG
>OICH01000364.1_pt1 | contig 20473 bp, 16 predicted proteins | sample 1581271 | NCBI WGS metagenome assembly OICH01 (sample SAMEA3882547, study PRJEB24775) | human gut metagenome | biome: human-associated habitat; feature: intestine environment; material: feces | place: Netherlands | collected 2009/2010 | reverse complement strand
AACCCGTCGGTCGGCGGGCAGCCGCGCCACCTCGAAACCCACCTCTTCGGCTTCGAGGGGTCGCTGTACGGACGCGAGGTGCGTGTCGTCCTGCTGCGCAAGGTGCGTGACGAGCGCCGCTTCGATACGGTCGAGGAGCTGCGTGCGCAGATCGCGCGCGACAAGGAGCAGATCCTGAATCTGAAAATGAATCTCAAATAATAGAAGTAAAGCTATGTTTCTGGATTTGACACTGCCCTACAAGGTCGCCGACATGTCGCTGGCCGAGTGGGGACGCAAGGAGATTGAAATTTCCGAGCACGAGATGCCCGGACTGATGGCCGTGCGCCGCAAGTACGGCCCGAAAAAGCCCCTCAAGGGGGTGCGCGTGATGGGCTCGCTGCACATGACCATCCAGACGGCCGTCCTCATCGAGACGCTCGTCGAGCTGGGTGCCGACGTGCGCTGGTGTTCGTGCAACATCTTTTCGACGCAGGACCACGCCGCGGCAGCCATCGCCGCCACCGGAGTGCCGGTCTTCGCATGGAAGGGCGAGACGTTGCCCGAATACTGGTGGTGCACGGCCATGGCGATGTCGTTCCCGGGCGGCAAGGGCCCGCAGCTGATCGTCGATGACGGCGGCGATGCCACGCTGCTGATCCACAAGGGCTACAAGGCCGAGAACGACGCCTCGACGCTCGACTGCGAACCCTCGTCCTACGAGGAGGAGGTGATCCTCTCGACGCTCCGACAGATACTGGCCGAGGACGGTGACAAGTGGCACCGCACGGTGGCCGAGTGGCGCGGCGTGAGCGAGGAGACCACGACGGGCGTGCACCGCCTCTACCAGATGCAGGCGGCGGGCGAGCTGCTCGTCCCGGCAATCAACGTCAACGATTCGTGCACGAAGTCGAAGTTCGACAACCTCTACGGCTGCCGCGAATCGCTGGCCGACGGCATCAAGCGGGCCACGGATGTGATGATCGCCGGCAAGGTGGTCGTCGTCTGCGGCTACGGCGACGTGGGCAAGGGGTGTGCACGCTCGATGCGCTCCTACGGCGCGCGGGTCATCGTCACGGAGATCGACCCGATCTGCGCCCTGCAGGCCGCCATGGAGGGCTTCGAGGTCAAGACCGTCGAGAGCGCGCTTGCCGAGGGCAACATCTACGTCACCTGCACGGGTAACTGCGACATCATCACGCTCGAGCACATGCAGCGGATGCGCGACCAGGCCATTGTCTGCAACATCGGCCACTTCGACAATGAAATCCAGATGGCGCGGCTCGAGAAGTCCGATGCCGTGAAGACGAATATCAAGCCGCAGGTCGACAAGTACACCTTCCCCGACGGACACGCGATCTTCGTGCTGGCCGAGGGGCGTCTGGTGAACCTCGGCTGCGCCACGGGCCACCCGTCGTTCGTCATGTCGAACTCCTTCACGAACCAGTGCCTGGCGCAGCTCGAACTGTGGCAGGAGTCGCTCGAAGTGGGCGTCTACCGCCTGCCGAAGCACCTCGACGAGGAGGTGGCGCGGCTGCATCTGGACAACCTCGGCGTCGAGCTCACGCACCTGACGCAGAAGCAGGCTGACTACATCGGCGTGCCGGTCGACGGTCCCTACAAGGCCGAGCATTACCGTTATTGATCACTTGGTGAACCAATCGGGGCCGACGCTGACACCGGTGTCATTGCTTTTCTTATCGCCGTTACAGTATGCTGTGACGGCGATTTTTTTGTCTGCTTTGGCGTTGTTTTTGATGTGGATGTATTTGTTTATTTGTCTTTTTTGTATATATTTGTATTCACATATTTTCCAGAAAACTCTTCCGGCGTGCCTGTATCATGCGAAGGCGGCGTCCGGAAGAAAATCGTATTCAACGTGGCGCATTTATGAAATGGACCCGGAAATACGAGGCTTTGCGCCTGATCCTTGCCGTACTCGTCTGTGCGGCAATCCCCGCTGTGAGCATGGCCGAATCCGACGGCAATCCGGTCGAAAAATTCCCCCCCCCCCTTGTGCAGACTCGCTGCAATGTGATGACAATCAGGTGATAGCGGAGACATTCGCCCTCTATTACTGGCGCGACCGCATCGACCTGGACGAAACCTACCTCGACAACGGCTGGCAGATGGCCCGCATCCGCGACTACCTGGCCCGCTCGCCGCGCATCGACAGCATCACGATCTTCGCCTACGCCTCGCCCGAAGGCGCCTACCGCCGCAACGTGTGGCTCTCGGAGCAGCGTGCCGAGGCGGCGAAGGAATACCTGCTGGCACACCGCCCCGACAGCTCGGCGCTCGATCCCGAGGATATTCTGCTGCGCCCGATGCATGAGAACTGGGCAGGTCTCGAAGCCGAGCTGCAGGCCAACTACCACCGCCACGACCGCGAAAAGGTCCTTTCCATCCTGCGGGCTTCGGTGGGCAACGACACGAAAAAGTGGCGTCTTGAGCAGCTCGACGGCGGCTATACCTATAAATATATTATCCGGCGGCACATGCCGCGCCTGCGTCTGGCTACGTGGATCTGCGTCTGGCGGGCTCCCGAACCGGACCTGATCGCTCCGCAACCCCGCTTCGCGACCCCATTCCGGGGCGAGACGCTGACGGCCGTCCCGCTGCCCGAGCCGGGCAAGCGCACGATCCTCGCGCTGAAGACCAACCTGCTCTACGATGCCGCCGCCGCGATCAACTTCGCCGTCGAGGTCCCCTTCAACGAGCGTTTCTCGCTTCTCTACGAGCACCACTGCCCGTGGTGGCTGAGCGACAACAACAAATACTGCCTGCAGCTACTCTCCTTCGGCGGGGAGTTCCTCTGGTGGTTCGCGCCGCGGCCCCGGCCCGCAAGCGAGCGACGCGTGCAGCGCGACGCCCTCATGGGCCATTTCGTCGGTCTGTACGGCATGGGCGGCAAGTTCGACCTGCAGTTCGACCGCACGGGCTGCTACCAGGGCGAGTTTTTCAGCGTGGGCCTGACCTACGGCTACGCCATGCCCCTGAGCAAGCGGCTGAACATCGAATTTTCGGTCTCGGCGGGCTACGCGCGCATCCCGCACCGCCACTACAACCCCACGGACGACTACGAACTGCTGATCCGCGACCGGGCGAAGTCGGGCACGTGGCACTATTTCGGCCCCACGAAGGTCGAGGTGTCGCTTGTCCTGCCGCTGCTCATCAATAAGAAGAAAGGAGGTCTGCGATGAAACGTCTTGTCTCCCTCCTGCTTCCGCTGCTGCTCTGTACGCTCTTTGCGGGCTGCGAGCGCCGTCCGCTGGTCGATGTGGGCAATACGCATTATGTGCGCGTCTATCTCGACGAGGAGCTGAAAAACGTGACGACGGGATTCTATGATTCTTCGCTCGAGAAACCCGAGTACAAGACCCCGAACATGCTGCGTGTCGTACTTTATGATGCGGCGAGCGGAAAGGTAGCCGCCGAACGCTATCTCCGCAACCGGGGAACGGATGCCCGCGGCGACTATTTTGACGGCTACATCGTAGCACCTCAAGGTAGCTACCGGTTGCTGGCCTACAATTTCGGAACCGAGTCGACACTTATCCGCAACGACCATCTCTATCATGGCGCAGAAGCCTATACGAATGAAATCTCCGATGCCTTGCGGAGCCGGCTCTCCGGGCGGGCTTCGCTCGAGGAGGAGCACATCGTCTATGTCCCGGACCACCTGCTTGCAGACCGGAACGATTTGCTGACTACAGCCTATACAATGGATATCGATACGCTGCGCAATGCTTCCGGTGACCACTTTACGGCCGGCAGCCTCGTCCTGTCATATTATCTTCAGGTCCGGGTGAAGGGGATTGAGTGGATATCTTCGGCTGTGGGCCTGCTGACCGGTATGGCGGGATCGGCGATGCTGCACAGCGGGGATATCAACGAGGAGAATCCCGTGACGATCTATTTCGAAATGCAGCGCGGCCCCTCGACGGATGCGAACGAAGGTTTCATCTATACGACATTCCATACGTTCGGAAAGCTGCCGGATCAGAGCAATGAACTCTACCTCACGTTTGATGTCCGGACGACGGACGGACGGGCACTAACCGTGACGCTCGATATCACCGACAAATTCTCCGAACCGGATGCCATCGATCATCAGTGGATTCTGCTTGACGAAGTGCTCAACATTCCCGAACCGCCCGAAGGGTCGGACGGAGGCGGCTTCGTCCCGGGAGTCGATGATTGGGAAGACATCGAAACAGACATTATTATTTGACAGACTTCATAACATTATCATTCACTCTCTCAAACAATTCATTATGAAAAAAACTCTGCTTTTTGCAGTTGCGGCGAGTGTAGCACTTGCCGGCTGCGTGAAGAATGATCCGGCAAACGGCGGGGCCGTTGCGTCGGACGCGAAGATCAGCTTCGATGCTCCTGCCGTAGGGGCTGTAACCCGAGCCGTTGCCGGGGAAATTGTGAATCCGTATAATAAGGCGGAACATTTTACCGTATATGCGCGTCACTATGCTGACAACTATACGACTTTCAATGACGGTACGCCGTATATGACGGCTGTTGAGACCGCCTATAATGCCACGGGAGAATGCTGGGATTCGGAATCTGCCGGTGGACAGGCCTATTACTGGCCCAAGAACGGAAAGCTGACCTTCCAGGCCTATTCGCCGACAGATGCCGCTCTGGATTGTACGCCGGCCTGGACCGCATCCGGTTTCACGTTCACGAACTTTACGGTGAAGCAGAACCCTGCGGAGCATTACGATCTGATGTTCAGCGAGCGTTCGTACAACAGAACGGCAAGTACCGGAGGAACGAATTACAACGGTGTGGATATCAATTTCAAGCACGCCCTGTCGTCGGTTGTATTCAAGGTCAAGACGGGTGATGCGTATGCCAATCATACCATTACGCTGAAGAGCATCAAGCTGTTGAATGCCTATGAAACGGGCGATTTCAACCAGCGTCTCGCAGATCAGGATGGTGCGACGACGACAGCTGCAGCCTGGGAGAACCAGCGCAGCGAGTACAATGCCGGATACGAAGTGGTTACGGCCGAGCAGGAGTTGAACGAGACCGCAGCTGATGTGGCCAATGCCAATCCGATCATTGTCCTGCCGCAGGAGTTGGCTCATGCCGGTGCCAATAATGTATCGATCGCTGTGGAGTATACTATTGACAACGGTACGGCCGAAATCGAACAGACTGGATTGGTTGATATTTCGGATGGATACAGCATTTCCGAGTTCGAGCTTGGCAAGCGTTACATCTTCACGCTGACCTTTGCTTTGGACAAGATCTATTTCTCGCCCGAGGTTGAAGCTTGGGAAGATGTAGAAGTGACTGGAGAAATCAAATTCTAATTTTTCCTCGCCTGCGGGAGCGACAAATCCCGCAACAAAGTCTGTGAAGGGGTGATACCCTTCACAGGCACTAAACAGAATGATCATGGACAGGCGTCTCTTTCGGATACTTTTTGCAGCGGTGGCTGCGGTTGCGGTCTCGGGCTGCGTGAGCGAGGAGCACGATCGACACGATCCCGTCGTGACGCTCGCGTTCGATCCCGTCATGCAGGTGCATGTCCGCTCGTCCGAGGCGTCCGAAACCGATGCAGATGCACTTTCCGTCGGTGTTTGTGCCTGGAAACTTGTTGAGGGGCAGGCATGGAGCGCAGACCGGGGCGTTGCCGAAGTATTCCTTCCGGCCTCCCGCCTTGTCCATGACGGACATTTCTGGCATACCCAGCCCCATGTCGACTGGCCGTCGGCGGGAAATACGCTTACCTGCATCGGCTTTGCTCCTTTCGGGGCCGTCGCGGTCTGCGACCAGACACGTGGTGTCGTTTTCGAAGGGGTCGATGCTACGACCGATCCCGGCGACCTGCGATATACCGAGCCGCAGGCCGATCGTGTGAAATTGCACAATGGCGGCGTGGTCAATCTCCCGCTGCTGCCGGCACTTTGTCAGGTCGAATTCCGTGTCCGAAGCAAGGGTGAAACCGAGACGACGTTTTTCGTGCGCCGCATTGTGCTCGACGCGATCAACTGTCGCGGTTCCTTCCAGTCCTTGCCCTCCCCCGCATGGGAGTTGTCGGGTGACCCCGGGGCTCTACCGCTCTTCGAGGGAGAGTTTCAATTGACGGATGTCCCGCAGAGCATCGTGGCGGCCCGGCGCGTCATTCCTCAACCGCTCCACAGTACCCTTACGGTCGATTATGAATATCTGACACCGACGGGAAGCCGGATTCAGCAGTCGGAGACGGTAGGCCCTCTGGAAAAAATGCTTTATCCCGGGTATAGCTATACCTTTACGCTGGCTGTGGGGCACGATGGCGTGGAGGTGCTTCCGGAGAACCCGGCACAAAACAGCGAATCACAGAAAGTCTCATGATACGAATGATGAAATATGCGCCGTTGCTGATGCTGTTTGCGGCAGGGAGTTGCGGCAAACAGCACACGACGGAGATACCCCGGGTTCCCGAATCCGGGACCGTGCCCATCGTGTGGAGTGTCGATATGGAGAAAAACGGCGTCGCCAGCCGTTCGCTCATCGGCTCCCAAACCGATATGGGCGATATTTCGATCAAACAGGCCTGCACGCCGACCGCCGCCGGCGGTGAAGGCGAGGCGATCGGTATTTGGGCGGACTATACGTATAGGGATGCCGACGGTATGCAGAAGACCGTGAAAAACCTTTTCGAGGGAACGCGTCTGATCTATGCCGACAAGGTGAACGGAAATCCCTATGACGACTGGAATTACGCGGGTACCGATCTCTACTGGTTTGTCGGCGGAAAGTACAAGTTCCGCGGCTATTTCCCGCAGAAACTCGAAGATCAGGTACTCACGACCTCCGATGCCACGACCTTTGCCATGACCTACTCGACCTCGGACTATCAGGAGGACCTGCTCGTCGCCTACAACGAGGTCGACACGACCGTTCCGTCGGTCGATCTCTCGCAGCCCGTGACGCTGAATTTCAAACATGCGCTGGCGGCCGTGCGCTTCCGCGTGGAGGCGAGCTACGACAATACCGATTACCTGACTTCGTGTTACCTCCAGAACGCCGATACGAAGGATTTCGCGTCGATCGGCATCCTGGTGTACGGCACCGAGACTGCCGCGGACGACTTTTTCTGGAGCATGAGTTACAATCCGCCCGCGACCGAACGGATCTATTACTGGAGCAACAGCGGTGTCGAATTTTCGACCGAGACGCAGACCTCGACCGTCCGGCCGGCCCTCGCCTATACGCAGGCCGGCACGACGTCCGGCGAGCAGTTCACGCGCAACGACGGCTGGCTGCTGATCCTGCCGCAGGCCTCGTCCGGGAATCTGCAATTCTGCTTCACCACGCGCAACGCCGAAGAGGGCGTCTATCGGGTCACCATCCCGAAGGGTACGGAGTATGACGACAACGGAGGCGTGATCTCGGAGGAGTATCGGCCCGGTAAGCGGTACACCTACACGATCCGGATCAACGAGGCGGATGTGGAGCTGACGATCACCGCGGCCGACTGGAACATGCGCGACTCCTCTTACGACATCGAATTGTGACACGATTAACCGGAAGAAATCATGCGTAGGATATTCATATTTCTGATTGTTCCCCTGCTGCTGTCGCTTGCCGGCGGGTGCGGCAAGGCCGAGCCCGGAGCAGGTGACCATACGAAGGAGCCCGGGGTGCGCGAACCGGCCACGCTTGTGCTGACGGCGGACCTTTCGGCGCTTGTCGCCTCGACCGGGACCCGTGCGTCCAAGGCCGATGTGAACCTGATCGACCACATATCCCTGTTCCTGATCGATTACAACGACAACCGGCTCGTGGCCTACCGCAACATCTTCGATCCCAACAATCCGGCCTATCCGCAGATAGCCAACGATGCGGACGGGTCGAACGGCTTTGTCAACGATGTCGGGCAGGTCGATCCGACGTTGAGCCAGAGCCGCGTCGTGCGCGTGACGTTCGATTACAACGCCCCCAAGCACGGCGATGTCGAGAAACTCGCGCGGGGCAATTACGTCCTGCTTGCCGTGGCCAACTATTCCGAGTCGGATACCTTCGGCAACACGGGGGTTGCGGCACGGGTCCAGTCGCTGGTCGCGGATTTCGATCCGAACTCCGGCATCGAAAACTTCAATCCGGGCCGTGCGAATTTTTACAATCTCCAGTTGCGCATTCCCGAGATCGAAGGAGCTCCCTTCCCGTATCTGCGTCCGAGCGATGTGCTGATTCCGCAGAGCTGCTCGGAGAACATCAATCTGGTGGCCGGCGTCAACAGAACGTCGGTCAAGCTGGAATATACGAGTGCCCGCATCCGGATCGGCGTGCGCAACTACAGCGACGTCGACCTGTCGATTTCGGACCTGACGTTCAGCGACAACTTTACGCAGTCGACCTGCTATCTCTTCTCGCGGCTCGATAGTGACGGGAATTATGCGCTCGCGACCGATTATCACGGCAAGGGCGCCCCGGTCGCTACGCACGAGAATGCGATCACGCCGTTTGTTCCGGGGCAGCGCATCACGAAGGAGATGGGGGTGAAGACGATTTTCGACGGCCTGATCTACGAGAGCCGCGATCCGGACAACAACTATGTCTACACGTTGGAGGTCGGTACGGATGACTATTATACCTTTTCGCTCAGCAACGACGGCAAGCGAATCTACCGTCTGTCGGATGTGGATGCGCAGGGCCCCTATTTCATTATCAAGCGGCGCGGTCTTCAGAGCGGAGAACTGGATTCCTATCTCTATGTCGAGAATGACAGGCTCTATGTTACGGAGCAGCGGCCCAGCGGGACCTATTCGCCTCAGGAGGTGCTCGATGCGTGCAAGGAGGCCAAATACTACAATTACATCTGGAAACTCGAAAAGAGCGGCTCGGGTTACTACGTGCGCAATGTCGAGACGGAGGATTACATCCAGAAAATCACCGTGGCGGCCCCCGATTCGCCCGGAGAGCAATATCGGCTGCAGATGGTCGGATGGGAGGATTATGCGACGCAGGCCGAACTGTTTACGCTGACGCAGAACAGTACCGGCAGCGGGTATTACCTGTTCCGATCGGGAACTATCGGAGCCTATCTCAACATCCGTCCCGGAACCTCGGGGAGCGAGGTCGTGGTGGGATATAACGGAACCGGTGAGTGGTCGCAGTTTGTGCTGTATCCGGTCCAATATGGAAAGGCCGTGCGCGAAGCGGTGGTTCTCCGCACAATCGATTCGGAGACGGGCGTAGCGAGCGATGTCCATGAAATCAAGCGCAATGATTTCATTCGTGTGCAGGTCGGGGTGACCTATAATCCCTACCGAGGTAATTTCGACTTCGTTGTCGAAGACTGGACGCCCGGCGGCGGTAACATAACTTTCAATTGATAACCGGCAAGCTATGAAACGACTGATATACTGCTTTAGTCTCTGCGGACTGCTCCTGTCGGGGTGCATCAAGGACCCCGATCTGAGGCAGGTGCAGCCCGGCGAGGGCGACGTGTGGGTAAACCTCAATTTCGGCCATACCGATTTCGACGAGGTGCAGATTACGACGCGCTCGACGCTCGGACAGGTGGCCGAGTCGCGTGTCTCGAATCTTTATGTGTTCCTTTTCGATCAGAACGGGAATCGTGTTGCCGGCCATTTCTTTGACAACAGCAACAAACGGGATTCGCATAGTAGCGTGATTTCGGCCAATGTGAACTGTTGGATGGTCGACAATCAGTTGAGCAGCACGGAGCCCAAAACTACCGGTACCATCCGGATGAAGGTCCCGCAACTTACCGGAGGTGAGATTTGTATCGTGGCCAATCTCGATACCGATATTTTCAGCATCTCGTCCGAAATGTTCGGTTTCATCCAGACCCGCGACGAACTGATGGAGATGGTCGGTACGTTGAACCACGATACGACGGACCGAACCGGCCGTTTCCCCATGACAGGAGATGTGACTGGGATCACCGTCAGTCAGACCGGCATTACGTCGTCAACGGGCGATGCCGTCTCTGTCTCGCTGTTCCGCGTCGACGCCAAAATCGAGGTCCGGGTCCGTGCAGCGGTCGGCAATGAATCCTCAGTCACGACGACGGACGGCGAGACCGTGCAGCGCATCAAAAGTTTCACGCCCGAATCGTGGCAGGTGATAAATCTTCCGCGCGGCAGTTATCTTTTCGAGCGAGATGCCGGAACGGAGAATCATGATGCCGATGCAGGCCTTTTCAACAGTTATGACGTGGCTTTCGAGAGCCAGACATTGAAGACTTTCACCTATGTCAACAGCAGTGGACAGTCCGTTCAGGTAGAGGATGGCGCGGAGCATGGTTTTTCGTTCTACATGTATGAGAACCGTCCCGAGTGCAAGAAGTCCGTAAATGAAAAATACCACCTGCGTGACCGGCGGAACAAGGACGCCTCCGGAAGGTACGATACGACGAACGGATTGTGGGAATATGCCCCGGAAACGGCAACCTATCTGATTGTCAAGGGGCAGGTGGCCATGGATGTCGATGTGGGTGTGGGTGCCCCGGCTCAGACGCTCAATGCGGATGTGGTCTACTACATTCATCTGGGGGATATCCGTACCAGCAAGGATGATTACAGCGTGAATCGCAATACGCATTACATCTATACGATTACGATCAAGGGCGTGGAGAACATCCAGGTCGAGGTCTCGACCAACGTGGAGAACGAGTCGGGCGCAACCGGACATGTCTACATCGCCAAGGAGTCGGTCTATACGTTCGATGCGCACTACGGGCAGCGGGTCTTTGTCTTCGATCAGGAAAACATCACGCCGGAGGATGTCACCTGGTATGTCAAGACCCCCTTCGGCCGCGAGGGCATGCCCGAACGGGTCAACGGCGTGGAGATTCCCAACGGACTTGATTACAGGTGGGTGTGGTTCCGCGTGAACGAGATCGACACCAGTACGGGTCAGTACAGCAAGAGAAACCGGTCGTAACATCCCGATGAGGTGATGAACGTGCTGGAGTTCTGCCAGTACATCCGCGAGCAGAAGACGCGCTACGACCGGGGGCAGACGAACGATTTTCTCGAGGATGTGGACCCCGAGCTCCGGCAGCAGTACCCCGACCGGCCGGATATTTACCGCCGCCACCGGATCTACGTGACCATCTTCGTCGACGAGTCCTACTACGACCACGACCCCATTACGGGCGAGGTGCGTCCCACGCTGTGGAAGGAGTTTGTCAATCAGGACAACCGCATGATGCACATCCTGTGCGACACGCAGTTCAGTGCCGACGGTGACAGCTCGGCCACGGGCAGCGTCGTGACGATCCGCCAGCGGTCGATCCAGGCCGTCTACGACATCGCGCGCGCCGACCTGAATACCGCCTGGGGCTGCGAGGTGATCGACGAGTCGGAAGGCAATCTCTGGTTTTACAACCGCAGCGAGACATACTCCGATGCGGCGATTGCTCGTCCCAATTACGGCAACAACTCCCGCTCGAACGGCCTGTACAATACGGCGCGGTTGTGGCAGTTGACGGACGGCAACGGCGGGTTCAATTACAGGTATTGGACCGATTACCTCGATTATGACCGGGAGAATGATTATAACCTGATCTTTCTCAGGGACGAGGACGACCTGGCGACAGCCCGTTACACCTGCCTCATGCGCAATCGCGACAACAACGGAAACGGCCTGATCGACCCCTCGGAGGTACGGTGGTACATTGCGTCGATCCAGCAGTTGACGGCCCTTTATGTCGGTGACGGCGGAATTCATGAGGATGCGTGGCTGTATGATCGGTACAATAATTACGGGGTGAACGAAACGAATGCGAACGGGGCCGTGCTGTGGCGTCTGCATGTGGTCAGCAGCACCCTGTGGGGCAAGGATGGCAACTACAGCAATTATCCCACGATGTTGTGGGCGGAGGAGGGTCTGTCGACGAGTGCCTACCAGCAATATACCACCAAGCCGGGCCGCTATACCGTGCGCTGCGTGCGTAATCTCGGTATGGACCCGGCAACCGAGCAGGAGGCTGTCGCCAATCTGAACAATGCCGACAAAATGCCCGATTTCTCCGTTGTTTTCGAGACCGTGAATGAAACCAACGACAAGAATTCGGTGTATCGGTTTAATCTCACCCGGATCAATAAAAAATCGATCCGCAGTATTGACGTTTCAGGCGAGTTGGACCCCAGTGACGAATATTCACCCAACTCCCGGACCTATTCGGCGTTTGAAACGGGGCCCCGGGTCACCTATTCGGGAGACTATCCCACGCTGAAAACGATGCTCGAGAATGACGGGACGCCTTGTCCTTCGGGGTATCGGGTGCCCAATATCCGGGAGGCCAGCCTCATGTCGAATTACATCACTTCGGAGGTGAACGCCAACTGGTGGTCCGGGTTATATACGTTTGTCGGTTCGTATTATTCTTTTGGTACATATGGGAGGAACTTCGAGTTCGAGCCCTCCTGGTACTGCAGGGACGGCCATGTTACGATTGCCAAACCCGATGAGGCATCCGTAATCCGCTGTGTGCGCGACATAGAGATCGAGTAATCCTGCAATGACCTTTAAAGCGGGGCCGTCGTCGATGCGGCCCCGCTTTTTTTACGGGTAATCCCTGCGGCCGATATGTCCGGACGCTCCTGCGCACGGTTTCGGAACTCCGGACTGTCGCAACCTCCTTTTCTCTCTGCCGTGCAGCGGACTGCAGGTGACGCGATGATGGCATTGCCAAGGTGGGGGCTCTGCGGTCCGATGCAGCGGACGGGTATGGATGGCAAAAGGACGGGCTGCCGGTATACCGGCAGCCCGTCCTTTCGTGTATCCCGGGCAGCCCGTGAGGGGCTGCTCTTCGGGATGATGTGTTGCAGGGATCAATATCCGAAGATCTCCTCCTGCGAGAGGGTCTTGATCGGACCGAGCGTCTTGAGGTAGTTCAGGTCGAGGTCCTTGATGTCGCCCAGAATGGCGTAGACGTAGGGACGATCCTTGACCCACTTCTCCTGTGCGGCCTTCACGTCGTCGAGCGTCATCGTCTGGACCTTCTCGAAGATCTGCTTGTCACGATCTTCGGTCAGCCCCATGTCGCGCAGCGAGATGTAGGACCAGAGCACCTGGTCGCGCACGGTACGCTCGGTGCGCAGGCGTGAGATGAGCGACTCCTTGGCGATCTGGAAGGCAGCCTCCGACTCGGGCATGTCGTTGATGATCTCGTCGAATGCCTCGATGGCCTGCTGCATCTTGTCGTTCTGCGTGGCGATGAAGGCGAGGTAGCTGTAGCTGCCGTCGGCAAACGACGGCGTCGAGAGCCATGCCGACGCGGAGTAGGCCAGACCGCGTGCCTCGCGCATCTCCTGGAAGACGATGGCATTCATGCTGCCGCCGAAATACTCGTTGTAGAGCGTGATGGCGGGATCGGCCGCGAGGTCGAACTTCTCGCCGCGGTTGGAATACTGGAGGTAGTAGAGCTGCTTGGCGTCGTACTGGGCCAGCAGCACCTCGTTCTTGTCGGTCAGGAGCGGCCGGGCAAACTTCTTCTCCAGCGGTGCGAGCTCACCCTCGACCTTGTGGTATGCGGCGAGCGTCGACTGCAGCTCCTTCTGCGGCTGCGGGCCGTAGTAGAGCACCTCGTGCTGCTTGCCCATGAGCGAGCGCACCTTTGCGAGCAGCTGCTCGGAGGTCAGCGCCTTCAGGGCGTCGTTCGACAGCGTCGTGCGGGCGATGAACTCCGGACCGTACATCATGTAGCGCTGCAGGGCGCCGAAGTTGCGGCCCTGGCTGAGCTTGCCGTCGGCGCGGCTCTTCATGGTGTCCTCCTTCATGTTGGCGAGGATCGCCTCGTCGGGCTGTGCTCCGGTGAGCAGCCCCTCGACGATCTCCATCGCCTTGGGCATGTTCTCGCTCAGGCCCGAGATCGTGATCCACGACTGGTTGGCACCGGCCTGCATCGAGAACGAGCAGGCAATGTCGTACATCTCCGAGGCGATCTGCTCGGCGCTCATCTCCGCGGTGCCGAGGTAGCTCACGTAGTCGAAGGCCATGCCCAGCTCGGGATCGTTCTCCGTGCCGGTGTTGAAGACGTAGATCAGCGTGAAGATGTCGTTCATCTCGTTCTGCTTGTAGAGCACGTGTACGCCCGGCATGGCGTCGAACTGCGACATGTCGGTCGCGTAGTTCACGAAGACGGGCTCGATGGGCTTCACGACGGTCTGCTGGATCGAGGTCAGGAAGTCGCTCTGCTTGTCGCGGTTCGTGACGATCGGGGTGATCTTCGGAGCGGCGATCTTCTGCACGCTCTTGTCCTCGCCCTCACGCTTGTAGACGATGGCGTAGCTCTGCTCGCCCAGGTACTTGTTGGCCCAGTCGACGACATCCTGCTTCGTGATCTTGGCCATGCGGTCGAGCTGGTGCACCTCGTCGGCCCAGTCGGTGCCGTAGATGAACGAGTAGGCGAAGGCGAGGGCGCGGCTGTTGTTGTCCTCGGTCTGCCGCATGAGCTGCATCTTGTAGTTGTTGACCGTTGCCTGGATGAGCTTCTCGTCGAAGTCGCCCGTGCGCAGCTTGGCCACCTCCGCGAGCAGCAGGTCGCGCACCTCGTCGAGCGTCTGCCCGGCCTTCGGGCGGCCTGCGACGATGAACTGTCCGTAGTCGGGCTGCGCCGAGGCGTAGCCGTAGGCCATCAGGACCTTCTGCTGCTGCACGAGGTCGAGGTCGATCAGACCGGCCTGTCCGTTATAGATGATGCTGCCCACGATGTTGGCCACGTCCCATGACTTGTCCGTGGCGCCCGGCAGACGCCAGCCCAGCGTGACGTTCTCGGCCTCCAGACCGTAGACCTCGCGCACGATGGGCTCGGTGATCGGGGCTTCGGGCTCGAACTCCAGCTTCGGCAGGTTCTCGTTGGGCTGCATGTCGCCGAAGTACTTGTCGATCGTGGCGATCATCTCGTCGGGATCGAAGTCACCGGCCACGCACACGGCCATGTTGTTGGGCACGTAGTAGGTCTTGTGGTAGTTCTTGACGTTGGTGATCGAGGGGTTCTTCAGGTGCTCCTGCGTACCCAGCACGGTCTGCGTGCCGTAGGGGTGGTGCGGGAAGAGCGCGGCGTCCATCGTCTCCCAGACCTTGCGGCTGTCCTGCGTGAGCGACATGTTCTTCTCCTCGTAGATGGTCTCCAGCTCGGTGTGGAAGCCGCGGATCACGGGGTTCCGGAAGCGATCGGCCTGGATTTTGGCCCAGTTCTCGATCTGGTTCGAGGGGATGTCCTCGACGTAGACGGTCATGTCCTGCGACGTAAAGGCGTTCGTGCCGTTGGCGCCGATGGCCGACATGAGTTTGTCGTACTCGTTCGGAATGGCGAGTTTCGACGCCTCGTAGCTGATCGAGTCGATGCGGTGGTAGATCGCCGCGCGCTCGACCTCGTCCTCCGTCTGGCGGTAGACCTCGAACAGCTGCTCGATCTCGTCGAGCATGGGCTTCTCGGCGGCATAGTCCGAAGTGCCGTAGTTGGGCGTGCCCTTGAACATCAGGTGCTCGAAGTAGTGGGCCAGACCGGTCGTCTCGGCGGGGTCGTTCTTGCCGCCGACCTTCACGGCGATGGCCGTCTGCAGACGCGGCGCCTCCTTGTTGACGCTCATGTAGACCTTCAGGCCGTTGGGCAGGGTGTAGATGCGGGTCTTCATCGGATCACCCTTGACCGTTTCGTACTTGTACTTGCTACAAGCCGTGGCGAGCATCGACAGCACGACGACCGCCAGAATCAGAAACCGTTTCATGTTCATACGCGATGGGTATTGAGTTAGAAATTAGAAAATCGTTGCAAGCCAGTCCCGCACGACGGGATAGGTGTCGGTGGCGACATGGATGAACATGCCGACCGAGGCGGCGAGCTTGAGCCCCGTACCGACGATGAACGAGAGGAACGAGCCGAAGCCGATGAGCAGGGCCTTGGCCGGGTCGCTCTTGTCGTGGAGCAGTTCGCCCAGCACGGCGCCCATGAAGGGGCCGAGGATGACGCCGAAGGGCGGGAAGAGGAAGAAACCCGCGATGACGCCGACGGTGGCGCCGATGGCTCCGGCCTTCGAGCCGCCGAAGCGGCGGGTCATCCAGGCGGGCAGGAAGTAGTCGGCGGCGCAAACCGCGACGGAGACGGCCAGCCAGATCCACACGGCCGGGGTCGATATGTGCGAGTAGGAGGTGAAGTAGGCGCACAGCAGTCCGGCGTAGCTCATGACCGTACCGGGCAGCACCGGAATGATGCAGCCGGCCGTGCCGATGATCGAGAAGAGGAAGGCTGCGACGGAAAGCGTGATGTCCATCTCGTGTCGTTTAAGTTCGGGTGATCGGGCCGGAGGGGGCGTCCCGGCGGCCGTCGGGGGTGTGGCCGGGCTCCTGCGGCGGAATCGCCAATCGCAAATATAACGATTAAAAACAGAAAATCTCCCCGGAAAGGGAGATTTTCTGTTAAAAATAGGTATTTCGACCTCCTCGCCGATGTCGCGGGGCCTCGATTTCGGGTCCGGTGCGGCCGGTGCGGCCGGTGCGGCTGCGGGACCGTGCCCCGGTGCTGCCTGACCCGGCGGTTCGTCGCCGTGCTCCGGTGCAGCCTGACCGGCCGGTTCGTCGCCGTGCCCCGGTGCCGCCTGACCCGGCGGCTTGTTGTTGTGCCCCGGCGCTACTTGACCAGCCGGTTCGTCGCCGTGTCGGGGAAGACGATCCAGGGGCGGAACTGCTTGGCCTGCTCGAAGTCCATCAGGGCGTAGGAGGCGATGATGACCACGTCGCCCACCTGCACCTTGCGTGCGGCGGCGCCGTTCAGGCAGATGCAGCCGCTGTTGCGCTCGCCCTTGATCGTGTAGGTCTCGAAGCGCTCGCCGTTGTTGATATCCATGATCTGGACCTTCTCGCCCTCGAGGATGTTGGCGGCCTCGAGCAGCGCCTCGTCGATGGTGATGCTGCCCACGTAGTTCAGGTCGGCCTGCGTGACCGTCACGCGGTGGATCTTCGATTTGATTACTTCAATCTGGAATTTCATTATCGGATGCGGATGTTGTCGATTAAACGGATGTCGCCTGCCTGCACGGCGATGCAGCCCTGGATGCGAGGGGCGTCGTTCCACGTCGTGACCTCCTGCATGGTGCGGGCGTCGACCGACTGGTAGTAGATCACCTTGAGCAGCGGGTTGCGCTCGACCTCTTCGGTGACCCAGCGCTTGAGCTCGGCGGGCGTGAGGCGGTGCGAAGCCTCGACGGCGGCGCGCAGCGTGGCGTAGATGTGGGGTGCGGCGGTGCGGTGCGGGGCATCGAGCAGCGTATTGCGCGACGAGAGGGCCAGTCCGTCCTCGCCGCGGACGATCGGGCACTCGACGATCTCGATGGGAAGGCCGAGCTGCTCGACCATGGCGCGGATCACGGCAATCTGCTGGAAGTCCTTTTCGCCGAAGTAGGCGCGGCGGGGCCGCACGATGTCGAACAGGCGGCTGACGACCTGCGCCACGCCGTTGAAGTGTCCGGGGCGCGTGGCGCCCTCCATGACCTTGTCAATGAGTCCGAAGTCGAACTGCCGCGTATCGGGCTCGGGGTAGATCTCCTCGACGGAGGGCATGAGCACGAAGTCGGCTCCGGCCTCTTCGAGCACGCGGGCATCGGCCTCCGGCGTGCGCGGATAGTGTTTCAGATCGTTCTTGTCGTTGAACTGCGTGGGGTTGACGAAGACGCTCACGACGACCGTGGCATTCTCCTTGCGTGCGCGCTCCACGAGGGAACGGTGTCCTGCATGCAGGGCGCCCATTGTCGGGACGAAACCGATTCCCGACGGCTCCACCCCGTCCAGACGGGCGCGGAGTTCCTTGACGCTTGTAAATACTTCCATCTCTTTTCGATCGGGTTGTGCGGGGGCAAAGGTAGAAAAGATAATTAAGAATGAAAAATTAAAAATTAAAAAAGCTGCCGGGCACGGAATTTTCACTGCTTTTTTTGCTATCTTCGTGCGGATTAACCCAGACAGTACCGTTATGAAAAGTACCATTCTTATGACATTTCCCCTTTTGGCCCTTGCGTCGTGCGGCAATGCCCCGCACGAGGAGCAGGCTCCGTGGATCGTCGACCGCTTCGACGACATCAAGGTCATCCGTTACGAGGTTCCGGGCTTCGAGGCGCTGCCGCTCGAGCAGAAGGAGCTGATCTACTACCTTTCGGAGGCGGCGAAGTGCGGACGCGACATCCTCTACGACCAGAACTGCGCCGTGAACCTGCCCGTGCGCCGCACGCTGGAGGCGATCTATGAAAACTATGCGGGCGACCGCACGACGGAGGAGTGGAAGGCCCTCGAGAAGTATCTCAAGAAGGTATGGTTCGCCAACGGCATCCACCACCACTATTCCAACGACAAGTTCGTGCCGGAGTTCTCCGAAGCCTATTTCCGCGAGGTGGCGACGTCGCTGCCCGCCGCTCTGCCCGGTGATCTGCAGCCGATGTTCGAGCTGGTCTGCGAGGCGATCTTCAACCCCGACCTCTATCCGACGCGGCTCAACCAGACGGCGGGCGAGGACCTGCTCTGGACCTCGTCGAGCAACTACTACCGCAACGTGCGGCAGGCCGAGGCCGAGAAGTTCTATTCCAAGCTGGAAAAAGGTCTGGAGCTGCTGGAAGGTCTGGACGGATGTGAAGCATTTACACTGTTAGAGCTGGATGCAGATAATACCGGCGCAACTGTGGAATGATATAAATTGGGAGTAACTAGAGGAGAGTGACAAACTATGGCGTTGATCGTACAGAAGTTCGGCGGTTCTTCGGTGAAGGACCGGAACCGTATCTTCAACGTGGCCCGCATCGTGGCCAACACCCACAAGGCGGGCAATGACGTGGTGGTGGTGGTGTCCGCACAGGGCGACACCACCGACGACCTGATCGCAAAGGCTGCTGAGATCACCCACAACCCTTCGGCCCGTGAGATGGATATGCTGCTGGCCGCCGGTGAGGAGATCAGCATCGCGCTGCTGGCCATGGCCCTGAACGAGCTGGGCTGCCACGCCACCAGCCTGACGGGCTGGCAGGCGGGCTTCCGCACCGACCGTGCCTACACCAAGGCACGCATCACCCGCATGGAGACCGAGCGCATTTCCTCCGAGCTGGAGCGCAACCGCGTGGTGGTCGTGGCAGGCTTCCAGGGCCTGAACAAGCTGGATGATATCACCACCCTGGGCCGCGGCGGCTCTGATACCAGCGCCGTGGCCATTGCAGCGGCCCTGCACGCAGACCGCTGCCAGATCTACACCGATGTGGAAGGCGTTTACACCGCAGACCCCCGCAAGGTGCGCAACACCCGCAAGCTGGAGGAGATCACCTTTGACGAGATGCTGGAACTGGCATCCCTGGGTGCACAGGTGCTCAACAACCGCAGTGTAGAACTTGCCAAAAAGTATGGCGTCGAGCTGGAAGTTCTGTCCAGCATCAATCCGGTGCCCGGCACCGTTGTTAAGGAGGAGACCAAAGTGGAAGGTATGCTCATCAAGGGTGTTGCAAAGGACACCGATGTTGCCGTTATCACGATCCTGAACGTTCCCGATGAGCCGGGCACCAGCTTCAAGATCTTTGGCCTGCTGGCCCAGAAGAACATCAACGTGGATATCATCCTGCAGTCCACCGGCCGCGACGGCAAGAAGGATATCTCCTTCACCTGCGCCGAGGGCGAGGCTGAGACCGCCATGCGCGTGCTCAAGGAGAGCGGCAAGTTCAAGGATGCCACCTGCGACGAGACCTGCGCAAAGGTCTCCATCGTGGGTGCCGGTATGCAGAGCCACAGCGGCGTTGCTTCCAAGATGTTCGAGGCACTCTCCAACAACAACATCAACATCAGGATGATCTCCACCAGTGAGATCAAGATCTCCTGCATCATTGCCCGTGACGACGCTGACAAGGCGGTCAGCGCCATCCACGATATGCTGTTTGACTGATTGACAGGACTGCTGGTGCTCTGGGGGCAACCCCCCAGTCTCGCTTTGCTCGACAGCCCCCCTAGTAGTGGGGCCCTTGGCATGGCGTAAAGCTTTGCCATTTTGCCAAGGCCGCCCCTATCAGGGGCGGTGGCATTGCGAAGCAATGACGGTGGGGTTTTCCGGAGCGCCGCAGTCCTTTTTTGCAAAAGCGAGGGGAAAGTATTATGTTGGAATCGATCAAATGCAGCACCTCGGGTGCATACTACCTGCGGGGGCAGTGGGTGCCCGCCGACGCGCAGGCTCCTGCGGCACTGGCAGCCGCGGGCGTGACTGCGGAGCAGGCCGGCCAGGCCTACAAGGGCACCATGGCCTACGGCATCCTCACCGCCCACAACACCAGCGGCAACGACCGGGATCTCCGGATCAAGTTCGATGCCATGGCAAGCCACGACATCACCTTTGTGGGCATCATCCAGACGGCCCGTGCGTCCGGTCTGGAGAAATTCCCCATTCCGTATGTGCTCACCAACTGCCACAACAGCCTGTGCGCCGTGGGCGGCACCATCAACGAGGACGACCACCTCTTCGGCCTGACCGCCGCCCGCAAAT
>OICH01000362.1_pt1 | contig 20539 bp, 21 predicted proteins | sample 1581271 | NCBI WGS metagenome assembly OICH01 (sample SAMEA3882547, study PRJEB24775) | human gut metagenome | biome: human-associated habitat; feature: intestine environment; material: feces | place: Netherlands | collected 2009/2010 | reverse complement strand
GCTCAGTATGTTGCCCGGCGCATCCGGTATCGATGCCAGCCAGATCGACGAAAAAGCCTTTGACCGCATCGAGGCCATGATCTATTCCATGACCAAAGAGGAGCGGGAAAAGCCCTCCATCATCAACCCCAAGCGCAAGCGCCGCATTGCCGCAGGCAGCGGTACCCGCGTGGAGGACGTGAACAAGCTGCTCAAGCAGTACGAGAAGAGCCCTAAGGGCTTTGCCCGCCGTCTGGTCGGCATGATGGGCAACCCCAACGCCTTCCGCGGACTGAAATAACAACGGTATACAACCCCGGCGGGGTTTGTAACATATATCAAAAACAACAATTTTTGGAGGATATCTATTATGGCAGTTAAGATTCGTCTGCGCCGCGTTGGCGCCAAGAAGGCTCCCTTCTATCGTGTTGTTGTTGCTGACAGCCGCTTCCCCCGCGACGGCCGTTTCATCGAGGAGATCGGCACCTACGATCCCAACCAGGAGCCCTCTGAGGTGAAGATCGACGCTGAGAAGGCCAAGGCCTGGATCGCCAACGGCGCACAGCCCACCGATACCGTCCGCGTTCTGCTGAAGAAGTCCAACATTCTGTAAGTAGGAGGGCTGACTCATGCAGGAGCTGTTGCTGGCAGTTGCCCGCGGTCTCGTGGAGGACAAGGAAGCCGTCAAGGTCACGGTGGACGAGCCCCGCGAGGACGGCACCATCGTCTACCACCTGAGCGTGGCAGAGGGAGATATGGGCCGTGTCATCGGCAAGCAGGGCCGGATCGCAAAAGCCATTCGTGTGGTGATGCGCGCGGCTGCTGTGCGGGTCGATGAAAAGGTCCTTGTTGAGATCGACTGAGCACCCTACGGGCCCTTTGCCGCAAGGCAAGGGGCCTTTTTGTATTATTAGGCAGCTCGCCCTCTCAGGCCGCTTCGCGTCCAGCTCCCCCAAAGGGGGAGCCCTTGGCAAAACCAGAAACTTTGTGGTGACTGCCAAGGCCTCTCCCCTCGGGAGAGGTGGCATTGCGTAGCAATGACGGAGAGGGTGAGGATGCTAAAGGAGTAAAAGCAATGCAGAAATACTTGGAAGCCGGCAAGGTGGTGACCACCCACGGTGTGCGCGGCGAGATGAAGCTGGAGCTGTGGTGTGACGGCGTGGCCTTTCTGAAAAAGGTGGGCCGCCTGTACACCACCCCCCAGGGCGGCAGGTGCTACAAGATCACCTCCATCCGCCCCCAGGGGCAGATGGCCCTGCTCCAGCTGGAAGGGGTCAGCGATATGGATGCCGCCCGTGCCCTGCGGGGGCAGGTGTTCTACTTTGACCGTGATGATGCCACCCTGCCTGCGGGCAAGTGGTATGTGGCCGACCTCATCGGGTGTGAAGTGCGGGATGCCGATACCGGCAAGGTGTACGGCGTGGTGACCAGCGTGGACCACCCCGGCGCACAGGATATCTACACCGTCAAGGCCCCCAGCGGCAAGGAATATATGTTCCCCGGGGTGGATGCCTTTTTGAAAGAGCGCAACCCGCCGGAGGGCTATCTCCTCGTCACCCCCATCCCGGGCCTGCTGGATGACGATTTTGACAGTGAGCGGGAGGAGGAGTGAGCCATGGGGATGCGTGTGGACATCGTGACCCTTTTTCCGGAGATGTGCCAGCAGGTGCTGGATTCCAGCATCATCGGCCGTGCCGCCAAAAAGGGATATATTGAGACCCACTGCCACCAGATCCGGGACTACACCCTGAATAAACAGAAGCAGACCGACGACTATCCCTATGGCGGCGGCTGCGGCATGGTGCTCTATGCCCAGCCCATTGCCGACTGCCTGCGGGCAGTCCGGAAGGAAGTGCAGGAACAGGGACGGCCTGCGCCGCATATAGTATTCCTGACGGCAGGTGGGCAGCGCTATACCGAGGAGCACGCCCGGCGGCTGGCCCAGTACGACAACCTGACCCTGGTCTGCGGCCACTACGAGGGCATCGATGAGCGCGTGATCGATGCCTTTGCGGACGAGGAGATCTCCATCGGCGATTATATCCTCACCGGCGGCGAGCTGGCCAGCCTGGTGGTGGCAGACAGCGTCCTCCGCCTGAAACCCGGTGTTCTGGCTGAGCAGAAGGGCTACGAGGAGGAGAGCTACTGGGACGGCCTGCTGGAGTACCCCCAGTACACCCGGCCCGAGGTCTGGGAGGGCCGTGCGGTGCCGCCTGTCCTGCTGGAGGGCAACCACCAGAAGATCGATGCCTGGCGGGGGCAGCAGAGCCGGTAGCGCACCCGTCTGCGCCGCCCGGAGCTGTACGAGAATTGGTATGAGACCCACCCTGTGACCGAGCTGCCCAAGTGGAAGCGCGGCGAGAACATGCGCCTTGTCAAGACCGACGAGCAGTTTGCTGCTGCCGCCCGCATCTTTGTGGAGGGCCGCCGCACCACCTGTGCCGAGAACTGGACCCCGGAATACTGTGCCAGCCTCAACGAGGAAGAATATCTTTTGCAGCTGCGGCAGGAAAAGGCCGCAGGCTGGGTGTGCTACCTGCACACCACCAAGGATGTGCCGGACGGCATCGTGAGCATCAACCACAAGGTGGGGCACATCGAACATCTGTTCGTCACTGAAAAAGCCCGCGGCAGGGGCATTGGCATGAAGATGCTGGACTTTGCCCGCAAAAAGCTCAGCGAGCACGAGCACCCGGTGCTGAGCGTGCTGAACACCAACACCCGCGCGATTGCGCTGTACAAGCGGATGGGCTGGCGGCTGACGGGCACAGTGCTGCACCGCTACGACCCCGCCGAGGAAGGCACCTTTGCAGCGGTATATTGTGAGGAATTGGAGATGCAGTATCGGGGCTGACCGTTGTTTTTGTCGTCAATCCACAATCCTGTTGAAAATAAACTGGCAATATTGCACAAACGAGAGAACGAAGATTTGGCGGAATTACAGAATCCTGCCAAAATTGCAATTTTCCACTGTACAAAATCGACTAAATAGGATAAAATAGAGGCAATCAAGGCGGCGTATTAACACGCAATAGACCGCCTGGAAGTCGCCCACGGTAGATACGCAGGGGCATATTATTTTCAAAAGTAGGAGAGAATAACTATGTACGTTAAAGAAGTTACCGTTGAGAATCAGGTTGGTCTGCACGCTCGTCCGGCTACCTTCTTCATCCAGAAGGCCAACGAATACAAGTCCTCCATCTGGGTCGAGAAGGAGGAGCGCCGCGTCAATGCGAAGTCTCTGCTCGGCGTCCTGAGCCTGGGCATCGTCGGCGGCACCACCATCCGCATCATTGCTGATGGCGCCGATGAGCAGGCTGCAGTTGACGGCCTGGTCAAGCTGGTCAGCTCCGGCTTTGCCGAGTAATCTATTCCAGAACAATCAGCGGTGGGGCGACCCGCCGCTTTTTTTGTATAGGAAAGGCAACACCCCATGACAAAAGCTGAACTTTATAAAAAGGCCTGTATGCTGCCGCTGCTGCCCGGCGTCTACATCATCCGGGACAAGTCGGACACGATCATCTATATCGGCAAGGCCAAGCGCCTGAAAACCCGCGTGTCGCAGTATTTCCGGGAGGGCGTGCCCCACGACGCCAAGGTCAGCCAGATGATCGCCCACGCCTTCACGTTTGACGTCATTGTCTGTCAGTCGGAATTTGAGGCGCTTGTCCTCGAGGCCAGCCAGATCAAGGCCCATACGCCGAAGTACAATATTTTGCTGAAAGACGACAAGGGCTACCCCTACCTAAGGCTTAACATGAAGGACATTTACCCGGTCATCACCATGGTCAGCAAACCGGCGGACGACGGCGCGGACTATTACGGCCCCTACGGCGGCAGAGCCGTGACACACGACGTGATGGAGGCCATCCGGCTGACCCTCAAGCTGCCCGGCTGCCACAAGCAGTTTCCCAGGGACATCGGCAAGGAGCGCCCCTGCCTGAACTTCCACATGGGCCGGTGTGACGGATTCTGCCGCCCGGACGGCCCGGACGCGACGGAATACCGCCGCCGCATGGCCCAGGCCACCGCCCTGCTGGAGGGCAAGCTGCGCGCCGTCACGACCCAGCTGACGGAACAGATGACCGCGGCGGCGGAGGCCCTGGACTTTGAGACGGCTGCCGCCCTCCGCGACCGTGTGCGGGCCCTGTCCGTGCTGACCAAGGACCAGCAAGTCATCGCCGGTATCTGCGCCGACACCGATGTCTGGGGCGCGTATACCAGCCCCGCCCGGTCCGGCTGCGCCATTCTCCACATTGAAGACGGCGATCTCCTGGCCCGGCAGACCGAGGTTTTCCCCGACGCTGCCGACAGCGAGAGCGCCCTGCTTTCCGCTGTGGTGCCCCAGTACTATCTGACCCGCCAGTCTCTGCCCCGTGAGATATTGCTTCCCGCCGCCATCGAGGACGCTGACGCGCTCTCGGCCCTGCTGACGGAGCGCAGCGGCCACGCCGTGGCCCTCCGGGTCCCCCAGCGAGGTCAGCGCCGCGCGCTGCTGGACATCGCCCACCGCAACGCCCGGGAGGAGGTGGAGCGCGTTACCGACGCCGTACAGCGCATTAACGGCACCCTGCGCCTTTTGCAGGAAACGGCTCAGCTGCCGGTCCTGCCCCGGCGCATGGAGAGCTATGATATCTCCCACACCGGCGGCGCGGACCAGGTGGGCGGCATGGTGGTCTTTCAGGACGGCAAGCCGCTGAAGTCCGCCTACCGCCGCTTCCGCATCGAGTCCTGCGCCGGCGCCGACGACTACGGCGCCATGCGTGAGGTGCTCACCCGCCGGTTCCGGCGCTATCTGGACGGCGATGAAAAGTTTGCCCCTCTGCCGGACCTGCTGCTGATCGACGGCGGTCAGGAGCACGCCCGCGTGGCCGAGCAGGTGCTGGCAGGCTGCGGATTGGATGTGCCCGTGCTGGGCATGGTCAAGGACGACCGCCACCGCACCCGTGCGCTCATCACCGCCCGGGGCCATGAGCTGGGTATACAGCAGACACCCGCCCTGTTTGCCCTTATCGGCACGGTGCAGGAGGAGGTACACCGGTTCGCCATCGCCTACCACCACCAGAAGCACACCCGTTCCGCCAAGCGCTCGCAGCTGGACGGCATCCCCGGCGTGGGCGAGGCGCGGAAGAAGCGGCTCCTGCAGCACTTCGGTACCGTCACCGCGGTAAAAAACGCCGCGCTCGAGCAGCTCTCCGCCGTGGTGCCGGAGGCGGCCGCCCGGGCGGTATATGAGAAGTTCCACGGATAAAAAAGTGCCCCCGGCAGCGCCGGAGGTACGTCGTACGCAAAAGAAAAGAGAGACGGCGAAGCCGTCTCTCTTTCGTTGTGTTTACTCGTCCAGGTTCTCGATCAGCTCAGCCAGCGCATCCACAGCTTCCTTCTCATCGCTGCCGTCCGCGATCAGTGTCACTGTGGTGTCCTTCATAATGCCCAGGCTCAGCACGCCCAGCAGGCTCTTCGCGTTGACGCGGCGTTCTTCTTTTTCTACCCAGATGCCGCTTTTGAACTCGTTGGCTTTCTGAATGAAATAGGTCGCGGGTCTGGCGTGCAGACCGACCTCATTTTTCACTGTGATCTCCCGTGTATACATGAACCAGCACTCCTTACGCACATTTTTACTCTCGCGCCAGAGGGTGCAGCGCGCAGAAACTAACCCTCACCATTTCCTATTATACTGGATTACGGCAGGATTGCAATGGGCATTGATACGAAAATCCCGCGATTTGCTCTATAATTCCCACTGCAATTTGTGAAAAATGATGTATCTTGCAGACAAATTCCGGTATTTGTCCAATCGAAAGCTCACATCCTGGCCTCTGCCCAGTCGCTGAGCTGCTCCAAAATGGGCAGCAGTGCCCGGCAACTGTCCGTGGGGCCGTATTCCACCCGCACCGGCACCTCCAGATACTCCCGCCGTGTCACCAGCCCGTCGCGCTCCAGCTCCCGCAGGGCCGAGGCCAGCACCGTGTTGGAGATGCCGTCCAGCTTGCTCCGCAGGGCGTTGTAGCGGATGGCCCCGGCGTTGGCCACGGCGCACAGGATCTGCACCTTCCACTTGCCGCCGATCAGCTGCATGGCGTGGTGCAGCGGACATTTCTCCATACAGGGACAGTCGTAGTGGCTTTGCGGCATGGCCTGTGACATGGTAAGCCCCTCCTTACTTGCCCATAAAAATCTGCGCTCTTGCATTTCTCCAAAGCTATGGTATCATTATAGCAGGTAAGAAAACCGGAGTAAATAGCATGAGGAGAAAATCACAGCCATGAATATCTATCTTCAGGGGCTGACCATGGGTCTGGCCTACGTGGCGCCCATCGGCCTGCAAAACCTGTTCGTCATCAACAGTGCCCTGACGCAGAAGCGCAGCCGCGTCTACATCACCGCGCTCATCGTCATTTTCTGGGACATCTCTTTGGGTGTGGCCTGCTTCCTGGGCGCCGGCGCACTGATGCAGGCGCTGCCCTGGCTGCAAAAGGTCATCCTGGGGCTGGGCAGTCTGATCGTCATCTATATCGGCATCGGCCTGCTGCGGTCCAAGGCCAGTCTGGAGGGCGGCCGGGACGTGAACGTGCCCATATGGAAGCTGGCCGGATCCGCCTTCGTGGTCACCTGGCTGAACCCCCAGGCCATCATCGACGGCACCATGATGCTGGGCGCCTTCCGGGCCACCCTGACCAACGGCGGTGATCTGTTCTTCATCTGCGGCTTCGGCTCCGCCTCGGTGATCTGGTTCCTGACGCTGTCCACCGTTGTCTCTCTGCTGGGCAGTAAGTTCAACGAGAAGGTGCTGAACATCATCAACAAGGTCTGCGGTGCCGTCATCATCTTCTACGGCCTGAAGCTGCTGTACAGCTTTGTCCAGATGATGGGCTGGCTGTAAAACACTTCACAAATCACGTCCTTTCTGTTACAATAAGGCAGAAAGGGCGTGATCTTTTTATGGAACAGAACTACCGGCTCACCATCGCCTACGACGGCTCCCGCTTCTTCGGCTGGGAGCGCCAGCCGGACAAGGATACCATCCAGGGGAAGCTGGAGGCCGTGCTGGGCACGCTGCAGGGCCATCCGGTGAACGTCATCGGCGCGGGCCGCACCGACGCCGGTGTCCACGCCCGGGCCATGACCGCCAGCGTGGTGCTGGACGTGACGGAGACGCCCGACGCCCTCCGCGACTATCTGAACCGCTACCTCCCCGACGCCATCGCTGTCCGGGAGGTCAAGGAGGCCGCGCCCCGTTTCCACGCCCGCTATAACGCCCTGGGCAAGACCTACCGCTACACCTGCCACACCGGGCCGGTGAAGCCGGTGTTTGACCGGAAGTACGTCACCCTGCTGGACTACGATCCGGATGTGGAGAAAATGCGGCAGGCGGCGGCCTATCTGCTGGGTGAAAACGACTTCGCCAGCTTCTGCGGCAATCCGCGCATGAAGAAGTCCACCGTCCGTCTGGTGGACCACATCGCCATTGAGCGCCGGAAGGACCGGGTGATCTTCACCTTCCATGGCACCGGTTTTTTGCAGAACATGGTCCGCATCATGGTGGGAACCCTGTTGGAGGTGGGCCGTGGCTACTGGACGCCGGAGCAGGTGCGTGACATCCTGGCCGCCAGGGACCGCAAGCAGGCGGGCCCCACCGCGCCGCCGGAGGGCCTGTGCCTGATGAAGGTGGATTATTGAGCAAAAAGCATCCGGGCGCTATCCCGGATGCTTTTTGCTGCGTAAAAATGACCTAAGCCAAGGCTTAGGTCATTTTTGTTACATATTGTGGATATCGTCCAGCAGATCGTCCAGCGACATGGTCCGCACCTCGTCCTCGTCGGCCTGGGTGGGCTCGTCCTGGGCGGAGCGCTCTGCGGTCGCCGGCTCCTCCGCCGGCGCGGCGGGTGTCACGGGATCTGCCGGGGTCTTGTCGGGGATGGCGGCAGGCTCGCTGTCGTTGCTCTCCTCGCGGGGCACCAGACGGGGCACCCGTGCCGTGTGCCGTTCCTCGGGGATCAGGGGCTTCGCCGGGGTCCGCGGCGGTTCGTCGTCGTATTCCTCGTCATCGCCGCCGCCCGTGTGGCCGCGGCCGATCAGGAAGCCCAGCAGGAACAGCACCGCCACCAGCAGCACCGCCGCCGCGATGGCCACATACACGGTCCTGACCTCGCCGATCAGCGGCATCGCAATGGTCCCGGGGATCTCCAGCGGCGGTACCTCGGGGATGGTGGCCGGGTCGATGACCTCCACCGTGGGGACAATACCGGTATAGGCCGGCATCCGCAGCACATGGATGGTATAGTTTTGCTTGGTCTTGCCGTCCTCGGCGGTGCCGGTAACCGTGAGCACCGTCTCCGCCTCGGTGGCGGACAGCCGCACCTCGCCGGTGCCGGTGATGCCCTGAGCCTTTTCATCCTTTGCCGTGGCGGCGATGGTCACCTGCTTCGTCTCATAGGGGACGTAGGCGATGTAATCCGTCACCGTGGGCGTGAACGCCGGGGACAGCGTGGCCCCCTCCAGCGTCAGGGCGGCGATGGACGCGTCGGTGGAGGGTTTGTAGTTGGGATCCTGCTGGCGTGTGGCATCGATGGTATAGCTCTTGGTGGCGCCGTTGGCCGCCGTGACCTTGATGGTCACGGTGTTGACACCCACCGCCAGCTCATTGCCGCTGACAGACACCGTAGCGCTGTTGTCGGCCTTTTTGTAGTTCAGGTCCAGCTTTTCCACCGCGAAAGGCACCGTGCAGGTGTAGTACGTGGTGCTGCTGGAGAAGGACGGGCTCAGCGTGGCGTTGGAGCAGCTCAGCGAACTGAGGCTGCAGTTGCCGCTGGGTGCCGCGCCCACCTTGCCGGACCAGCTGGCGCTGTCCAGACTGGTGTCGCTGTTGCCGTCGGACACCACGATGTTGGAGAACGTGGCGGTCAGGGCGTCGCCCTCCTTGGCGCTGCCGGACACCTTCATCTTGATGGTGACCAGTCCGCCGCTGGAGCTGGACGTGCCGTAAACGCTGAACTTGTTGTTGTTGACCACGATGCTCCATCCGCTGACGGAGCAGTTGTAGTTGGTGAAGGACAAATTGCCGCTGTAGCTCAGGTCGGCGGTCAGACCGTAGACCTTGTTGGGCACGGACAGCGTCAGCGTGACGGTGTCGCCCGCCTGTGGGGCGGCGGTGCCGGTCAGCGTCGCCCCGGCGGCGTGGGCCTGCACGGGCAGCAGCGTGACCACCAGCAGCAGCGTCAGCAGCGCGGAGGCCGCGGCGCGGAACAGTTTGTTTTTCATAGGATGTTTCCTCCTCAGCCGATGGTGCGCTGGCCCACGGTGACCTGGGCGGCCTGCACCACGTCGGTGATGGTGACCTTGCCGTCGCCGTTGATGTCCGCTGCCTTGGCATAGGCGCCGGACAGGCTGCCGGAGCCCACCACGGACTTCTGCAGCTTGACCACGTCGGTGATGGTGATCTTGCCGTCGCCGCTGACGTCGCCGGTGACCACGATGGTCACGGTGGCGGAGCTGCTGACAGCGGTCATGCCGGTACCCACGAGGCCGGAGGTCACTTTGGTGCTGCCGCTATAGATGGTGTAGCCCGCGCTGTTCATTGCGGAGACAGACGTGCTGGGCGATACGCCGGTCAGATAGTTGCCGGAGGGCTTGGGCGTGTTCGTACCGGTGTTTCCGCCGGTACTGCCGCCGGTGCCGCCGCCGCTGTTGGCCGTCTTGGTAAACACGGCGGTGTAGGTGACGTTGCCCGCGGGCATATACGTCATGTTCTCCACGAACCGGTTGCCGCTGCCGTCCACCCAGTGGCTGAAGCTGTACACATAGTTCTTGTCCGCCGCCTTGACGGGGTTGGAGGGTGCGACGATCAGGTCGTTGGCGGAGAGCTGGCGGCTTCTGATCACCTCGCCGTCCACCTTAAAGCTGACGGTATACAGCGTTCCGAACTGGGCGGAAAGCGTGTGGTTCTCCGCTGCCACCATGGAGTTCTCATAGACCTGTCTGCCGTCCTTGGTGAACCAGCCGACAAAGCCCGCACCGGAGACCTCGGGCAGCTTGCCGTAGACGTCGCCCAGCGAATAGGTCTTCGTAGTCACCTGCGTATTGCCGTTCATGAAGGTAACCGTGTACGCTTCCTTGTCAAGGCCGCTGGGCGTGTTGCTGTCCTTGGCGCCTACCGTAAATCCGGTGGACAGCAGCTCCTCTTCCTTGCCGTCACTGCCGGTGCCGCTGATGGTCATCGTGTAGCTGCCCTGTGTCAGTTTGCTGAATGTCGCCTGACTGTCCAACTCCCACAGGTCGAACCAAGTCTTACCGCTGCCGTTGCCTGTGGCCGTAAAGCCGCCGGAGCCATTTACTTTGCTCACTTCCACCACTACGGTGCGGATCCCCTGCGTGCAGGAGATCACGCCGCGGAGGGGGAAGGAGGAGTTGCCCTCGGTCAGAACATGGGAGATCGTCCCACCGATGCCGTCGCTATCCTTGCAGCCGGGGTAGAACAGGCCGGTCAGCGTCCATGCGTCCCTACCGGTGGCCTTGTTCAGCGCCCACCGCGCCGCCTTGTCGCTAGCCTCCGTCATCCCCACCGTATAGGTGGTAACGGTGGTGGTGGGGTTGTTCTTCAGGTCCTCGTCGACCATCTCCCCCACGACTTCCACCGTAATATCCTCAAGTGACTTGCCGGTAAGCACCTCCACAAGAAGCAGGATTTCCTCCTCTGTAAAGGATACGTTTTCGTCATCACTGCTTAGCTTTTTGATAAGGGCATTTATATCCTCGTCCTTCATGCCCTCGCTGGCAAGCTTATCCTTTATCTCCTCGGTATAGTCCTCCTCCGACTTGCCTTCGATGCTCGCCTCGAACAAATCATTCAGTTTTGTCTCCAGCCGAGTACCAAAGTCGTTCGCCAACTCGCTGGTATACTGACCATCCTCGGTAATGCCCTTACTGATCTCGACCAGCTTCGCGGCAATCAGGTCATCCCTGTTCTGGCCGTCCGCTGTGACATCCGCACTGGTCACCGTCACGGTCACATACTGCTTGGTGCCCACATTCTGCAGGGTGTAGCCGCTGCCGCCGCCAAGGATCCAGAACTGATTATTGCTGGTGGAGGCCGCCTCCAGCACCAGCTTGCCGCCGGAGACGGACAGCCGCTGGCCATCGTCGTTGGTCAGTATGTAGTACCCATTGTTGTAATAGGTCAGCCGCAGCATCATGGCGTCAGCCGCCGCCGTCAGCGTGGAGACGCTCTTTCCGAGGCCGTGGTTCTGTTCGCCGTTGTTATTGTAGAGCAGGGTGTACTTTCCCTCGGGGATGTCCGGGTCGGAATGGGTATAGCGCATCACCAGCGCGTCCGCCGGCTCGTTCACGTGCAGGCGGCTATACACCGAGGTCTGCACGCCGCCGCTGTTGATGTTGAAATATGCCATGGAGCGCCCATAAATGCCGTACTTCTTGGCGGTCAGCGTCTCCATGTTGTCCTCGTCCCACTTGCCGTTAGTGTCCAGCTTGCTGCACTCGGCGTAGATGGCGGCGATCAGCTCCGCCTCGCTCTGGTTCTTGAAACCGCCCAGCGCCTTGAAGGCGCGGCAGATGACGCCGGTGGCGCCGCTCATGCCGTCGGTGTTTTTGGTGGAACCATAGGTGGCGCCCACGCCGTGATGGACGCTGCGGCTCCAGAACACGTTTTTCAGCGCGTTGGAGTAGTTGTCAATGTCGAAGCCCTTGTACTGCCCTTCCACATTGGCCACAAGCTGGGTGTACTGGGTATCTCTCCAGAAATCCGTCTGCGCCTGAGCAAACTCGGTGCGGTTGTTCCGACCGATCTCCTGCCATGTGTTCTTGAAGTTGGAGCCGAAGCCGGGGTAGTACTGGCCGCTGGTGTTGTAGGCGTAGGCGTTGTACAGCCTGTCGCCGAACCCGCGGTAGACGGCGCTGTCGGACTTCTTCAGCCAGTCCATAAAGCTGGTCACCGTCTTCTCCACGAACATATACAGGCCGTAGGACGTGCCGCCGCTGTCGCCGTCCACGTTGGAAATGCGGCCCGGATCCGCGTTGGTGCCCGTCTCGTAATACTGGCTCAGCGAACCGAGATCGATTTCCGTCCACGGTTTGCTGGCAGCCAGCAGTATGGTGGTCAAACAGCTCACCGCCATCACCGCCGCCAGGATCAATGCCATTCCCCGTTTCGTCCTCTTCATGTCGATACACCCTGCCTTATCTCTAAGTTGTATGGGAAGCGCCGGCGGCGGGAAGGCCCCTCCGCCGATTTACATAACAATAGTCATGTGTAGTATACCATCGGTCTGCGTCGTTGTCTACCAAAAAAACGAGAAAAACACAAAAAATATGAAAATTTTGTCACCGGCGCCACAAGATTTGGGTGGATTTATGGCGCGGAATGGCGTATAATGGCCGCAGGCTGACAAAAATACGCAAGGAGAAATCAATTTATGTCAACGAATACGAAAAAGAAACACGGCACCGGCGCGGCGGTGGTACTCATCGTGCTGTGCCTGCTGGCGCTGGGCACGCTGGGATATATCATCTGGCGGCAGTTTAATCCCGTGGTGCCGGAGACGGCGGCGGGCTATGTGGCCGCCGCCGGGACCACCGCCCCTGTGTATGACGAAAACGGGGCCCAGCTGGGTTCCCTGGTCCGCGGTGCGGAGGTACAGTACGTTGTTGAGGACGCCGAGGACGGCGCGGACCGCGTCCGCGTGGTCAACGGCGAGGGCTACGCCTATCTGGACGCGGCCAACCTGACCGCGGACTACAACGGCGCGGTGCTGACCGATACCGTCTACGCCCTGCGGGGCATGAGCCTGACGGACGAAACGGGCGCGGTCCCCGGCTGCGCGGTGGAAAAGGGCATGGCGCTGACCGTCACCGGCTTTGACGGCCTGGACGAGAACGGCGAGGTCCTGCGCTGGGCCGTCAGCTGTGACCGGGGCGAGGGGTACATCGACGGAGAGAACGTCCGCATGACGGAGGAGGAAGCGCTGGCGCAGTATGACGACGCGCTCTACCAGCGCCACGCCGCGCGGGGCGACGCCTGGGGCGGCGGCGACGCGGCCGACCTGGACTACTACCCCACGGAGAAGCCGGCCTTCACGGACAATGTGATGCCCGACGAGGTGCGGGCCCTGTACCTGAACGGCAGCGCCATTCAGTACGCGGACAGCTATATCCGGCTGGCCCAGGGTACGGGCATCAACGCCTTTGTGGTGGACATCGTGGACGGCACGGCGGTATCCTACGCCTCCCCGGTCATGCAGCAGTACAGCCCGTCCGCCTACGCCGCGGCTCAGGACACTATGGAGGGCTTCAAGGCCAACGTGCAGAAGCTCCGCGACGCCGGCTACTACGTCATCGGCCGCATCACGGTGTTCAACGACGCCCACCTGGCCGCCGACCACCCGGAATATGTCATCTCCGACCTGAACGGCACGCCCCTGAAGATCAGTTCCATGTACTGGCCCAGCGCCTACAACCGCACCGTGTGGCAGTACAAGGTGGAGCTGGCGCTGGAGGCCGCCGCGCTGGGCTTCAACGAGATCCAGTTTGACTACATCCGCTTCCCCGACGGCGCGTATAAGTACGAGCAGGCGGGTACCATCGATTACAAAAACACCTACGGTGAGAGCAAGGCACAGGCGGTCCAGCGGTTTCTGATCTACGCCGCGCAGCGGCTGCATGACGCCGGGTACTACATCTCCGGCGATGTGTTCGGCGAGTGCGCCAACGCCTATGTGACGGCCTGCGGTCAGTACTGGCCGGCCATCAGCTCCGTGGTGGACGCCATCTCCGGTATGCCCTACCCCGACCATTACAGCGCCCAGGGGGACTATAAGCCCTGGGAGCACCCCTATACCACGGTCCACAACTTCGGCGAGAGCGCCATGGCCCGCCAGAGCGAGACGGCCTCTCCCGGCGCGGTACGCACATGGATACAGTGCTACAACGCCATACGGGAGCCGTATAATCACTACGGCGCGGCAGAGCTGGCCGATGAGGTCCGGGCCCTCCGCGACGCCGGGTGCACCGGTGGCTTTATGACCTGGAACGGCGCGTCCGACATCGACAAATACGCCGAGGTCATCTCCGCCCTGAGCTGATATGAACGCAAAAAAGAAAGCCCGCATGGGCTTTCTTTTTTGCTTATTGCGCTTCCATGGCCTTCTGGGCAAAGCTGTTGTCCACCAGCTTGTCGAAATCCACCCACTGGTCCTTCTCCAGCTCGCCGGCCTCGGTCATCACCGTCTCCAGCCGTTCCAGCGCCGACCGCGCCATCATCGGCCCCGCGTTCCAGGCATCGATCTGCCGGTGCCGGGCGGTAACGGCCTCCAGGGTATCCAGGTCCGTATCCGGGAACTGGTCGATGATGGCCTCCGCCACCTCCCGGTCTGTGTGGTCCACGATCCACTGTTGCGCCCGCGCGATGGCGTTGGCAAAGCCCTGAATGACCTCCGGATGCGCCGTCATATAGCTCTGGCTGGCGAAATAGGCGGTGTAGGGGATCTCCCCGGACTCCTCGCCGATGGAGCAGAGGATATACCCGTGTCCGGCGCGCTCTACCTCCGTGGCGGTGGGCTCAAACAGCGTCACATAGTCCCCCTGTCCGCCGGTGAAGGCCCCGGCCATCATGTTGAACTGCACCGAGGTGTCCACCACCGCGTCCTCCTGGGGTACGATGCCGTGCTGCTTGAGGACGTATTCCAGCGTCATCTCCGGCACGCCGCCCTTGCGCCCGCCGATGATGGTCTTGCCCTTCAGGTCGTTCCAGTCGAAGGCCTCGTCACTGCGGCCCACCAGGAACGAGCCGTCCCGCTTGGTCAGCTGGGCGAAGATCACCGGCAGATCGTCCTTGCCCTGCGCGTGGATATAGATGCAGCTCTCCGGCCCGGCCAGGCCGATGTCCGCGCCGCCGGATACCACGGCGGTCATCACCTTGTCGGCGCCGCCGCCGTTGCTCAGTTCAATGTCCAGCCCCTCATCGGCGAAGAACCCCTGGCTCATAGCCACGTACTGCGGTGCGTAGAACACCGAGTGCGTCACCTCGCTGAGCCGGACCGTGACATTTTTCGCCTCCGTGCCGGCGGTATCGCCGGTATCGGTCCCCGCGCCGCAGCCGGTCAGCAGGCTGAGCGACAGCAGCGCGGCCATACAAATGCAGATAAGTTGTTTTTTCATGCACGTACCCCCCATAGATGATTTAAGAATGCTTCCGCCCGCAGCACCAGCAGGTACATTCCCACCGCCGCCAGCCCCAGCACCAGCACGCTGGCCATGACCAGGTCCATGTTGAATACCTGGGAGCCGTAGACGATGAGATACCCCAGCCCGGCCCGGGATACCAGGAACTCGCCCATGATGACCCCCACCCAGCTGAGGCCCACATTCACCTTCAGCGTGGAGAACAGCGTGGGACAGTTGGCCGGGAACACCAGCAGCCACAGGATCTGGCGCTTGTCAGCGCCCAGCGTCCGCATCAGCCGCAGCTTCTCCGGGTCGGTGGTGCGGAAGCCGGTGTACATACTCAGGATGGTGACGATGAGTGAAATGGCCAGCGTCATGGTGACGATGGCCCCCATGCCCGCGCCCATCCACACGATGAAGATGGGCCCCAGGGCTGTTTTCGGCAGTGCGTTCAGCACCACCAGGTACGGGTCCAGAATGCGGGCGGCGGTGTCCGACCACCACATGGCCACGGCGATGGCCGTGCCCAGCACTGTCCCGGCGGTAAAGCCCAGCACCGTCTCACCGATGGACACCGCCGCGTGGTGCCACAGCTCGCCGGAGGCGCACAGCCGCCACAGGGTCTGCACCATGCGGCTGGGACTGCTGACCAGAAAGCCGTCGGACAGCCCCAGCCGGCAGCTGAGCTCCCACGCGGCAAACAGCCCCGCCACCAGCGCGATCTGCCAGATACGCACCCGGCGCTTTTCGCGGCGCACGGTCCTCAGGTACGCCGCACGGCGGGGCGAAGGCGTTTTCTCAGGCATGAACGTCCAGCTCCTTCCATATGGCGTTGAAGTACCGGTGAAATTCCGGCGTGTCCCGGCGCTCCAGCGGCGGCAGACCACGCAGCGCACCCATGTCCATCTCCGCCTTCACCACGGCGGGGCGGCGGGACAGCACCACCACCCTGTCGGACATACTCACCGCCTCAGCGATGTCATGGGTGACCAGCAGGGCCGTTTTGCCCTCCTGCTGCAATATGCGCCAGATATCCGCCGACACCGCCAGCCGTGTCTGGTAGTCCAGGGCGGAAAAGGGCTCATCCAGCAGCAATATCTCCGGCTCAGTGGCCAGGGTCCGGATCAGGGCGCAGCGCTGGCGCATACCGCCGGAGAGCTGGCAGGGCCGCTTTTTGGCAAAGGACGCCAGCCCATAGCGCTCCAGCAGCCGGGACACGTGTGCATAGGCCGCCGGGTCCTTCTCACCACGGACCGTCAGCCCCAGCGTCACGTTGTCCCATATATTCCGCCACTCGAAAAGCTGGTCCCGCTGGGGCATAAAGCCGATCTTTGGCGACGTGCCCTGTACCGTCCGGCCGTCGATCTCGATAGCGCCGCCGCTGAGGGGCTCCAGACCGGCAATGGCGCTGAGCAGGGTGGATTTGCCGCAGCCGGAGGGCCCCACTAAACTGACGAACGCGCCCTCCTCCACCGTGAAGGACACGTCCCGTACCGCCTCCACCTCGCCGTCCGGGGCTTGATAGCAGGCGGCGGCATGACGGAGCGTAATGCTCATATCCTATGTGACCTCCTGTCGGGAATGATGGGAGAATTCTCTCCGTGGTCATTCTACGCAGGAGGGACCCTCGGGGTGCCCTACGGCAGCAGATACGGTGCCAGCAGTGCCGCCAGTCCCGCTGACAGCGCCGCCTGCACCGCCTTGGCCGGCACATACAGCCGCAGGGAGATGCCGCTGCCCGCCGTCACCGCTGCCGTCTGGCAGTGGACGCTGAGCCCGCCCCAGCCCAGCAGCGCCGCCGCGGTGACGAAGCCCCGGCGGTCCGGCGTCAGGCGCAGGATGCCGTTGGTCAGCTCCAGCACCCCCGCCGCCAGCGGCGGCAGGGGACCGATGAGCCCCTCCGCCAGGCGCAGCAGCACCAGAAAGAACACCACGAACCCGCACACCCGGGCCATGGCGGACACCGCCCCCTCCACCGCCCGAAGAAACTGCCCCGTCAGTCCGGCCCGCGGCGGCACAGGCCGTTTCGGCATGGCGGTGACGGGCAGTGGGCGGCGGCAGAACAGCAGACCCGTCAGCAGCGCGGCGGCGCAGTGCAGCAGATACAGCCAGGCTCCCGTCCGGGCGCTGCCGAATACCGACACCCCGGCCACGCCGATGGCAAAGGCCGGGCCGGCGTTGTTACAGAACGTCAGCAGCCGCGCCCCCTCGGCAGGGGACAGCTCCCCCCGGCGCACCAGCTCCGCCGCCGTCCGCGCCCCCACAGGATAGCCGCCTACCAGCCCCAGCAGCAGGGCGGCGCACCCCGCGCCGCCGCAGCGGAAGAGCCGCCCGAAGGGGCGTGCCAGCGCCCGGCCTGCCGCCTCCGCCGCCCCCAGCGCCACCAGCAGGGACGAGACGGCAAAAAACGGGAACAGCGCCGGTATCACCGACGTCAGACACAGCTGTACGCCGTCCCGCACCGCCTGGGCCGCCGTCTCCGCCTGCCGCAGCAGCAGTATCGCCAGCGTCCCGCTGCCCAGCAGCGCCAACATGCGCTTTATCATCACCATCACCGGTCCCCAGCCTATGCGCGCCGCCGCCGGGAAATACCCCGCCCCGGACAGGCAAGTTCCGGTGCGTCCGCGCATAGCGTTCTGTATCATCCGCAGGGAGGTGACGGTGTGGTGGGACTGAAAAAGAAGCTGGCCCAGGTGGGCCAGGAGGCGCTGGAGCGCCTGGAGCTGCCGGTGAACATCGCCGCCGGCGTGGCCCGGATCGAGCTGCTGGGCAACCGGGAACTGTATATGGACCGGCACCGTGGCGTGCTGGCCTACACCACCGAGGCGGTGGACGTCAACGGGGGCGGCGTGGTGGTCCGCGTCCGGGGCCAGGACCTGCAGCTGCTGGTGATGACGGAGCAGGAGCTGCGGATCACCGGAAAAATATCCGGCATCGATCTGGTGGAGTAAGGGGGATCGCCGTGTACCGTAAAGCAGTGAATTATCTCCGCGGTCAGGCGGTGGCTGAGGTGGTCTGTACCGCGCCGGAGCGCGTGGTGAACCTGTGCGCCGCCCACGGCATTCCCTTCTGGGACCTGACTTGGCTGACGGAGACATCCTTCCGCGTGACCACCACCCTGTCCGGTGCGCGGCGCCTGGCCGAGGTGACGGCGGACATCGGCGCACAGGTGACCGTGTGCCGAAAGTCCGGCGCGCCGGAGCTGTGGCGGCGGTGCAGGCACCGGTATGTGCTGCTGGCGGCGGCGCTGGTGCTGCCGCTGCTGCTGGCGGTGGGCAGCGCCTTCATCTGGGACTTCGAGGTCACCGGCAACGACACCGTCCCCACGGAAAGCGTATTGCAGGCACTGGAACGATGCGGTGTGCGCGTGGGCACGCGCGGTGTGGGTCTGGACCAGGACGAGCTGCGGAACCGGGTGCTGCCGCTGCTGCCGGACGTGGTGTATCTGGCGGTGAACGTCAGGGGCTGCACCGCCCATGTGCAGGTGGTGGAGCGCGTCCGCCCGCCGCATCTGTACCGGGACAGCGACGTGCAGAGCATCGTGGCGGCCAGAGACGGGCTCATCACGAAGATCGAGGCGCTGGACGGGGTGACCTGCGCGGCGGTGGGCGAAACGGTGCAGGCGGGGCAGGTGCTGCTGTCCGGGGTGGCTGACTCGCCCCGGGGCTGCCGGTATATGCGGGCCACCGGGCGGATCTGGGCCCGGACATGGTACGAGTGGACGGTGCCCGTACCTCTGGAGACGGTGCTGAAGGACGGCACGGAGCCCGTGAAGACCCGCACCCATACCGCGCTGGACCTCGGACGGCACCGAATTGCGCTGCCTGCGGGGGACAGCATATTGCAGGGCCGGGAAAACTGTGATAAAATAATACGATACCGTGGGATACAGCTTCCCTTCGGGCTGCGCCTGCCGGTAACGCTGGTAACCGAGACGGTGGCCGAGCGCGCGGTGTACGACGGTGAACGTCCGGAGGATGAGGCCCGCGCCGAGGGACAGAAGCAGCTGGAGGCCCAGTTGGCGCAGACCATCGGAGACGATGGCCGTGTTCTGAAAGCGGACGTATCCGCCCGGCGGCAGGGCGCGTACCTTATGGTGACGCTGCGGGCGGAGTGCGAGGAACAGATCGGCGTGGACGCGCCGCTGACTATAACAAGCGATACAGGGAGGTAAACCCAAAACATGGAACAACGTATCGGTATTGAACGCATGGAGGAGGCCGTCAATCTTTTCGGCTCCTTCGACGAGAATATCCGGCTCCTGGAGGCGGAATTTCAGGTGCAGGCGGTGAACCGCGGCGGCGAGATCGTGGTGTCCGGCGAGCCGGAAAACGTAATGCTGGCGGTGAAGGCCGTGCAGGCGCTGCTGACCCTGTCCAATAAGGGCGAGACGATCACCGACCAGCATGTGCGCTACGTCATCGGGCTGGTGCGCTCCGGTCAGGCCGAGCGCATCAGCGAGCTGACCCAGGATGTGATCTGCATCACCAGCAAGGGCCGGCCCGTCAAGCCCAAGACCATCGGCCAGAAGGAGTACGTCAACGCCATCCTGAAGCAGACCGTCACCATCGGTGTGGGCCCTGCCGGCACCGGCAAGACGTACCTGGCGGTGGCGGCGGCGGTGGCCGCCTTCCGGGACAAGCAGGTGAACCGCATCATCCTCACCCGTCCGGCGGTGGAGGCCGGCGAACGGCTGGGCTTCCTGCCCGGCGACCTGCAATCGAAGGTGGACCCCTATCTGCGCCCGCTGTACGACGCGCTGTTCGATATGCTGGGGGCGGAGACCTTCCAGAAGTATCAGGAGCGCGGCTCCATCGAGGTCGCGCCGCTGGCCTATATGCGCGGCCGCACGCTGGACGACAGCTTCATCATTCTGGACGAAGCCCAGAATACTACCCGGGAGCAGATGAAAATGTTCCTGACCCGCCTTGGCTTTGGCTCGAAAATCGTCATCACCGGCGACGTGACCCAGATCGATCTACCCGACGACAAGGTTTCCGGCCTGAAGGACGCCGTGCGGGTGCTGGACGGGGTGAAGGACATCGCCATCTGCCGCCTGACCGCCGCGGACGTAGTGCGCCATGCTTTGGTGCAGGAGATCATCAGCGCCTACGAGCGCTCCGCTCAGAAAAAGGAAGTCAAAAAACCGACCCGTCAGATTCAGGGCCGTTACCATCAGAGGAAGAATTGACATGAGACATAAAATCAACATCGTATTTGAGCAGCTGAGCCTGCAAAAATTTGCCATCAAAAGCATCATCCGCACGTGCATCAACGCGGTTCTGGACGCAGAGGGCATCAATGTCCCCTGCGAAATCAACGTCCTTGTGACGGATGACGCAGGCATTCAGGTGGTCAACCGGGAGAGCAGCCACATGGACAAGCC
>OICH01000351.1_pt1 | contig 20790 bp, 17 predicted proteins | sample 1581271 | NCBI WGS metagenome assembly OICH01 (sample SAMEA3882547, study PRJEB24775) | human gut metagenome | biome: human-associated habitat; feature: intestine environment; material: feces | place: Netherlands | collected 2009/2010 | reverse complement strand
CGACCACTTTGCCATCATCCCGACCGGGAAGATGGAGAAGCTTACCGGGGACGCGCAGAAACTCTTTGAAATGGTCATGGCCCGTTTCCTGGCCGTCTTCTTCCCCGCTGCCGTGTTTGAAGACACGCGGAGAACCACGCTCATTACCCACCAGGACGGCGTGACGGACGCTTTCCTGACCACGGGCCGGGTGCTTGTGGAGCCGGGCTGGCAGGCCGTTTACGGACGGAAGGCCGGCACTTCCTCCAAGGAGGAGCTGGTGCCCGTCCGCGACGGGGAGCAGGCCGCCTTGCGTGAGATTGAAATCCGCAACGCCATGACCAAGCCGCCCGCCCGGTACAACGAAGCCACGCTGCTGGCCGCCATGGAGGGGGCAGGAAAACTGGTGCATGACGAAGAACTGGCCGCCGCCATGAGCGAACGCGGCCTGGGCACTCCCGCCACCCGCGCCTCCATCATTGAAGGGCTGATTTCCCAGGAATACATCGTCCGGGACGGCCGCGAACTTCTGGCGACGCGCCGCGGGATTGAACTGATTGCCCTGCTGGAACGCATCGGCCTGAAAACGCTCACCTCCCCCAGCCTGACCGGGGAATGGGAATACAAGCTCAAGCAGATGGAACAGGCCGCCCTGCCGAGGGATTCCTTCATGGAGGGCATTAAGACCCTGACCGGGGAAATCGTGAAGAGGGTGAAGGATTTCCGGGAAGCCCAGCAGCAGGTGGAACTGCCGGAAATGGAATTGGACTGCCCTTCCTGCCATGCCCACGGCCTGAAAAACACGCTGGACGCCGTTTCCTGCCGTTCCTGCAAGTTCAGCATCCGCAAAGTTATCTCCGGCCGCGACATGGCGGATGAAGAATTGAAGACCCTTATTGTGGACGGCAGGACGGGAATTCTCCACGGATTTACCTCCCGGTTCGGCAAGCCCTTTGAGGCGGGGCTGGAACTCAACGACAAATTCCGGGCCACGCTTTACTTCCCGGCGCGGGAGGAAGATGAAGCCGCAGGGGTGGAGGAAGCCGTGAAAGTGGCTTCCGTCGCCATTCCGGACATGGGAGAGCATGATGTGATGGAAACGGCCAAGGCTTGGAAAATTCCTTCCCTGACCCTTGGAAAGGAACATGCCGCCGTCTCCGTTTCCCGGACTATCTTGGGACGTGAAATCCCGCTGGACCAGGTATTGAAGATTTTGGCGGAAGGAAAATCCGATCTGATGAAGGGGTTCATTTCGCAGCGTACCAAGCGTCCGTTTGACGCTTATCTGGTCTTCAATGCAAAGACGGGGAAAATAGGTTTTGAATTCCCGCCGCGGGAAAGGAAATATCCCGCTAAAAACGCTGCCGGAAAAACGGAAGGCAAGGCGGAGAAGACGGGCCGGACCGCCGCCAAAACTGCCGGGAAAGACTCCAAATCCGGGGGGGCTGCCAAAAAGGGGCGCAAGCAATAACGGCAGCGGAAACATTCCGCCGGGAACGAAGATTGGGAAAAGAGCCGGGAAAAAGCTTCTTCCCGGCTGTTCCCGTATGTTAGCTTGAAAGCGCACCCCTGGATTCCTGACGATGAAATGCCTTTTATTTGCTGTGCTGGCGTGGTGCGGCGCGGTTTGTGCGCCGGCGGAGGAATATGCCTTTCCGGGGGAACGGGAATGGATTTCCAAATTTGGAGATGTGGTGAAGGGCAGTTTCCATTCCTGCACAGGGGCCGGGGCAGTTCTGAAAATAGGGCGAAGGCATGTGGAAATTCCGTTAACCCGTCTGGATGAGGAAGACGCTGCGCTTGCGGCTTCTCTGACGGGAGCGGAGGCGCGCCGGAACCTGAAACTGGCCGCGATGCTTTGGCCTTTCCTGATGAAGGAACTGCAGAAGGTGACGTGGACGCCGGCAGAAAAGAATATCTCGCCCCGGTATCATGAAATGGCCCGGAAGAAGAATGCCGGAGCTTTAACGGGAACCAGAAAAGTGGATGGACTGGTTTGTGCCACATCGCTTTCCATCATTCAGGGGCCTCCGTTCCGTATCCGGGAATACTTCCGTCCGCAGGCGCGTCCGGAAAGCGGCAGGGGGCAGAGGAATTTCGATGTGGTTCTGGAGCAGGGGAGCCGCTGCGCTTATTATGATATGGATAAGGGTGTTCTTATTCCCTCCAAATGCCTGTCTGAGGAACGGACGGAAATGCGCGCTCCCGTTTCCTCTCTGCTCCCTCCGGCAGAACAGCTTGCCGCGAGAGAATCAAAAAATTACAGGAATGCGGATTACTCCCTGCTTGTGGAAAACCGCCCCGTCAAGGGAGCCTATGAAACGTGCAAGCCCAATTCCCTGGGAAGAAAAAAGTTGGTCATGTACTGGAATACGGAGGGTGAAATGGTTTGCGGCGTCATGAAGCTGGACTACGACAACATGCGCGTGGCCGCATTATTCGATGGACGGCGGAAGCTGATGAACGCCCCTGGGCTTGGATATGCCGTGATTCTTTCCCGGCTGGATAAAAAAGGCAGGGGCTTGAAGGAGAAAGGCCGTTACTACCATGTGGCGCTGGCTGCAGACGGCCTGCCCGTGTATTATCATGAGGGCCCGGAAGATGAGGCCGCCATGAACCCGCTGCTTTACGGGAAACTACGCGATTCCGAGAAAAAGGCGGCTCTGGCGGAGGAGAAAAGACGTGAACAGGCATTCCGGGCCAGGCGGGAAGCCCGGCGGCGCCTGGTGGAATCCGCCAGGAAGCGTAATACCTGAAAATAGTTCCTGTCTTTTCGCGACGGGTATCCTTCTTTTCTGGAAAGCGCCCGTGAATGTTCTTCTCAGGAGCGCAGCCCTGGCGTATTTCCGGATTTTCCAGTCTTTCAGAAAGGCTGATTATTTATTCCTGCCGGGGAATTTTTCAGAACTATCCGAAATAATTAAAAAACGCTGTTGTTATCCGTTATCTGAGAGTTCCACGGTGCGGAACAAACCCATCACACGGATTCGGCTGGCTCTTTTTCCAGCGGTTTGTGATCTTCTATCAATCTTTTGATATCTTTTCTTGTTTTTTTATCTCTCGATTTTCCTAGCTTTCTGTAAATATCGGTCATGTCAAAGTAGATTAATTTTTCCTGACCCTGATCATTTCTAATAGAAATAATCTGAATATATTTGCCATCATGCATGGTATATATGTACCCTAGTATGCCATATCCCTCATAGTGTTTCCTGATATATTCCTTCTGAGATTCCCTGATATCGTCTGTTTTCTTGATTCCTGTAAGAATAATAGGATTGATGATTGAATTTTCCCTGTCAATTTTCTGACTGCCGGGAATTACATCCTCCGAACCGGCGGCATTATTAATGCAAAAACAAGGAAAGCAGGCTATCGACAAAAAGGCAATTTTCAGTAATGGTTTCATATCAGTTTATTTATTAATCAGTTTTATTTATTTATGTTGTCATTGCAGCCGACGCAGGTGCAGCCTACTTCGTTGCAGTTGCCGCATTGCAAACCGCATTCTTCTGTCAAACGCAGCCGGGCCATTGCGATGACTGTGCTTTCTCCTTCTGCATATGCCTCGGCTTTGCCCTCTTTTTCATCATCTGTACCGGTTACTACCGGGGTAATTGTCTTTCGCAGCGGTATTGGCCCCCCTGTCTCACCCGTGTGATGAACGCTTGTATACTTACAGGATATATAGACTGTGTAAGTGCGTTTGGCGTTGGCTACCCTGACTGGCTCTATGTTTAAATTTTTTAATTCGTATTCACATTTTAATTCCTTTGCATTCCCATAATTGCAAATAACAAAGGTCAAAATGCCCAATAACTGCAACATCTTTTTCATCCTAAAATTATGGGACAATTTTGATATATGTAAACATATTTTTAATATGTTTTATATAATGATTGCTTGATAGATAGTTACAAAAATATCTAACAAAATAATGATTATCCGGGAAAGACCCCGGGGAGGATGAGGCGCTGAATAGGAGTGTCCGGCGTTCCAACGGAGAAACAACGCCTTCGCATCTCGGGAGAAGTTGAAAATGCCCGGATTGGCTTTAATTCCGCCCGAAGGCGTGGATTTTACCGGGGGCATGCCGCCATGCTGCGGCGTTCAGCAAAGGCACAGTTGAGCTGCGGGCCCTTTATATTTATCCGCCATACGGGATAAAATGGGAGATTCTGGTATGCCGAGGGGCCGGGATTCCACTAAAATGCCATGTTTCTGGCATGAGGAGGCTGTTTTCTCTGGAGCCTTTCAGTTTGAGTTCCTGCTGGTTTTCCATGAACATGGTGCCGGATTGTTCCCTCAATGCTTCCATATGGCGGGTAAGAAGCTGCTGGCTTCGATGGTCCGCATCTGAGCATCCTGTGAAAGCGCTTCATGGTTTTCAAGTTTCCCTGTTGATGTTGAGTCTCCCGCAGTCTTTTTCGATCCATCCGGAGAGGATGGGACCGGTGAATCGGATTCAGGTCAAATAACCTGTTCCGGGGTGGTTCAGGAGGCATCAAAAGCTTTCAGCACTATTTCTTATTCCCGGTCCGTGTTCCGGATTTTGATGTTGATGAAGATTGTTCCCGGACGGGTGTTATTTGCCGTCTTTTACGGCCGTGTACATTAGCCGTATCAATGGAGGCGGATCCTGCTTTCCGCGAGCCGGAGATGCGCTGAATTCCCGGTGTTCAGCCAATGCATATTTTCAGGGAAAGAAGTGATTCCTGTTCTTTCCTGAAACATTTCCTGCCTTCTTTATGCCGGAAGCGGCAAAGGGGCGTGCGGCATATGCGGCAGTATTATCTTCCTGCCTGGAGGCAGCGGTAGTAATAATCCACGCGGGAAATGAACCAGCTCCATTTGTACCCGGGGCGCCCATTAGTCATCAGCGGGGCGGGGCAATTCTTGCCGGACCAGTAGTTGTGAGGCACTACGTTGCGCAGGGGGACGTTGTAGCGCATCATCAGCAGCGCCGCCAGCTTGGCCGTCTTGTTGTAGATGACGACAGGGTTATGCGTGGTGCATTCACACATTTCAATGGCTACGGAGTATTGGTCTCCCGGTCCGGAATGGTCCGCATGGTGGCCGGTTTCCGTAGTGGGGATGTGCTGGTAGGCGCCGAATTGGTCCACAGTAAAGTGCCAGTTCAGACTGCGGGATTTGCCGCTGTTCAGGTAACGGGAGTGGGCATTGGCGTCTCCTTTGGGGTTGGCGGTGCTGTGGATGGTGATGAAGCGGGGGCGCATGGAGGATGCGCGCTTGCGGGCATACGTGTTTTTGGGCATGTAGGAAACTTTAATGCCTACTTCACGGCCCATCTGGCCGGGTGTGCGGGGAACTACCGGCGCCTTTTGAATTTTAAAGGAGACGGCCGGCGGCCTCATTTTGTCGTTCTGCGAACAGCTGCAGAACGTCAGGGCGGCGAATACGGTAAAAAAGCCCGTCCAGACAAATCTATATTCCATGCGTTTGTTCTAGGAACAGCCTGGAAGGATTGCAAGAAGAATTTGGAATTAGTTCGGATGAACTAATCAGGCCGTGCCGTGAAGTTGCAGGTATATCCGGTGCGGATGAGGCGGACGGGCCGCGCCTTCGGGAGGAAGGGGCCCGTCCGCGAGGGGAAGCCGTACCGGGAACGCCCGGCACATATCCCGTTATCTGAGGATTTGGGTAAGGACATATTGCAGGATGCCGCCCGCCAGATAGTATTCTTTTTCAATAGGCGTATCAATGCGGACGATGACAGGCACGTCAAATGCTTCCGCATCCGCGGGCTGTACGCGCAGGGTGACCTGCTGGCGCGGAGCGATGCCGTTGTTCAGGCCCAGGATGGAGAAGGTGGCGTCCTTCAACGGAGTGATGCGGTCATAATCCGCCTTGTCGGCGAAGTTGAGGGGCAGGACGCCCATGCCGATAAGGTTGGAGCGGTGGATACGCTCAAAACTCTTGGTGATGACGGCTTTGACGCCCAGCAAATTCGTGCCCTTGGCCGCCCAGTCGCGGGAAGAACCCATGCCGTAGTCTTCTCCGCCGATGACGATGAGCGGAACGCCGTCCTGAGCGTAGGCCATGGCCGCATCATAGATGAAGGCGGGCGTTCCCGCGGCAGGGATTATTTCCTTGTCCGGGGCGGGAACGGCGCGGTTGCCGAAATACAGCGTGTAACCGCCTTCCGTGCCGTTTACCATCAGGTTTTTAATGCGGACATTGGCGAAGGTGCCGCGGGTCATCACGCGGTCATTTCCGCGGCGGGAGCCGAAGGAGTTGAAATCTTTTCTGTCCACTCCCATGCCCTGCAGGTACAGCCCTGCGGGCCCTGTTTCCCGGATGGCTCCGGCAGGGGAGATGTGGTCCGTGGTTACGGAATCGCCGAAAATGCCCAGGGGGCGGGCATCCGTGATATCCGCCAGTGTGCGGGGCTGGCCGTTGAAGCCGCTGAAGAAAGGAGGGTCCTGAATGTAGGTGGATTGTTCATTCCACTGGAAGACAGAGCCTTCCGGCGCGTATACGGCCGCCCAGCGGGGATTCCTGTCCGGCGTGATGGTGTAAAGCTCCCGGTATGCTTCCGGGTTGCGGGATTTGGCAACGGCTTCCGCAATTTCCCCGGAGCTGGGCCAGATGTCCTTCAGAAATACGGGGTTCCCGCTGCGGTCCGTGCCCAACGGTTCCGTCTGGAAGTCGATGTCCACGCGGCCGGCCAGCGCAAAGGCGACGACCAGGGGAGGGGACATCAGGAAGTTGGTCTTGATGGAGGCATGGATGCGGGCTTCAAAGTTGCGGTTGCCGGACAGGACGGAAGCCGCTACAATGTCATTGTCCCGGACGGCCTGTTCCAGTTCCGGATTTAACGGCCCGGAGTTGCCGATGCAGGTGGTGCAGCCGTAGCCGACGGTTTCAAAGCCCAGAGCGTCCAGGGATTCCTGGAGGCTGTTGGTTGCAAAGTAATCGGAGGCAATACGGGAACCCGGAGCAATGGACGTTTTCACGTGCGGAGGCACGTTCAGCCCCCGTTCAACCGCTTTTTTGGCGAGCAGCCCGGCGGCAAGCATCAGCCCCGGGTTGGATGTGTTGGTGCAGGAGGTGATGGCGGCGATGAGGATGCTGCCGTCTTTCAGCTTCACTTCCTGGCTGAAGCCGTCCACTGGAACGGGGACGCCCGCCGGGGAGTGCATGGAAACCGTGACCTCCGGAGATTCCTTCTTGCCGTAACCTCCTTCCGCCACGGGCATGCTGACAAGCTTGCGGAAGCTGTCCCTGATGGAGTTCAGGCGAATGTGGTCCTGCGGGCGTCTGGGGCCGGAGACGGCTGGTTCCACGGCAGACAGGTCCAGCTCCAGCTGGTCCGTGTAGTCCAGATCTCCGTTGCGGGGCATTCCCCACAGGTTCTGTGCCTTGAAGTAGTTTTCGTACGTAGTGATGGCTTCTTCGCTCCTGCCTGTCTGGCGCAGATAGTCGGAGCAGCGTTCATCCATGGGGAAAAAGCCCATGGTGGCACCGTATTCCGGGGCCATGTTTGCTACGGTAGCCCGGTCTGCCAGAGGCAGGGCCGCCGCCCCGTCTCCGAAGAATTCCACAAATTTGCCTACGACGCCGTGGCTGCGCAGCATCTGGGTGACATGCAGCGCCAGGTCCGTGGCGGTCACTCCTTCGCGGAGTTCTCCCGTCATATGGACGCCCACTACTTCCGGCACCAGGAACGTGACGGGCTGGCCGAGCATCCCGGCTTCCGCCTCAATGCCGCCAACACCCCAGCCCACAACGCCTATGCCGTTAATCATCGTGGTATGGGAATCCGTTCCCACCAGGGTATCCGGGAAGTAAACGCCATCCTTTTCCATCACGCCCTGCGCCAGGTATTCCAGATTGACCTGGTGGACAATGCCCACGGACGGAGGAACCACGGAAAAAGTCTGAAAGGCCTGCTGGCCCCATTTGAGGAATTCGTAGCGTTCCGCATTGCGCTGGAATTCAATGTCCAGGTTCTTTTCCAGAGCATCCGTGCATCCTGCCCAGTCCACCTGGACGGAGTGGTCCACCACCAGGTCCACGGGGACCAGAGGTTCAATGACGGAGGCGTCTTTTCCCAATCCTGCTACAGCGGAGCGCATGGCCGCCAGGTCCACCAGAAGAGGGACGCCTGTCAGGTCCTGCAGGACAATGCGGGCTACCGTAAACGGAATTTCATAGGAACCGGGATTGTTGGCATTCCAGGAGGCCAGGTTGTCCACGTCCTTTTCAGTCACTTTCAGGCCGTCGCAATTGCGGAGCAGGGATTCCAGAACGATCCGGATGGAAACGGGAAGGCTGTTCAGGCGTGGATAGCCGTTTTCCGCCAAGGCTGGCAGTGAATAAAACTGTCCCGGGGTTCCGGCTCCCGTGATGAACGTACTCTTGGCAATCTTGGTCATGATGCGGAATAGAGGGTTAACTGTAAACAGGCGGCTGCCCTCCTGGCAGTCGCGGGTACTATACAGGCCAAATGTGATAAGGCAAGGACTCTGTGTGACGGAGGGCGGATTTTCCCCCCCTTCCGAAGCCGGGGAAATTTTTCTCTGAACCGGGGCTGCCGCTTTTTCCGGCATTTTTTCTCCATGCACGCCGCAGGAATCATGGAGTGCGTCATGGAACATTGAAAATGAGTTCGCAGTATTGTCCAACCCTGTGAAAGGTTTCAAGATGATGAACGCAAAAAACATCTTATCAATCATAGCGGGAGCGTTGGCGCTGGCTGCCTGTTCTGGCCCGCAGGAAGAGAATTTGCGCATAGTTCCCCTGACCGTGCCTGCAACCGTACCCATGACCTCCTACGGACCGCACGCGAGGGTGGTCGTAGCAGGAATTGATTATACGGAGGTGCACGACGAATGGATGAATCCCGATATCATGAAAAAGTTGATGGTGGGGGATGAGGTAGCCATGGATTTTCCCGTTTGCGTGGGTAAGGCTTCCCACCGCACGCCCGTGGGCCATTTCCGCATTACGGAAAAGGCAGTGCATCATGTTTCCAATTTGTATGATGCCTCCATGCCTTACTTCATGCGGCTGACGGACAGCGGCATTGGGATGCACGTAGGCCCTGTTTTCCAGACGCCGCAGTCCCATGGGTGCATTCGCATGACCCGTTCTTCCTGCGTGCCGCTTTTCAAAACCGTTAAGGTAGGCACGCCCGTTACGATTGTACAGTAATGCCCGGAAAATTTCCGGGCGCTTTTCCGGAAGAAAAATTCCCCGCGTTTTTTAAAAACTCATTTTTTTAAACAAAAAAACGTCATCCGCCGCTATTTTAATAAACGGCATGTAGATAAACGGTACTTGCCGCAAGTCGCATTGCCTCAGCAACCCGAACCCTCCATGCCGCTGCCGATGAATGAATACGATACAGTCGGCAGCGGCATGGAGGGAAGCCGTCTGCTTGACCGCAGAACTTGGGGAGTGAACGGGCTGCCCGTATTTCGTGAAGAGGACATGGTGCTTGTTCTCCCGGGGCCGCATTTGTTCCTCCGTGTTGTAAAAGATTAATGGAGAAGAAGGATTGGCCTCCCCTGCTTTTTCTCCGGATTATTTTTCCGCAGCTTTCCTGTCTGTTCCTTCCCGGTGCAGCAGGGGAAGGTATTTTCCATAACCCTGTGCTTCCATGTCCTGTTCAGGAATGAATTTCAGGGAGGCGCTGTTGATGCAGTAGCGCAGTCCGCCCTGTTCCTTCGGGCCGTCTCTGAAAACGTGGCCCAGGTGGGCGTCTCCCGTTTTGCTGCGGACTTCCGTGCGCCTCATGCCGTGGGAGAAATCCTGTTTTTCCTGAATCAGTTCTTCTTTGATGGGGCGGGAGAAGCTGGGCCAGCCGCAGCCTGAATCAAACTTGTCTGTGGACAGGAATAAAGGTTCGCCTGTCGTGACGTCCACATAAATGCCAGGTCTGTCGTTATTGAAATATTCATTGCGGAAGGGAGGTTCCGTCGCATTATTCCGCGTGACGGCAAATTGCTCGCGTGTCAGGACGCGGCGCAGCTCTTCGTCCGATTTTTTCCGGTAAACAGGTTCGTTTTCGCGGGCTTGGGACGCTTCCCGGAATTTGGCGGGTGGAATATGGCAGTATCCGCCAGGGTTTTTATCCAGATAGCGCTGATGATATTTTTCCGCCCGTGAAAATTGGCGGAGGGGCTGAACTTCAATTGCCAGAGGCTGCCTGAAGTGCTGCTGGAGCCTTTTCAGGGACGTTTCTATAACAGGTTTGTCCTTCTCATCCGCGTAATAAATGCCCGTGCGGTATTGAATTCCCCTGTCGTTTCCCTGTTTGTTGACGGAAACAGGATCAATAATGGAGTAATACCGTTCCAGAAGAAAGGGCAGACTGAGTTCTTCCGGGTCAAATACTACTTTTACCGTTTCCGCATGGCCCGTTTTCCCGCTGCATACTTCTTCATACGTGGGAGAAGCCGTGGAGCCGTTGGCATATCCCACTTCCGTTTCCTTAACGCCGGGCATCAGGGAGAAGTATTTTTCCACTCCCCAGAAACAGCCTCCCGCCAGGTAAATCGTTTTTAAATCCTTGTTGTCCATATGAGGTTTGTCATTACTGCTTGACTGGCCTTTTTCCCCGCAGGAAAAAAAGGAGAGCATGGCGACTGCGGCCAAAATGGCGCATGCCAGTCCGGCCAGTGTCCATGGTCCGTGGTAAATACGCTTCATAAACGCTGTATGGAGTCGCCTTCCGGTGCGGGAGCAGCGGCTCCCTGGGCCGGGGAACTGCTGTCCCCCGGCTTTTCCGGAAAGGTAAATGATTAGACAACAGCGGGTTCATTCCGTTCGATACCTGTGTCCATATTTCCTTATTTCTCCCGTTTTTCCGTCTTCATCCTGTTTTTCAGCCACTGGTAAATAGCCCGGTCGGAGGCATCCGGTTTTCTGCTTGTCTGCATGCTGAATCCGTATTTGGTTCGGAAGTTGAAAACGGCCAGAGAAGGGCTCAGGCCGATGGAAAGCCCCTCCATCCGTATTTCCACCTCTTGCGGGACATGGCTGGAGAAGTCGAGGCGTCCGGCATTGGTGACGGTTTCCACATAGTGTTTCAGGAAAGGCTGGATGCTGGCCAGGAAGGAGGGTTCCAGAGCCATGCGGCAGCGTTCCGGGGAAGAATTTTCCCTGACAAGAATGGCGGAAGGAGCTGCGATGGCGTGGGCGGGCCTTAACGTATTCAGCGGAACATTCCATAAAAAGGAAAACAGCCCCGTGCCCAGGAGAAAAAGAAGGACGGCCAGAGCGCCAAGCCATTTGACCCGTTTGTTTACTGATTGATGACAGGGCCGGCCTTCGTTCATGGAGAGAAGCATGGCATAATATTCCATGGTGATCCATGAAAGAATTTGCCAGGAAGCAGATGGGAATTCCCGTCCCCGCATGAGGGAATTTTTGTACTATAACATGAAAAGCATGAAAAAAAACGCTGGAAATCATGTATAGTATCATTAAATATTAATGTAGTGTATGAGAAAAGATTCCATTTTTCTTTCCATTTTTTTATTTTTCCTTTTTCTGACAATCTCCGTAAATAAATCCCTCGCGGCAAAATATCCTTCGCTGGATGTTCCGGAAGACATTTTGCTCCACGTGAAAGAAGCTGCTTCCTCCCAGTCCCCCTATTCCGGCAATCATTCCGTAAAGCAGGCTGTGGACGGCTCTATGGAATCCGCCAACTGGCATGTTCCCGGAGTGCATCATGTGGAGGGGGAATTTGTGTTTGAAGTGCCGGAGACCATTCATTACATCATTTTTTCCGGAGCCGATTTCAATGAAATTGCCGTGTCCGCCATGTCCGGCTCGTCTTGGAAGGACCTTGGAAAATTCGATATCGGCGGCTCCAGGATGATCAGATTTAAAAAGCCTCTTCAAAAGGTTCGGAAAATCAGGTTGACGGTTGATTATCCCGAAGGTTCCTCTCCGTCTTTTACCGTACGGGAAATCAGCTTTTACAAAAGGGTGGAGTTCGCACTTAACCGGAAATTGCTGAAAGTATTTAAGGACACGAGCTGCTCCTCCATCAATCCCAGGTGTACCCTGACGGACCTCAAGGCTCTTCCGGAGTTTTTGCAGATGATTGCGAAGAAAATAAAATCCGGCGATTATGAAGACAAAGAATTCCGCATTGCTTCCTATAAGGCTTACAGCCATCCGGAGTTTGCTGCGAAGGTGAGAAATATCAACGCCCTGAACAAATTTGACAATCCTACCGGAATTGTCGCGGAGAAAGGAGATGAAATTCTTGTGTTCGTAGGACCTACCCATGGAGAAGATATTGGGCTGGCCTCCGTTTCTCCAGCGGGAATAGAGTCTTCCTCCTATCCTTTGAACGAAGGGGTAAACAAAATTAGAATCAACCGTTCGGGATTGCTTTACGTGATGTATCACACCGATATCAGCACGCCCAAGAAGCCGATAACGGTGCATATTCCTGTGGGAAGCGGCATAGTGAATGGATATTTTGACGTGACGAGGCACACGGATAAGGACTGGAAGCGTATGATCAGCAACGCCCCGCATAGCATGTTCGATATCGTTGGGCGGAATTCCATGATGATTCTTCACACAAAGTACCTGAAAGATTACAGTCCGGATTCCATTACGAAATCCGTCAGGGTATGGGATGAAAGCGTCAAGGCCATGTGGAAAATCATGGGATTTGACAAGTATCCCCAGCCGCACAATAACCGGCAGCTTGGCGTTTCCGTAGAAGGAGGAGCCCATATGTTTGCAACCTGGTATTACTGCGGCTACAGTATTGGAGATCAGGGAAATACGCTGAAAAATGAAGTGCTCGCTCCTGGAGTTCTTCAGGGAAACCGCCTTTGGGGAATCGGGCATGAAATCGGTCATTGCTACCAGCATCCGTTCAACTGGCGCAGCATGTCGGAAAGTTCCAACAATTTTTTTGCCCAGCTGATTCTGGACCAGGTGACCAATGCCATTAATGGCAATGAGCAGGCCTCCGATATGGAAAACCCGTGCAAATACCTGCTTTCAGAAGCGGTAAAGGGCATGCCGTTCCATGATTTGAACGGCTGGGCCAAATGGGGTTTTGCTCAATATTCCTTCTATCTGTATTTCCATAAGCTGGGAATCAATCCCGAATTTTATCCTAGGCTGTTTGAATCATTGCGGCGCAAGCCGCTTTCCAGGCAGGCGTATGAGGTTTCCGAAGCCCATTTGGCCTTGTATGAACGCATTTGCAATATCAGCAGGGCGGACTTTACCGATGACTTTGAAATTTTTAATTGGTTTGTCCCGATTGACCGCAAGGGGCATCAATATGGGGATTACAGTTTTAAAATGACAGAGGAAATGGCCCGGGCATCCAAGGCCCGCATTGCCGCCAAACGGTACCCCAAACCGAAATTCCGCATTGCCTTCCTGCATCAGCATGGAAAGACGGTCAATTTGTGGGGGCAGAATCTGCATGGGGCCCAGCTCAACGGCTATTGGACCAAATACAAGCAGAACGCAAAACTCAGCCCGTCTGTAAGCGCCTCCAAAAAGGATAACATGATTATTGTGCGGAATGGGGAAAATGCAGCCGCTTTCTGTGTAGTGACCAATGGAAAGGTGGTAGGTTATTATGACCGTCAGAAGTTTGACGTTTCCGGCGTGGAATGGAATGATACCTCTAAAGTGTACGCCATCCCGATTCAGACGGCGGAACCTTATAAGTTGATTTATGCTGCCGGGCGTTCCTGACCGTGTTTTGGAGGTTTGGGAAAAGCCTCCCGGAAAATCATATTCCGGGAGGGGCGGGTATTGGGACGCCTGCTATTCGGGTGCCTTGAAGTTATATACGGGCCTGATGCGTTCCACGATTTCCGCCGTTTCATGGATGTTGTCCAGCACGCTCTCGCCATCCTTGTAGGCCATTGGCGCTTCATCCAGCGTAGCGCGGGAAACGCAGGTGGAGAAAATACCCTGCATGGAAGCCTCGAATTCCTCCAGGGAAAGATTGGCTTTAGCCTTTTTGCGGGACATGCTGCGGCCTGCGCCGTGCGGAGATGAGGAATTGAATTCTTCATTTCCTTTGCCGATGCAGATGACGGAGCCGTCACGCATATTCAGGGGAACGATGAGTTTTTCTCCGCGTCCGGCCCGGACGGCTCCCTTGCGGATGATTTGGTCTTCCGCAATGTAGTTGTGCACGGTGTCGAAACTTTCCAGATCAGCTGCATCATCCAGCAGTTCATGCAGTATCACGCGGCGGTTCAGGGCTGCGAAGCGCTGAGCCACCTTCATATCCCGCATGTAGTTCAGCGTATTTTCTCCCTGAAGGTAGCAGAGTCCTTTCTTGCGTTCTTTAAGATAGGCGTCCGGACAAGTATCCACGGCGATTTTCTGGTAGCGTTCCGCAATCTTCAGACCGAAATTGCGGGAACCGGAGTGGATGCACAGGAAAGCGTGCTCTTTCCCTTGCGCTATTTCAATGAAGTGGTTGCCTCCTCCCAGAGACCCTACGGAGCGGCGGTGCCTGTCTTTGTCCGTTCTCAGCACGTCCATGCAGATGCGGGAGATTTCTTCATCCAGTTCCGGGTCGTCCAGCAAGGCTTGATGAACGGAGGGACGGGCATGCATCCCGGACGGAACGCGCTCGCGCAGGCGTGCGTCAAAGCTGGAAAAATCCGGCAGTCCGGACAGTCTGGCGGTAAGCACTCCGCAGCCGATATCCACGCCGATCAGGTTGGGAATTACCTTATCCGTTTTCAATTCCGCCGTGAACCCGATGACGCAGCCGGCTCCGGCGTGCACGTCCGGCATGATGCGCACCCGGCTTCCTTCAAAGGCGGGGTGGTTGCAGACGTCCCTGATCTGGGTGCGGGCCAGGTCTTCCAGTTCATCCGTGAACACGCGGGCTTCCGTGTATTTTCCGTCAATGGTGATCATGGTTTTATTCTTTTGGTTGAGGGGCGCGGAGATATGCGGAAAGCGCCTTCGCGTCCTGTGACCTTGTCACCATAACGCATTTGTTGACTCTTGCATTATATAAGTATTCATATTATATAACTATAAAGTTATGTTTGAGCATCTTTTCGCAGAACGGGGACTGTCCCTGGACCGATTGAAAACCTTGATAGAAGTGGCCAAGGCCGGGAGCATTGCCGCTGCCGCCCGGGGGGATAGTGCGCGGCAGAGCCTGTATTCCCGGCAGATTAAGGAATTGGAGGAATTCTTCGGTGTGGAACTGGCGAGCCGCCGCGGGAAAGTGCTGGCTCTTACCGGAGCCGGGTGGGAGCTGGTGAGGCTGGCCAGTGAAAGCCTGTGCCTGCTGGATGATTTTAAAAGCCGGAGCCGGAATCTGCCCTACCGGTTCACTATCGGAGCCGGGGACAGCCTGCATGCTTGGGTGGTGGCTCCCGTGCTGGCGAGTATCCAGAAACGGGGGCTGCCGTGGCTTTTCGCGCTGCAGAACCTCCGCAACAGTGAGATTCCCTCTAAGCTCCAGAATATGGATATAGACTTCGGTATTGTGCGTACCAGCGCGCTGGAGGCGGAAGGGTTGGAAAGCCGGGTCATTTGCTCCATGGATTATGCGCTGTACGTTCCTGCAGCCCTGGCCGGGAAAAAGGCGCGGGGGAGAAGGAGGATTTTCTCCGCCTGCTGGAAATGTTCCCCCTGGCAACGCTGGGGAGCGGTTCCGGGTTTCATGCGTTGCTGAAAAGGAATTGCGCTGAGTTCGGCATCAGGCTGCGGGTGCACTGTGAAACGCAATCTTTTCCTTTTGCGGCCCGCATGTTGAAGAGCGGAGCGTTCATGGCAATCCTGCCCTGCATGGCGGAAAAAGAACTGGGGGAAGGATTTGTCAAGGTTACTCATCCGGCGCTGGACGGGCTGTCCCGCAGTATTTCCCTGGCCTGGAATCCGCGGTTGCTGCGCGTGAGGCCTTCAGCCAAACGGGTAATTGATGTTTTTTCCATCCCGGAACGGGAGTGATGGAAGGAAAATCAATCAGAATCCACACCCAATTTATTTTTACGGTAGTGGTCCAGGGAGATGCGGTAAAAATATACGATCGCCAGCAAATTCAGCAGGGCTCCCGTTCCGAAGGCCCAGTTCAAGTTCAGGTACGCGTAAATTTTGCCTCCCAGGAACATGCCTGTTCCCACCCCGATGTCAAAAGCGGTGAAAAATGTGGAATTGACGGCTCCCCGGTGGCCGCGGTCCGCCATGTTCAGTTTCATGGTTTGGAACGTGGGGATGAAAATGCCGAAGCCAAAGCCGATGAGGATGGCGGAAGCGTAATAAATCCATTCCAGCGGCGCCAGCGCCAGCGCGCTGAAACTGACGGTCAGGATGCTCAGGGAGATGACGGAAAGCTCCGCCACGCGTCCGCGGTCGATTTGCCTGCCTACCATGAACCTGGAGACCAGCATGCCCAGCCCCATCAGCGCGTAAAACAGCCCGGCGTATTTGAACCCGTGCATTTCCCCGTACAGGGCGGAATACACGGCCACCACGCCATAAGAGAAGGTGGCGATCATCACGTTCACCGCCAGCGGAATGCCCACGCGCAGCACAAGACGGTCCAGTACCTTTTTAGGCGTTTCATACACGGGCTCCTGAACAGGGCTCCTGGGAACGCGGATGAGAGATGCAATGCCCGCTCCGGCTAGGCACAGGAGCAGGGAGCTCCAGGTAATCACGTAAAAGCCGTACTGCTGATATACCTGAAGGCCGATGACGGGGCCCAGGCACATGCCCAGCGTCATTGTCATGCCGAAGAAGCCCAGGCCTTCCCCGCGGCGGGCAGGGGGGATGATATCCACCGCCATTGTCGGGCCGGAGGTGGTCATGCCTCCCCAGATCAGGCCCTGTATGAAGCGCGTCAGGAAAAACGCCAGGGCGGTGGCGGCCGCAGCATACCCTGAAAAGGACAGGGCCAGCATAATGTAAACCGTGATGTAAATCTTCTTGCGGTCTCCGGTATCCACCCGGTGCGCGAACCAGGGGCGGGAGATAATGGCGGCCAGAACATAAATGGACATGATCCAGCCCAGCCAGCCGGAGGAGACCTGCAATTGTCCCGTCAGGTACAGCGGGAGAACGGGCACCAGTTCATAGAAGGCCAGCCCCGTCATTAAGTTGGCGCAACAGGCCAGGATGTAGTCTCGCGTCCAGAGAGGCGCTTTGACGGATGGTGCGGTTTCCGCCGCCAATTCATCTCTTGTCCGAGTCATGCAGGGGTTGTACAGCCGTTGGGAAAAGTTTCAAACGGCCTGACGTGTCATGATGATGAGCGGGGGGAGGAAAGCCCTGATGAATCCTTGTTGGGAGACGTTATTCATTTTCACGGGAAAAGGTTACGCCCACCAGCGTGTCTCTCCCGTCAATGGCATTCAGATAGTCGAATACTTCTCCGCAGGGTGTTTCGTTCTCAATGAGGAAAATGAATGCTCTGCGCTGGTTGATATGTTCATTTGCCATATTGGCGAAAGCCTGAAGGTCGTTTTTCCGGGATGGACCGGATGGTTTTTTCTGGATACGCCAGTAAACAAGCTGGTAGTTCCCTCTTTCCGGGTAAGGGGACCGGATGAATTTCACGATGGGATAAACGGGTTTCCGGGAAGGTGTTTTGTTGAAAACAAGAAAGTCATCTTCACGGAAAGGATGTTCCAGAACGGCATCGTCGGGAAGGCAGGGAATGTCCGGGTTCATGCCTTTTTCAGATTCTGGATCAGATTCCGGGGCCATATCCGTGGAGACGGGAAGATCCCAGCAAATTCCATTTTCAAAGGCGGACGCGATGGCATCCCCTCTTTTCAAACGGAGATTATTCACGCCATGCGCATAAGCCTCCGATATGCCCTCAGCGATGCGGAACCAGGGAAGGGACGGATTGTCCAGATTGATGGTCAGGCATCTTTCACAGGCCGAATCCGTCTTCCATTCCTGTATGGGGCCGGGCAGTTCCGATGCGTTCACGATTATTTCTCCGGGCAGCAAGGCGCTTTCCTTTTTAGAGCATGCCCCGAAGAGGAAGCTGATGAAGAGAGGGAGGAAAACGGCAGGAAGACGAAGAAGAAGCATTTATTCATTCTTCTTATATAGTTTTTATTGCATGTCAAAAGAATAGAGAGTGCGGTACATGCCGGGAAAGATGGCGCTGTCTCCCGCTCCGGAATATGCCTTCTTTTTTGCGTGCAGGACGGCGCGGGCATGGTAGGGTACATGGTATGAGCGTAATCACCAAGCGTGGAGACAGCGGAGAAACGGACCTGATGTTCGGCAGGCGTAGTCCCAAGACAGCGCCGCGCATTGAAGCTTACGGAACGGTGGATGAATTAAATTCCCTGATTGGCGTGGTGCGCCATTCCGGGGTAAGCTCCCGGACGGTGGAGATGCTGGACGGCGTCCAGGCTCGCCTGGTGGGTGCCATGGGGGAACTGGCCACGATGGAGGAGGATTTGCCCAAATATGACGCCAAGGGGTACGCCCGCATTAAGGCGGAGGATGTGGCTTGGCTGGAGGAACAGGCCCATTTGCTGGAAAAGGAATGCGACATCCGTTTCAAAGGCTGGGCCCGCCCGGGCAAGGAAGGATCGCTGGGATCCGCATATTTGGACCTGGCCCGTTCCGTCTGCCGCCGTGCGGAACGCCGTGTGGTGGCATTGAGGCTGGATCATGCCCTGAGCAACGTGAATACGGCCCTGTTCCTGAACCGCCTTTCCGATCTCTGCTGGGTGCTGGCCCGTTTTGAGGCGCTGGCCGCAGGGGAAAAGATCCAGGCCTGAGCAGGCCGTTTCCGCCCGTCCTCCTGTTCCGGCATGTTGCGTATCTGCGCGATTCCCGTGTCAGGAGAAGCCTGGAAAGAATGGTTTTGCCGCAGATCCATGTCCAGGTGGCAATTCCCCGGAATGGTTCTTCGTTATTTTCAGGGGAGGGCTTCCCGATCAGTCCAGCGGCAGGATGGAAGTAACCAGCATTTTGAACCGTTCCCGGGCAATGACGGAATGAGGCACTCCGGCGGGAATCAGGAGGCTCTTTCCCTGGGGCAGAATAACTTCTTCATTGCCCACGGTGAAGTACGCCGTCCCGTCCAGAATCTGTATCAGTGCAGGACCGGGCGTCTGGTGAGTGGGAAGGAGCTGTTCGTTGTCAAAGGCCAGAATGGTCATGTTGACTCCTTTGGAGCGAATAAGGGCCAGACTGGTGATTTGCCCTTCGCGGTAATCGGTCAGATCGGCGTAATTAAAGGGAGTGCGTTCGGGGAGGCGCTGAATGGCTGTCATGTAAATTGGACACCCTTGTTGGCCCTTCCCGTTTCTTCATGACAGGCTTCCGGGAAAAAGGTCCGCTCCAGACCCGGGAGCGGACCTTGGCATTCAGCATTCATATGGTGCTTACTTACGGAGTCAGCGTCCTGAATTCATAGGCGTGAGGTCGGATTCACAAGTAAACAACAGTTATTCTATACATGAAAAATACAATTTACTTCAAGAAAAATTGTGTAGGATAATGCAGATTTGATTCTGCTGCAGGGAGAATCGGATTTGACTCCCGTATGGGATTGTTTCCATATACGGGCGTATGCTGTCAGCGGTTCCGCCGCCCGTGGCCGGATGTGCCCTTCTCCTGTTTGGCGGGGAAGGCCGTTTTTCCCGTTTGCCGCGGTTTCTCCCGTGAGACGATGGCGAAATCCGCCCACTGCTGCTCCCTGTCCACTTTCACGGGAATGACGGGAACGCGCAGCCCCGCGCACAGCACGGAACCATGGTCGTTCTTCCAGCGGCTGGCGAACGCCTCATACACCCAGCGGCCGCCGGGAAGCTTGTCCGGCTTGACCAGCCCCTTAATCTGGAGGCGCGGTATTTCCAGCAGCACGCCGAAGTGGCGCGTTTCCGTAACCAGAGCTTCGTGCACTTCCGGATGCTCCGTGTAGCACTGGCCTTCCAGCCATTCGAAGAGTTTCATCCGGTTCGCGTCCTTTTCCGCGCTGGCGGAAATGCGTTCCGTCTCTGAAATGTGTTCCGCGTCTTCCTCCAGCCTGCCTGCACTGCCTGCTCCTTTGGCTCCTTTGGGAGGATTGGCCAGCAGGGGATTCAGGGAGCGGTGTACCACCAGATCCGCGTAACGGCGGATGGGGCTGGTGAAGTGGCAGTAATTGGGGGTGGCCAGGCCGTAGTGGCCCAGGGGCTCCGTGTCGTACCTGGCCCTCATCAAGCTTTTCAGGAGCGCCAGCTTAAGCAATTGCTCGTCCGGGGAACCCTTGATGGATTTCATCAGTTCATTCAGGTACTGGCGTTGGCCGATATCGTGCACGGGATGCCCGTACAGTCTGCACAACTGGCCGAATTCAAAAAGTTTGGCGGAATCCGGTTCTTCGTGGACACGGTAGATGGTGGGACGGTTCCCGTTTTTCAGGGCCAGGGCCACGGCTTCGTTGGCGGCCAGCATGCACTCTTCAATGAGCTGATGGCTTTCATCGTACTCTTCCGTGATGATGCCCGTCACGCGGCCGTCCTTGTCCATAACGGCTCTCACTTCCGGGAAGTCCAGATCCAGGGCTCCCTTGGCGTAGCGGTTGCGGCGCAGGATGGAGGCCAGATTCCAGGCTTCCCGCACCGTGGAGGGAACTTCCCCCTTGTCGTTTCCCTTCAGCATGGCGAAGGCCTCCTGATAGGTCAGGCGCGCCTTGCTGCGGATGAAAGCGTCCGCAAAGCGTGCACGGAGCATCTTCCCCTTTTGATCAAATTTCATTTCGCATACTTTTGTCAGGCGCACGACATCCGGCCGCAGGCTGCACAAATCGTCGGAAAGGCGGGGCGGGAGCATTGGAAGGACGCGGTCCGGCAG
>OICH01000323.1_pt1 | contig 22190 bp, 21 predicted proteins | sample 1581271 | NCBI WGS metagenome assembly OICH01 (sample SAMEA3882547, study PRJEB24775) | human gut metagenome | biome: human-associated habitat; feature: intestine environment; material: feces | place: Netherlands | collected 2009/2010 | reverse complement strand
CAAAAAGCGTCCCACATTACCAGCCGTCTCATTCATCAGCAGCTGAAACAGGCCTGAAGTGTACGCCGACGCCGTGCTGCTCCCCTTCCCCAAACAGCTTGAAAAGCTGGCCAACATGGTTGTCAGGGAAGGCCACAAGGACGACCGCCCTACCTTTCTCGACGAGCTGCTGCTGCGCACCTTCGCCCGCATCCACGAGGTAGTACTGTTCGTGGATGTTGACCGCCTGGGCCGACGGATGGCGGTTGGCGGTGGGCTTGGCCGAGGCGCAGCCGAGGATCGTGACCGAGAAGCTCATGGGCTGTTACCGGTATTTGAGGAAGGTCGCTTCGAGACGGTCCGAGACCGTGACGTTGCGCTGGGTCGTGGCCGTGCGGGTGCTGCTGCCGTCGTCGTGCTGCTCGATGCGTTCGGTCGTCGTGTAGGTCGGTTCGGAGACCGTGCGGCCGATGCCCTCGAAGACGACGGCGTCGGCACCCTTCTCGCGGGCCCGCTGTTCGATGACCTCCTGGGCCTTTTCGAGCGTGCCGAAATACTGCGGGGTGGCGGTGATGCGTCCCATTGTCTCGTAGTCGCGCGTGACGTCGTCCCAGCTGAAGAACAGCTCGGGTGCGTCGGTTGCCGGGTAGGCCTTGCCGATGTAGGTGGTCTGCACGGCGCACGACGCCGTGCACAGGGCAGCGCAGAGAAGCAGCAGAATCCGTTTCATCTCTTTTCCGTCTCTTGTCGGATTATTTCAGCAGGAAGCGTTCGCAGTCGAGGGCGGCGACGCAGCCCGAGCCGGCGGCCGTCACGGCCTGGCGGTAGTGGGGGTCCTTGACGTCGCCCGCGGCGAAGACTCCCTCGATGTTGGTCTTCGACGTGCCCGGCTCGGTGCGGATGTACCCCTCGGCGTCGAGCTCCAGCTGCCCGGCGAAGAGCTCCGTGTTGGGGTGGTGGCCGATGGCCAGGAAGAAGCCCGAAATGTCGATCGTGCGCTCCGTGCCGTCGGTCTTGCGCAGCAGGGCTCCCGTCACGCCCGAGTCGTCGCCCAGCACCTCGACGGTGTTGTGCTCGAAGAGCACCTCGATGTTCGGCGTATTGAAGACGCGCTGCTGCATCGCCTTCGAGGCCCGGAGGAAGGGCTTGCGGACGATCAGGTAGACCTGACGGCAGAGCGAGGCGAGGTAGGTGGCCTCCTCGCAGGCCGTGTCGCCGCCGCCCACGACCGCCACGTCCTTCTTGCGGTAGAAGAAGCCGTCGCACGTGGCGCAGGCGCTCACGCCCTGCCCGCGGAACTTCGTCTCGGAAGGCAGGCCGAGGTATTTGGCCGAGGCGCCCGTGGCGATGATGAGGGCTTCGGCGCGCAGCTCCTTCGTGCCGTCGACGACGACGCGGAAGGGACGCTGCGAGAGGTCGGCCTGCGTGATGACGCCCGAGCGGATGTCGGTGCCGAAGCGCTCGGCCTGACGCCGCATGTCGGCCATCATCTGGTTGCCGTCCACGCCGTCGGGGTAGCCCGGGAAGTTCTCGACCTCGGTGGTCGTCGTCAGCTGCCCGCCCGGCTCGATGCCCTCGTAGAGGACCGGCTGCAGGTTGGCGCGCGACGTGTAGATGGCGGCGGTGTACCCCGCGGGGCCGCTGCCGATAATGAGTACCTTTACGTTTTCCGTTTCCATGGATCGTTATCGTTTTTTTGTTTGTTGTTGTCGTTTCTACTCTTCGTCCGGAAGCGGGCCGAAGGGGGTGAGGCGGCGCCCGAGGTAGTCGAACAGCGCCCAGCGGCCGTTCTGCCTTACGCGGGAGACGCTCGTGGCGGGATCGTACTCCACGATCTCGTATCGGGGCGGGATCACGTAGCCGCCCCGGCGGTCGATGAGCCCCATGCCCGTCGGCGTCTCCACTTCGGCGCGCCCCTCGTGGAAGTCGCCCGCCCAGAGGTATTGTGCCGCAATGACCGGCCGGTTGTCGGCGTCGACGTAGCCGAAGCCCGCCTCGTCCTCGACGCAGGCGAGCCCCTCGAAGAGGTGCCCGGCGTGCAGATGGCCCGAAAGGCGCGGTACGGGGGCATAGCCGGCCGTCGTGTCGTGGAGCTGCAACCGGACGTCGTCACCCGCTTCGATGCGGCGGCGCAGCGCCTCGAAGACCGCGGCATCCGCCTCGCCCGGCGTGTCGAACGTGGCGTCGTGCCAGCGCAGCGGCACGAGGCGGCCCGCCGACCAGCGCAGATTCGACGCCTTGAGGTTGTTGTGGCGCAGATGCAGCTCGTCGAGGGCGCCCTCGAGTGTATCGAGGGCCGCGAGCAGCGTTTGTCTCTCCTGCGTGAGCAGCGCCTGCTCGAAGGGGCACCCTGCGGGCAGCGCCTCCATCACGAGGTCCCTGCTCCGCGCTGTCCCGGCGGCATCCTCCCAGCGCAGCTCGCCCGGCAGGATGCGGTATTCGCCCGCCCACGGCGTGTTGAGCCGCCGCAGCCGCGAGACGGTGCGTTCGATGCGGGGCAGGGCTGCCGAGGTCAGCGGCATCGAGAGCAGCCATTGCCCGTTCCGCCACGCGATCTCGGCCTCGGCGAAGCGCGTACTCCGCTGCAGGCGCGGCAGCCCCGCGGCGTCGGTTGCCGCACGCGCCGCGGTGAGGCTTTTCAGGCTCGTGTCGGGCGTCTGCAGCGCCCGCAGAAAGGTCTGTATGGTCGGGTTCATCGCTATTCGGTTTTGACGCTGACGGAGTTTTGACGCTGACGGACCCGATGTTGAGCATGGCGACCAGCTCCGCGGCCGAGGCGTTGTAGCTCATGCCGCGGAAGGGCGGCAGGGCCGCGGGGCCCTTCGCCTCGCGGATCGCCTCCTCGAAGATGGCGGGCATCTCGCTCGAACAGTCGTAGAGCAGCGCCGCGTAGCGGTTTGGGTAGTCGGCCTCCTCGCGCGAGGGGAAGAAGATCGCGCGCGGGTCGTCGCCTGCGGCGATGTGGATGTTGATGAGCAGCACGTGGCCGTCGGCCGTATGCAGCGAGCGGATCTGCCCGGCCAGGGCGCGCAGTTCGTCGTCGTCGCAGTCGGTGGCTTCTCCGTCGGTGATGTTGAAGACCACGGGCGGGAAGCTCCCGCCGTTTTCGGGCCGGGCGACCCAGGCGGCCGCCAGGTCGCGGGCCCGGCGCAGCGCCTCGCCCATCGGGGTCTGTCCGGCAGCCCGGGGTGCGACCCACGCCGGCGAGGGAATCTCCCGCAGGGCGATGCCGCCGTCGGGCAGCAGGTGTTCGACGAGCTCCCGCCGCACGGGGACGTCGAGTGCCGCCAGCTGCGTGACGGAGAGCAGCGCCCCGCGCCCCGGCAGCAGCGACTTCACCTCGTCGTTGCCCGAGTAGCCCAGTACGGCGATGTCGTAGTAGTCGCGCACGCCGTCGTCGCGCCGCGCCCGCTCGATCAGCTCGAAGAGCAGGTCGTTGGTGATGGCGGCGACCGCCTCGGCCTTGCTCGTCGTCCGGCCGCGGAAGCGCAGCTCCTCGGTCATCGAGCCCGAGCCGTCGATCAGCAGGATGAAGGCCGTGCGGTGGTTGCGCGTGATGCTCTGCGTGTACATGGTCGGGTCCTATCGTTTGAGTCCGCGCACGGCGTAGTAGTCGTCGCGGCGCTGTGCCTCGGTGTCGCAGTCCAAGCCGTAGCTGACAGCCATGTCGAGCGAGCAGTCGCGGTCGCGGTCGGCGTCGGTCATGGCGCGCATGGCGGCGTGGGCGTTGCGGCCCGCCTCGATGGCGCCGTTGAGCTCCTCGACCGTCGGCGTGCGGCCCAGCAGCGCGGCGTAGGTCTGTTCGGCCCAGCTGTGGGCGTAGTCGTCGTAGTGGACGAAGAAGACGCGGAAGGCGTTGTCGACGGCCTCGAGCGATGCCAGCTCACCGCGGTCCACGGCCGCGAGAATCTCCTCGGCGGCGCGGTGCGTGATGTACTGCCCGGCGATGTCGATCCAGCGGCCCGCGCCGTTGTAGCGGGCCGACGACTCGCCCTTGTCGAGCAGGGCGCCCAGCGCTGCGACGATCGCCCGGTTGTAGAGCTTGAGGCCCCGCTGCAGGGCGGCGGCGCGGATCTGCACCTTGTTGTAGGTGTAGACCGGGGCGTCGGGGTCCTGCTCCTCGAGCCGGTGGAGCATGTCCACGGCCCGGAGCATCGCTCCCGCGACGTAGGGGTTGTACTCCTCGAAGTTGATGACGTCGCGCCGGACCTTGCGGCGGTCGCGGGCCGGCCACTTCTCGATGTCGCGCACGGCGCCGTAGCTCGAGAGGTTCGCGCCCGGCATGAGCACCGAGCGTCCCTCCTTCTCGATGAGGTAGGAGTAGGGGAAGATCGAGGTGTCGTGGTGGTAGGAGTGGTGTCCCATGACCATCGTGAAGGCCCCTTCGAGCGCCGGCGACATGATGTAGGCGCTCGAGGCGAACTTGCAGCCGCGCAGGTGCACGGACTGGTGCACGGCGCCGCTCTTGAAGAGGTGGTTGCTCTGGTTCGAGCCGCTGCCGGCGTTGAAGAACGAGAACATGCCGGCGATGAGCAGCGACGACTTGTGGTGCGAGACGGTGTAGGGGCCGGCGAAGATCGCCGCGGCCTCGCCGTTCTCGCAGTGCGAGTTGGCGAAGAAGAGCGACTCGGCGGCCGTGAAGCCCTTGTCCATGATGCAGCTCTCGCCGACGAAGCAGCGTTCAAGCGTCGTGCCGTTGTCGATGCGGGCGCCCTCGGCGACGATGAAGTCGTAGGCCTTGACGTCGACGCCGACGTGCACCCCGTCGCGGAGTGTGCCGTTCACGAGCGCCGAGGCGCCGTCGACTTCGACGTTGTCGCCGATGCGCACCTCGCGGATGAAGCGGGCGCCCGTGAGGCGGCAGTTGCGGCCCACCTCGCCCGTCTCGGACGAGCGGGCCTCGGTCAGTCGGTCGATCATCGCCTCGAGCGCCGCAATGGTCTCGGGGCGGTGGCGGTAGACGGCCATCACGTAGGCGATCTGCGCCGACATCGTGTCGTAGATCTTCACCGTGCGGCCGCCGCATTCGTTCATCGTCGCGACGCCGACGCCGTTACCGAAGGCGCTGCGGTGACGGCACTCGAGGGCCGTGACGCTCTGGACAAGCGAGTTCTCGCCGATGCGGTAGTTGCGGACGCGCGAATTGACGATGCGGGCGCCGGAGGCGAGCGCTATGTGTCCCTCCAGGCGGCTCGCGACGAGCTGCGAGGGGGTGAAGTCGGCCGGGACGTCGATCTGCGACCACTCCTCGGCGGTGGTGCCGAGGGCCTCGACGGCGGCAATCTCTTCGGGGGTTAATTTTCGGTAAGGATACATGGGCGTGATTTGGGTGTGGTTTGTTTGGCAGATGCAAATATAGCGATTTGCTGCTAAATATCAAACTCCGTTCCCGTGCGGTCGATCTGCCGGCGGCGTCCGTCGCGGACGATCTGCGCGCGTCCGCCGCGGAAGGGCTTGACGGCCTCGCACCCCGGGCAGCTGATGACCGTGCGCCCCGCCGTGTCGATGTAGTGCCAGACGTCGCCCAGCAGCACGGCCGCGAGCCCCTCCGTGAAGTCGAAGCCGCAGTCGTAGAGTGCCGGAATGACGATGCGCCGCGGCGTGCGGTAGCCCCAGCGCCCCTGCTCGACGAAGAGTTCGGGCACCTCCTCCCCGTCGGTGTCGGTGTCGGGTGCCGTCGTATCGCCGCTGCCGGTCCCGGAGGCCAGCGCGAAGAGCGCCGCCGCGCCGCAGAGGTGCGGCGTGGGAGAGGCCAGCAGCTCGGCGATGCGCAGCGGCAGGGCCATGCCCCGGCGGCGGAACAGCGCGGTGATCTCCCGGTAGGCGGCATCCTCGGGGATGGCCTGCGGCGTGAGCAGCAGCCCGTCCGCGTCGCCGTGGCGAAGCAGGAGCGAAGGATCGCATGCCAGCGCGTGCAGCGCCGTGGAGATCAGTGCCGCGGGGTAGTCGTCGAGGCGTTCGTCGTACAGTTCGGCCGTGCGTGCCGGGTGCTGGTAGGCCGCCGTGCCCAGCTCCGGGCTCCGCTCCCCGGCGAAGGCGGGCAGGTAGGCAGCGTCGAAGTCGATCGGGTGCAGCCCGCCGTCCGTGCCGACGACGATGTTTTCGGGTTTCAGGTCGCCGTGCGCCCTCTCGTCGGCAAGCAGCTCCGCGGCCAGACAGTCGAATGCCGCCGCCAGGTCGTGCAGCCGGGCGCTCTCCCCGGCCCGTGCCGCCCGGCGCACGACGCGGTCGAGCGTTTCGCCCTCGATCCAGTCGTCGAGCACGACGTCGGTCCAGACCCCGTGCGTGGGGGTTTCGTAGAGGTAGAGTTCGCCCTCGAGCAGCCGTGTGCCGTAGATTTCGCGCAGGTGGCGCGGCGGCCGCAGGTAACAGCGCAGGGCGCAGATGCGGCCCGCGTGGCGGATGCGGAAGACCGCGGCGCTGTTGCCCACCGAGACGAGCGGACGGCCCTGGGCGTCGCGGCACAGTTCGATCTCGCCCAGCGTGCGGGTCAGGCCGCGCGAATCGGCGAGCGTGGCGAGGTATTGGCGCAGCAGCGGCATGTGCGGACGGTTTCGGACCCCGGGCCATCAACGGCAAAACGGGGCTCCGAAAAGCCCCGTTTGCCGAAGACCGCCCGGGCGGTCCCGTGTGAGATCAGTGGCAGCAGTGGCCGTTGTGGTCGTGGCCGTCGCAGCCGCAGTCGTGGTCACCGCAGTCGCAGCCGTCACCGCAGCCGTGGTCGCCGCACGAGCCGCAGGAGCAGTGGCCCTGCAGGTCCTCGGGCGTCACGTCGCGCACCGAGACCACCTCGACGTCGAAGTGGAGCGTCTTGCCCGCCATCGGGTGGTTGAAGTCCATCTTCACGTGCTCGTCGCCGACCTCCTTGACCGTGCCCATCATGCGGTTGCCCTGGGCGTCGCTCATCGGCACCTGGCTCCCCTCGAAGAGGATGTCCTCGGCCAGCTTGCCGTCAACCATGAAGATGTGCTTGGGCAGGTCCACGATGGCCTCGGCGATCAGCTCGCCGTAGCCGTCCTTGGGCTCCAGCGTGAAGGAGACCTTCTCGCCGGGCTCCTTGCCGAGGATCGCCTCCTCGAACTTCGGAAGCAGCATGCCCGTTCCGAAGATGAATTCGAGCGGCTGGCCCGGACGCGACTGGTCCGCGATCTGTCCGTCGACGGTGAGCTTGTAGTCCACGCCGACCATTTTGTTCTGTTCTACTTTCATTGTCTGTTCAAAAATAGTTTCTCTTTTCGGTCCTTGCACTTCGTGCGGCCGCAAAGGTAGGAATTAACTTCCGAATTTCCAATTCGCCGCACCCGCACGGTGCCGACTCCGTTTCCGTATCCTTCTTCCGGCCCGGAGCGGGCCTCCGCTACTCGCAGTTGCGGCAGCAGAGGTTGCGGTCGCCGTAGCCGTTGTCGATCTTCGTCACGTAGGGGAAGAACTTGGCCTCGCGGACCCACGCCAGCGGGAAGGCGGCCTCCATGCGCGAGTAGGGGTGCGGCCACTCGCCCGCCAGCTCGACGGCTGTGTGCGGGGCGTTCACCACGACGTTGTCGGCCTGCCCGACGGCCGCCTCGCATTCGCGCTTGATCTGCACGAGCGCCTCGATGAAGCGGTCCATTTCGGCCTTCGGCTCCGACTCCGTGGGCTCGACCATCAGCGTCTCGTGCACGGGGAACGAGAGCGTCGGGGCGTGGAAGCCGTAGTCCATCAGACGGTGGGCGATGTCGCCGCAGTCGATGTTGTAGTCCTTCTTGAAGTGGGTCAGGTCGAGGATCATCTCGTGGCCCACGCGGCCCGTCTCACCCGAATAGTAGGTGCGGTACTCCGGTGCCAGGGCCGCCGACATGTAGTTGGCGTTGACGATGGCCATCTCGGTGGCGTGGCGCAGCCCCTCCTCGCCGAGCATCTTGATGTAGCCGTAGGTGATCGGCAGCAGCATGGCCGAGCCCCAGGGTGCCGACGCGACGGCCGTGATGCCCTCTTCGCCGCCCGTCGCGACGATCGGGTGCGACGGCAGGAAGGGCCGCAGGTGCTCCGCGACGCAGATCGGGCCGACGCCCGGGCCGCCGCCTCCGTGGGGCATGGCGAAGGTCTTGTGCAGGTTCAGGTGGCAGACGTCGGCGCCGATGTAGCCCGGGTTCGTGAGGCCCACCTGCGCGTTCATGTTCGCACCGTCCATGTAGACCTGTCCGCCGGCGTCGTGCACCGCGTCGACGATCTCGCGGATGCGGCTCTCGAAGACGCCGTGCGTCGAGGGGTAGGTCACCATCAGTCCGCACAGCTCCGAGGAGTGCTCCTGCGCCTTGTGCGTGAGGTCCTCGACGTCGATGTTGCCGCGCTCGTCGCACGCCACCGTGACGATCTTCATCCCGGCCATGGCCGCCGACGCGGGATTCGTGCCGTGGGCCGAGGCGGGGATCAGCACGACGTTGCGGTAGCCCTGGCCGCGGCTCTGGTGGTAGGCGCGGATGACCATCAGCCCCGAGTACTCGCCCGCGGCGCCCGAGTTGGGCTGCAGCGAGCAGGCTGCGAAGCCCGTGATCGTGGCCAGGTCGTGCTCCAGTTCGGCGATCAGCTCCAGGTAGCCTTCGGCCTGGTCGGCCGGGGCGAACGGGTGCATCATCTGGAAGCCCGCCAGCGAGAGCGGCTGCATGAGCGCCGCGGCGTTGAGCTTCATCGTGCACGAGCCGAGCGAGATCATCGAGTCGGCGAGCGAAATGTCGCGGTGCTCGAGCCGCTTGATGTAGCGCATCAGGTCGCTCTCCGAGCGGTAGGAGTTGAAGACCTTTTCGGTCAGGTAGGGCGATTCGCGGCGCAGCGCGGCGGGGATGCACGCCTCGGTGGCCATCTTCACGGCCTTGGCCTTGCGTCCCCTGGCGGCGGCGAAGATGCCGATCACGGCGGCCACCTCGTCGGGTGTGGTCACCTCGTCGAAGGACATGCGCACGCACCCCTCGCCCGGGTAGAAGAAGTTGATGCCGCTCTCGAGGGCCAGCGACTGCACGACGGCGGCCTCGGCCTCGACCTCGAGCGTGTCGAAGAAGTCCTTCGAGGCGAGGCGGTAGTCGAGCGCTTCGAGGGCGCGGGCCACGGTGACGGCGGCCAGGTGGGCCGTCATGGCGGCGCGGCGCAGCCCCTCGGGACCGTTGTAGACGCAGTAGAAGCCCACCATCGAGGCCATCAGCGCCGAAGCCGTGCAGATGTTCGACGTGGCGCGCTCGCGCTTGATGTGCTGCTCGCGCATCTGGAGCGCCATGCGCAGGGCGCGGTTGCCCAGGCGGTCCACCGAGACGCCGATGATGCGGCCCGGCATGTTGCGCTTGAAGCTCTCGCGGGCGGCCATGTAGCCGGCGCTCGGGCCGCCGAAGCCCATCGGCGTGCCGAGGCGCTGCGTCGTGCCCACGGCCACGTCGGCACCCCACTCGCCCGGCGCCTTGAGCAGCGCGAGCGAAAGCAGGTCGGCCACGGCCGTCACCAGCGCCCCCTTGGCGTGGGCCGCGGCGGTGAAGGCGGCGTAGTCGCGCACGGCGCCGTCGGCGGCCGGGTACTGGACGATGGCGCCGAACTCCTTGCCCGTGAATTCGTACTCGTCATACTCGTCGATGATGAGCTCGATGCCGAAGGGCTCGCTGCGCGTGAGCAGCACGTCGAGCGTCTGCGGGAAGATGTTGCGGTCGACGAAGAGCTGGTTGCGCCCCTCCCTGACCGCCTCGCGCGAGCGGCAGGCGAACATCATCAGCATCGCCTCGGCGGCCGCCGTGCCCTCGTCGAGCAGCGAGCAGTTGCCGATCTCCATGCCCGTGAGCGAGATGACGGCGGTCTGGAAGTTGAGCAGCGCCTCCAGACGGCCCTGCGAGATCTCGGCCTGATAGGGGGTGTAGGAGGTGTACCACGAGGGATTCTCGAAGACGTTGCGCGAGACGGCCGCCGGCACGGCGCAGGGGTAGTAGCCCATGCCGATGAACGACCTCAGGCAGCGGTTGCGCCCGGCCAGCTCGCGGATGTGTGCCGAGAACTCGTACTCGCTCATGCCCTCGGCGGGCAGGGCGAGCGGCTTTTTCAGGCGGATCGACGCGGGGATGACCTGCGCGATGAGCTCGTCCACGGAGTTGACGCCGATGACCTCGAGCATGGCCCGCAGGTCCTTTTCGTTGCTGACGCCGATGTGGCGCGAAGAAAACTTGTCGAACATATAGGGGTGTTTGTATGGTGGATCGGATCAGTATTTGAACGAACTGCCGCCGATGAACTCCCGCAGGATCGACGTGGGCGGGATTTCGTCGGAGGGGATGGGGATGAAGTTGTCGAGGAACTTGAGCATGCGCCGCGCCTCGTCGAATTCGGGCACCGTGTCGGGCACCTCGCGCAGGATCTTCTCGGCGAAGGGGCGCAGGGCCGAAATCTCGTAGAAGAGCGACGAGTTGAACATCACGTCGGCGTTCTCCTGATAGGGGAAGATGTGGCGCTCCTCGCCGCGGCGCACCGAAGCCCAGCGCGAGAGGGTCTGCAGGGCGTCGGCGCCCCGCTGGCGGTAGTCGCGCGTCAGGCGGCGCAGCAGGCGGTTGTCGGTCGTGGCGATGCGCGAGAGGTTGTCCATGGCCACCGACGTGAAGCACGAGATGTAGATTTTGAACTTCACGGCGTCGGGTACCGAGGGGGTGAGCCGCGGGTTGAGCCCGTGGATGCCCTCGATGATGAGGATCGACCTTTCGTCGAGCGTCAGCGGCGTGTCGTGCTGCGTGCGGCGCCCCGTGATGAAGTCGTAGCGCGGGATGTCGACGCTCTGGCCCAGGAGCAGGCGGTGCAGGTGGTCGTTGAAGAGCTCCAGGTCGATGGCCTCGAGCGCCTCGTAGTCGTACTGGCCGTTTTCGTCGCGCGGGGTCTTCTCTCGCTCGACGAAGTAGTCGTCGAGCGAGATCATCACCGGACGCAGCCCCAGCACGCCCAGCTGGAGCCCCAGCCGCTTGGCCGACGTGGTCTTGCCGCTCGACGAGGGACCCGAGATGAGCACCATGCGCACGCCGCGCGTGCGGTGCGCCTCCTGGATGGCGTCGGCCACCTCGGCGAACTTGCGTTCGTGGAACGCCTCGGCGATCTTGATCATGCCGCCGGCGTCGCCCGCCAGCGCCCGGGCGTTGACCGCGCCGATCGTCGGCACGCCCATGAGCGCCACCCACGACTGGTATTCGCGGAAGATGCCGAACATCTTCTCCTGCGAGACGTGCTTGTGCAGCTCTTCGGGCGACGTGCGCAGCGGCAGCGCGAGGTAGAAGCCCCGGTAGTAGGGTTCGATGCCGAAGCGGGTGATGTAGCCCGTCGAGGGGGCCAGCGAGCCGTAGAAGTAGCCCGGGAGGTCGCCCAGCGTGTAGAGCTCGCTGTAGAGACGCGGGCGTGTGTCGAGCAGCGCGATCTTGTCGTCGAACCCCTGCTCGGCGTAGCGGGCCCGGACCTCTTCGGTGAGGACCTTCGTGCGGATGATCGGCAGGTCGGCGGCGACGATCGCCCGCATGCGCTCCTCGAGGGCCGCGGTCGCCTCGCGGGTCAGCGGGTCGATGCCCTCGATCTCGCAGTAGAAGCCGCTCTGCCCCATCGAGTGGCGGATGTGGAGCGTCTGTCCGGGGTAGAGGTCGCGGACGGCCTTCTGGAGGATGAACCACGACGTGCGCTGGTAGACGCGGATGCCCGCAAAGGAGGTGATGTCGATGAAGCGGATCGTGACCGGGGTGTATATCTTGTAGTTGAGCTCCTTGACGCGGTTGTTGACGAATGCCGCGAGGAAGGGGTGCGGCCCGCTCGTGAGCCGTCGGGAAATCTCCAGCAGCGAGGTGCCCATCGGGATGTCCAGCTCGTTGCCGAGGTTTTCGCAGATGACTTTGATCGTGTCGGTCATAGAGGTTTTTTGTACGGATCGGTGGGTAAAGGTAAAAATTATTTGTAATTTTGGCAAGCACAAATACGGATTATTATGAAGAGACGGATTCTCTGGCTGCCGCTCCTGCTGGCGGCAATCCTCGCCTCCTGCACCCCGCGCGAGCGGACGCTCGTGCTGCTCTCGACGAACGACATGCATGCCCGCATCCAGCGCTTCCCGCAGCTGGCCGCCGCCGTTGCGGCGTGCCGCGACACGGCGCAGTACGTCGTGCTGGTCGACGCCGGCGACCGCTGGACCGGCAACGCCTACGTCGACATGGCGCCGACGCCCGGCATGCCGATCCTCGAGCTGATGAATGCGCTGCGCTACGATGTGGCGACGCTCGGCAACCACGAGTTCGACCGCGGGCAGGCCTACCTCGGCCGCATGCTCGACAGCGTGGCGTTCGAGGTCGTCTGCGCCAACGTCGTGAGCGATACCTGCACCTTCCCGCAGATGGCGCCGTACACGGTGCTCGAGCGCGGCGGCGTGCGCATCGGCTTCGTGGGCGTGGTGACCAACTACGAGGGTCCGGGCCATCCGGCCGGCAACGCGTCGAGCTTCGCGGGGCTGGAGTTCCCCGATCCGCAGCAGATGGCGGCACGCTACGGTGCCGAACTGCGCGGCAGGGTGGATGTGCTGGTGCTTGTCTCGCACATGGGTGACGACCGCGACGAGGAGTACCTGGCGACGGGTACCCCCTACGACGTGGTGATCGGCGGCCATACGCATGTCGTGCGCGATACGCTCGTCGGAGGCGTGCTGCTCACGCAGACGGGCAAGAACCTGTCCAACATCGGCGTCACGACGATCCGCCTGAAGGGGCGGAAGGTCGTCGGGCAGGAGTTTCGCGTCGTGCCGCTCGACGGCTACGACCCCGACCCGGCCTGTGCCGAGCGTGTGGCGCACTACTATGCCGATCCGGAGCTGAACCGCCCGATCGGCGAGTTCGCCTCGGCGGCCGACGCCTGGGGCGTGGCCAACTGGATGGCCGACGCCGTGGCCGACGAGGCCGATGCCGAGATCGGCATCTACCACGTGGGCGGCGTGCGGCTCGACTCGATTCCGGCGGGCGGCGTGGGAACGGCGCGCATCTTCGATCTGGAGCCCTTCGGTACGCAGATCGCCCGGATCGGGATGACCCCCGCGCAGCTGCGGCGGCTGATCGTCACGAAGTACAACGACACGGAGAACCGCAAGGAGGCGCACCGCGTGGACCTCGTCTCGACGACCCCCTACGAGATCATCACCGACCGCCGCGACAGCGCCCTCGACGTGCGCTTCCCCCGCCTTGTCGAGGGGCGCCGCTACCGCGTGGCCATGAGCGACTACGTCTACCGGAACTACAAGGGGCTGGAGGGCACCGACGGCCGGATCACCGACCAGAAGGTGGCGGACGTGCTGCTGGAGGAGCTCGCCGACGACTCGCCCGTCGTTCCGGACAACCGCCCGCGGCAGCGGGTGGTCCGCCTGCGGTAAAAATGCGCCGGGATTTTGTTTTTTGACGAAAAAGGATTAGCTTTGCAGTCCCGCATGCGCGCACGTAAGGGTGCGCGATGACGGCAAAAACTTTATTATTAACCTTTTAACGAGCGATTGTATCGCAAGATTTTCCACTATGGAAGAAACAAAGAACGTAGTCACGAACGAGAATTTCGACTGGAATGCGTTTGAGCACGACCTGGGCGTCTACGACCAGCCCAAGGAGGAGATTGCCGCAGCCTATGACAAGACGCTGTCGAACGTCAATGTCGGCGAGGTGGTCGAGGGTACCGTAACGGCCATCACCAAGCGCGAGGTTCTCGTCAACATCGGCTACAAGAGCGAGGGTGTCATTCCCGTTTCGGAGTTCCGCTACAACCCCGACCTGAAGGTCGGCGACAAGGTCGAGGTCTATGTCGAGTCGGCCGAGGACAAGAACGGCCAGCTGGCCCTCTCGCACAAGAAGGCCCGTCAGCTCAAGTCGTGGGACCGTGTCAACGAGGCCCTCGAGAAGGACGAGGTCATCAAGGGTTACATCAAGTGCCGCACGAAGGGCGGCATGATCGTCGACGTCTTCGGCATCGAGGCCTTCCTGCCCGGCTCGCAGATCGACGTGAAGCCCATCCGCGACTACGACGTATACGTCGACAAGACCATGGAGTTCAAGGTTGTCAAGATCAACCAGGAGTTCCGCAACGTGGTCGTTTCGCACAAGGCCCTGATCGAGGCCGAGCTCGAGGCCCAGAAGCAGATCATCATGTCGAAGCTCGAGAAGGGTCAGATCCTCGAGGGTACCGTCAAGAATATCACCTCCTACGGCGTCTTCGTCGACCTGGGCGGTGTGGACGGTCTGATCCACATCACCGACCTCTCGTGGGGCCGCGTGAACCATCCCGAGGAGATCGTCAAGCTCGATCAGAAGATCCATGTCGTAATCCTCGACTTCGACGACCAGAAGAAGCGCATCGCGCTGGGTCTGAAGCAGCTCACCCCGCATCCGTGGGAGGCGCTCGATCCCAACCTGAAGGTCGGCGACAAGGTCAAGGGCAAGGTGGTCGTGATGGCCGACTACGGCGCATTCGTCGAGATCGCCCCCGGCGTCGAGGGTCTGATCCACGTCTCGGAGATGTCGTGGAGCCAGCACCTGCGTTCGGCCCAGGAGTTCCTGAAGGTCGGCGACGAGGTCGAGGCCGTCATCCTGACGCTCGACCGTGAGGAGCGCAAGATGTCGCTGGGCATCAAGCAGCTCACGCCCGATCCCTGGGAGAACATCGAGGTCAAGTACCCGGTCGGCACGAAGTGCAAGGCCAAGGTGCGCAACTTCACCAACTTCGGCGTCTTCGTCGAGATCGAGGAGGGCATCGACGGTCTGATCCACATTTCGGACCTGAGCTGGACCAAGAAGATCAAGCACCCGGGCGAGTTCACGCAGGTAGGTGCCGACATCGACGTCGTCGTGCTCGAGATCGACAAGGAGAACCGTCGTCTCTCGCTGGGTCACAAGCAGCTGGAGGAGAATCCCTGGAACGAGATCGAGAGCAAGTTCCCGGTAGACTCGATCCACGAGGGTACCATCACGGAGCTGACCGACAAGGGCGCCGTCGTATCGCTGGCCGAGAACGTCGAGGGCTTCTGCCCGATGCGTCAGCTGGCCAAGGAGGACGGCACGAGTGCCAAGGTCGGCGAGAAGCTCAACTTCAAGGTGATCGAGTTCTCGAAGGCTACGCGCCGCATCACGCTGTCGCACCTGCGCACGTATGAGGCTGCCCGCCGCGAGGCTGAGAAGGCCGAGCGTGCCGAGAAGCGCGCCGCTGCCGACGCCACGAAGTCGACCGTCAAGAAGATCAACGCCTCGGTCGAGAAGACCACGCTGGGCGACATCGCCGGTCTGGCCGCTCTGAAGAGCGCCATGGAGGCTTCGGAGGCTGCCAGCAAGAAGGCTGCCAAGAAAGAGGAGGAGAAATAATCCCGCTCCGGAACGAAAGACGAGGGGTCGGCATCGGTCGGCCCCTCGTCTTTTGTGCCCGGTAAGAGCGGATTGTGAGGGGTGGGCGAGCGGTTCGGCCTCTCGTTTTTCCAGCGAGAGCGGATTGAGAGGGGGAAGGGCGCGTCGAGTGATTCGACGGCTCTTTTTTGTGGGCAGCGGGGTGTACCCCCTCCCGATGCCGGGCGGGCAGGGCTCTGCGGAAGGTTTGCGATGCTGTGGCGGACCCTGCAAGCGTTGCGGCGGGTCCGCTGTGACGTGGCAAGTGTGTGGTATTTTGCGTGCCCTGCGGGCGTTGCGGCGAATCCCGCGGCTTTGCGGCGGCACGCTGTGCCGTGGTGTTGCGGCACTGTTTTTGCCCCTCTGCCGGAAAATCACTCGCACATGAACAACTGGAAATCCCATTTGGCGCTGCTGGTCTGCAACGTGGTCTGGGCTATGGACTTCCCGTTCTACAACATCGTGCTGCCGCGGTATGTCCATCCGATGGCGATGATCTCGGCGTCGCTCATCGTAACGGCACTCTTTTCGCTCGTGCCGCTGCTGTGGCAGAAGGCCGAACGGGTCGAGCGGGCTGATATTCGCAAACTCGTCGGGGCGGCGCTGCTGATCGGCGTGCTGCGCAAGCTCTTCCTCATGTACGGTCTCTCGAAGACGTCGCCCATCGACGGGTCGATCATCGACACGATCGTGCCGCTGCTGGTGCTGCTACTCTCCGTCCTGCTGGGCATGGACCGCTTCACGCGGCTGAAACTCGCGGGGCTGGTGCTGGGCATGACGGGCGCCGTGGCCGTGGTGCTGACGGGCGGCTCCTCGTCGCATGCCCATTCGCAGCTGGCGGGCAACCTGCTGGTCTTCCTCACGGCCTGCACCACCTCGTTCTACATGGTGTGGTTCAAGCGGCTGATCTCCAGGTACAGCATCTTCACCGTGCTGCGCTGGCTCTACTGCGTGGCGGCCGTCATGGCGCTGCCGCTGGGCATCGGCCCGATCCTGCACACCGATTTCCGGGCCATTGCCGAGCACGCGCTGCTGCCGACACTCTTCGTGCTGACGGTGCCCACCTATCTGCCCAACCTGATGCTCAACTACGCTCTGAAGAGCGTGCCGGCCACCGTGTCGAGCATCTATACCTACCTCCAGCCCGTGCTGGCGATCCTCCTGTCGGTCTGGATGGGGCTCGACAAACTGCATCTCGACACGGTGCTCTTCGCGCTGGTGATCTTCCTCGGCGTGGGCATGGTGCTCAAGTCCTATACCCTTCCGCCGCGACACGCGGAGCCGCCCGCCGCCAATCCCCATTGACCTGCAACCGGTCGGCGGCGCTGTCGGTCGTCGGGTACAAAAAAAGAGTTTTCCTCGAAAGGAAAACTCTTTTTCTTGTCTTGTTGCGGGGTTTGGGTTGCCGTTGCTTTGTTGCAGGGCTGGTTTGTTATCGCCTTCCCACGGGTTCGGTTAGCTGTCGTCCTGTCGCGGAGTCCGGTTTGTTGCCGTCCTGCCGCGGGTTTCAGCTCGCTGCGCCCTGCCGCGGAGTTCGGTTTGGTGTCGTCCTGTCGCGGGGTTTGGCTCGCCCCCCCCCGGATTATTCGGCGTCGGCAGCGACTACCGAGAACTTGATCGTCGCCTTGACCTCCTTGTGCAGGCGGGCCGTAGCTTCGTACTCGCCGACGGTCTTGATGGCCTCGACCGAGATGACCTTGCGGTCTACGTTGATGCCTTTGGCTGCGAGGGCCTCGGCCAGGTCGGTAGCCGTCACCGTACCGAAGAGCTTGCCCTCCTCGGCCTTCACGGCGATCGTCAGCGGCAGGTTGGCGATCGTCTCGGCCAGCGCCTGGGCGTCGGCCAGAATCTTGGCGTCCTTGTGGGCGCGCTGGCGGAGGTTCTCGGCCAGGACCTTCTTGGCGGCAGCCGTAGCGGCCTTGGCGTAGCCCTGGGGAATGAGGTAGTTGTTCGCGTAACCGGGCTTCACGTTGACGATGTCGTTGGCGTAGCCCAGCTTCTCCATATCTTTGATCAGAATAACTTCCATTGTCGTCTCCTCCTTAAATTATTTCATGCAATCGGTTACGAAGGGCAGGATGGCGAGGTGGCGAGCACGCTTCACGGCCTGTGCGACCTTCTTCTGGAACTTCTGCGAAGTACCCGTCAGGCGGCGGGGAAGGATCTTGCCCTGCTCGTTGAGGAACTTCTTGAGGAACTCACCGTCCTTGTAGTCCACGTACTTGATGCCGAGTTTCTTGAAACGGCAGTATTTCTTCTTCTTGACGTCGACCGATACCGGGTTGAGGTAGCGGATTTCCGACTGTGCCTTGTTCTCCTGTGCCATGGTTTACTCCTCCTGCTGCTTGTTAGAAAGTTTTGCACGACGTTTCTCCGAGTATTCCACGGCGTACTTGTCCTGCTTGAAAGTTAAGAAACGGATGATGCGCTCGTCGCGGCGGTACTGCGTCTCGAGCGTGTTTACGAGCGAGCCCTCGCCCGTGAACTCCAGGAGGAAGTAGAAACCGGTGGTCTTCTTCTGAATAGGATAGGCGAGCTTGCGAAGGCCCCACGACTCCTTGTTCACGATCTGACCGCCGTTTTCGGTGATGACACCCTGGAATTTGTCAGCGACCTCCTGTACCTGGGCATCGGACAGCACCGGCGTGACAATGAAAACGGTTTCGTAATTGTTCATAATGCTTTTGATTAGTTGTTAATCCCTTTTCGGGGTTGCAAAGATAAGTATAAATTCCGCAAAAACAAAAAATTGCCCGGATTTCGTGCGTAGTTGCTGAGATCGGGTTGCCAACGCGGATCCATGCGGCAACGGTTTCGGGAGAATCTGTTTCCGGAAGAGAGGCAAAACAGTCGTATCGGCGCTTTCCGTATGGCGAGGTGAGGCGATTTTGGAATTTTCTATATTTGAAAACGGGAGCTTGCCATCCTGCACTGTATCCTTGAACTTTAACAGATAAAATCATGAAAACAGCACTGAAGATCGGGTTCGTACTGGGGTTGTCCTACGCGGTTTCCTATGGGATCAATTGTCTGATTTTTCACGATACGGCCCTTTTTACCCTCTCGAATGTCGTTGTCTGGTTGATTATGGCGGCGTTGATTGTCTACTTGTTTGTCCGGGGTGACCTGAAGCCGAAACGATGAAGCGACCGCCCTTGAAAGCAAATCCCCCGAGCTGATCGGGGGATTTGCTGTGCGATGGGGTTATTTTTCCGGGAAGCCCTGCGCCTTGAGCCTGATCTCGCCGCCGTCGGGCGTCACGAGGTAGGCGCCCGTCGCCTCGGCCGTGATGTGGCCGATGACGTCGACCAGCCCGAGGCGCATCACCTGTTCCTGCATCGCGAGCGGCACGGTGAAGAGCAGTTCGTAGTCCTCGCCGCCGTTCAGGGCCGCAATGACTGGGTCGGTGTGCATCTCCTCGGCCAGCGCCGTGGTCTGCCGCGCGATGGGGATGCGGTCGAGGTAGATGCGCGCGCCGCACTTCGATGCCTTGCACAGTTGCATCAGGTCGCTCGCCAGGCCGTCCGTCAGGTCGATCATCGACGTCGGCGTGATCTTCTCCTCGAGGAGCGCCTCGACGATGTCCGTGCGCGGGCGCGGCTTGAGGTACTTTTCCAGCAGGTATTCGTATCCCTTGAACTGCGGTTCGGGGTTCTTGACGTCGGCGAGCACCCGCTTCTCGCGCTCGAGTAGCTGCAGGCCCATGTAGGCGGCTCCGAGGTTGCCCGTCAGGCAGATCAGGTCGTGCAGCTGCGCGCCGCTGCGGTAGACGATGCGCTCGTGCGGGGCGTGGCCCAGCGTCGTCACCGTGATGACGAGTCCGGTCATCGAGGCCCGCGTGTCGCCGCCCACCAGGTCGATCTCCAGCTCCTTGCAGGCGAAGGCGATCCCCTCGTAGAGGTCCTGCAGCGCCTCGACGGGGATTTTCGACGAGACGCCGAGCGAGACGGTGATCTGCGACGGCGTGGCGTTCATCGCCAGGATGTCGCTCACGCCCGCCGTCACGACCTTGTAGCCGAGGTGGCGGAGCGGGAAATAGGTCAGGTCGAAGTCCACGCCCTCATAGAACGAATCGGTCGTGCAGAGCATCTCTTCGCCCGCGGGCGGGGTGATGACGGCGGCGTCGTCGCCTACGCCCCGGCGCGTCGAGGCGTTGTGCGGTGTGAAGGGTCCGGTCAGCAGGTCGATCAGCCCGAACTGGCCGAGCGTTGCGATCTCGGTGCGTTTTTTCTGCTCCATGGATAATAAACTTTTTACAAAACTAACGATTCTTTGCCGTTTCCACAAAAAATAACGTATTTTTGTCCGTTCAATCAAAAATACGGATTCAGATATGATAAACATCGTCTTATTCGGCGCCCCGGGTTGCGGCAAAGGCACGCAGGCCCAGCGTCTGAAGGAGCGCTACGGCATCGACCACGTCTCGACGGGCGAGGTGATCCGCGGCGAGATCCGCCGCGGCACGGAGCTGGGACGGAGCATGGAGTCCTACATCGCCCAGGGCAAGCTGGCCCCCGACGAGATCGTCATCGGCATGATTGCCAACTACGTGGCCGAGCACCTCGACGCGAAGGGGTGCATCTTCGACGGGTTCCCCCGCACGACGGTCCAGGCCGAGGAGTTCGACAAAATCCTTGCAAAACACGGGCTGAAGGTCGACATCATGGTCGACATTCACGTTCCGGAGGAGGAGCTGGTGCGCCGCATTCTGCTGCGCGGCAAGGAGTCGGGCCGTGCGGACGATGCGTCGGAGGAGGTGATCCGCGACCGGCTGAAGGTCTATCACGATCAGACGGCCGTCGTGTCGGATTTCTATGCCGCGCAGGGCAAGTATGCCTCGGTGGACGGCATCGGCACGATCGACGAGGTCTTCGACCGGATTGCCGGCATCGTCGACAACGTGAAATAATTGCGCCTTCCGGTGTGCGGCGGTCCCGGCCGGGCTGCCGACAGTTTGGATGCGTCCTTGCGGCGTCCGCCCCTTCGGCGGGCGCCGCCTTTTTTGGAAGGTGAAAGGTGAAAAGTAAAAAGTAAAAGGTGGAAGGCAGGAGGTGGAGCAGGTGCGGCGGTGCGGACAAAAAAAAGACGCCCACCGTATGGATGGACGTCTTCGTGCTTTCGCTCGGATTCCGATTACAGGGCGTTGACGTGGAGCTGGATGGCGCTCTTGAGGTTCGCAGCCTTGTTCTTGTGCATGATGTTGTGCTTCGAGAGCTTGTCGAGCATCGCCGTAACCTTCGGAAGCAGTGCCTCGGCGGCGCTCTTCTCGGTGGTTGCACGCAGCGCCTTCACGGCATTGCGGGCCGTCTTGTGGAACAGACGGTTGTGCGCACGCTTCTTCAGCGTCTGACGAATCCGTTTCTTCGATGACTTATGGTTTGCCATAATTCGTGTGTTTTTATTTTTTTACTTTTTCAGTTGCCTGTTCTCAAAACGGCCGTAGCCGCCGGCGGATAGACCCTCGGGTCCGCTCCTGGTTTGTTGTTCACCCGTCGGAGTCGGGGAGATTCCTTTCGGGTTGCGTGCGGGCGGCTTCTGCGGTCTCGGATTCCGGGCTGCCTGCGCCTCCCGTGCCATCCTTGCCTCCCTCGCATCCTCGCTTTCGCCATTCCGGGCTGCACCTCTCATGCTGCCCCTCCTCCGTCGTTTGTAGCCCATAGCAGAATCGAACTGCTCTTTCAAGAATGAAAATCTTGCGTCCTAACCGATAGACGAATGGGCCTCTACCACTATCGCAGACCCCGATGGGACTGCTTTAGCGGTGCAAAGGTAAATAAAAAAAGCAGTTGTGCAAAAAAATATGCGGAAAAAAGTGGCGCCGGTCAATTTTTGGTCAGCCGAACCGTCTGTGTCGCAGCGTCGAAGACGATGCCGCCGCCCGTGAAGAGCCGTTCGATGTGGCCGCTCGCGGCCATCTCGGCGGCCGGCAGTGCATGCAGCTGCGGCGTGTCGATCAGCGCCACGGTGTCGCAGAGCGTGAGGGCCACGTCCAGGTCGTGCGTCGAAAAGAGGATGCACTTGCCCTCGTCGTGCGCCAGGCGGCGCAGCAGCAGCGCCAGCTCGTAGCGGTTCGGCAGGTCGAGGAAGGCCGTGGGCTCGTCGAGCAGCATGACGGGCGTGTCCTGCGCCAGGGCCCGGGCAATCATCACGCGCTGGCACTCGCCGTCCGACATGCGGTCCATCGTCTTGCGGGCGAAGGCCTCCATGCCCACGAGCGCGAGGGCGCGTTCGACGACGGCCCGGTCGGCCTCCTGCATGCGGCCGATCCAGTTGGTGTAGGGGGCTCGTCCGAGGGCTACGACATCTTCGCACCGTAGGTTGGGAATGCGGACCCGTTCCGTGGTGACGAAGCTGACGGTGGTGGCCAGTTGCTGGGGTGAGAGCGTTTCCAGAGAGTGTCCGTCGAGCCGGATTTCGCCCCCCAGCCGTTCGCCGAGGCCGGCGATAGCCCGCAGCAGGGTCGATTTTCCCGTACCGTTGCGGCCTACGAGGGCGACCAGTTCCCCGGCGGGAATCGTCGCCGAGGCGTGTTGCAGCAGAATGCGGTGGCCGTAACCGATAGTAAGGTCGTTCAGTCGGATCATACGATGCTTTTGTTACGGATGACGACCCAGATGACGATGGGGATGCCCAATAGCGCCGTGATCGTGTTGATGGGGAAGGTGAGGAGTTTGGCCAGCACGTCGCAAAGGAGCATCACCACGATGCCCGTAAGGATCGAGGCCGGGACCAGAATCCGATGGTCGGCATCGGCGAAGAGAATGCGGGCGACGTGCGGGACGGCCAGGCCGATGAATCCGATCGGGCCGCAGAAAGCGGTGACCGTACCGGCCAGCAGGGTGG
>OICH01000313.1_pt1 | contig 22764 bp, 16 predicted proteins | sample 1581271 | NCBI WGS metagenome assembly OICH01 (sample SAMEA3882547, study PRJEB24775) | human gut metagenome | biome: human-associated habitat; feature: intestine environment; material: feces | place: Netherlands | collected 2009/2010 | reverse complement strand
ATACAATAAGTTTCTGGCAGATATGCAGGAGGTTGTTCCAGCCATCAATTCCAGAGGCTATTATTCCAAAAGTAAAGGTTGCTATTTGCATATCGATGAGGCCGAGGGAGAAGAAAAAGAATGGATTGAAAAGTATCATATGCTGCAATATAATTCGATGTTTGACAAAAAGAACCGCAGCAGCTTTTTCTTCCCATATAATCTAAAAAGCAAGTAGAACAATCAGGCAAGGGGAATTAAGATGAAACTGAGTGAGTTATTAGCGTATGACAATATTGTAATACAGTGCCATGACAATCCGGATGCAGATACCATTGCATGTGGATTTGGGGTCTATCTGTATTTGAAATCCAAAGGAAAAGAACCACGTCTGATTTACGGAGGGCAGAATGTGATCCGGAAAACGAATCTGGTGATGCTGATCCGGGATCTGAAAATACCAATCGAGCATGTGGATTATCTGCACAAACCAGAGTTATTGGTGATGGTGGACTGCCAGTACCATTCCGGAAATTCTGCAGTGTTTGAAGCAGAACATATTGCTGTAATTGACCATCACCGGATCTGCACGGAATTACCAGAGCTTTCCGAGGTGCGTTCTAATCTGGGCGCGTGCTCGACACTGGTCTGGAATATGCTCAAAACAGAAGGATTTGATGTACGAGGTAATCGTGAGTTGTCAACAGCACTGTATTATGGATTATATACGGATACCGGAAGTTTGACGGAAATTGTACATCCGCTAGACCGGGATCTGCGTGACGAGGCAAACTTTGACCCGGCAATCATGAGGAAACTCCGCAATGCCAATCTTTCGCTGGAAGAACTGGAAGTTGCTGGAGCAGCACTTCTTCATACGGATTATGTAGAAGAATTTCGTGCCGCGATTGTAAAAGTGGGGCAGTGTGATCCGAATATTCTCGGACTGATTTCCGATCTGGTACTGGAAGTGGATGCGATTGATATCTGTGTGGCATTTAATCTGCAACCAGAAGGTGTGAAGTTTTCAGTGAGAAGCTGTGTGAAAGAAGTCAAGGCGAGTGAACTTGCGGCAGAGTTGTGCAAAGGAATTGGTTCCGGCGGAGGACATCTGGAAAAAGCGGGTGGCCTGATTCCGATGGAATTGATGACACAGGAATATTTAAAGTTTTGCAAAGAACATCATTTTGCACCGCGCATGGAGTATGATGCACAGGGAAGACATGAACAGCCGGCAGCTTCGGGTATTAAATCTGTTATCGAGCAGCGTATGCGGGACTATATGGGAAATACCGATATTGTGTATGCACAGGATTGCAGAATAGAGGCAGAGGATGCAAAGACGTACTGCAGACGCTCCGTTCCGTGGGGATATGTCCGGGCAACGGATCTCTTTGCGGAGGGAACGCAGGTGACTGTGCGGACTCTGCAGGGAGATATGAAAGCTACAGTGGAAGCAGGAATTGTTTTTATCATTGGACCGAAAGGGGAATGTTTCTTTCGTAATGAAGAGGCTTTTATGGAAGAATTCCGGATTTACACGGATTGGAAGTTTGATCTGAGAAATGCAGAGTATGAACCTACCATCAAAGATGTAGAGAAAGGAATCATCGTAGAACCGATGAAATGTGCAAAGGTCTGCGTGCCAAAGGGAACTACAATTGTTCGTGCACGCAGGCTGGAGCGCAAGGTAAAACTGTTCCGGGATAAAGATGAAAACGAACAGTATACACTTGGCCGGGTTGGAGATTACATGGTTGACAGCAGTGATACGATCAACAATATCCGGATTATGCGTAAAGATCTGTTTGAAGAAATCTATCGGGATTCCGGTGAGCAGGAAGAGCAAAAAAGTGTGATCTTTGATCTGGACGGAACCTTGTTATATTCGTTGGAAGATTTAAAAAACGCTACCAACGCGGCATTGGAGTCACAGAATATGCCGACTTGTACGCTGGATCAGGTGCGCAGATATGTAGGAAACGGGGTGCGCATGCTGATGGTGCGTGCCGTGCCGGATGGGGAGAAAAACCCGAAGTTTGAAGAGACATTTGCGGAATTTAAAAAATATTACGGGGAGCATTGTCTGGATCATACAAAGCCATATCCGGATATCATGCATCTTTTGACTGAATTAAAGGCGCGCGGAGTGAAGACAGCAATTGTATCCAATAAGCTGGACTCGGCAGTAAAAGAATTGGATGAACGTTTTTTCCGGGGTTATATGACTACGGCAATCGGTGAGATGGAAGGTGTGGCAAAAAAACCGGCACCCGATATGGTACAAAAAGCCATGAAAATTTTAAAAACGGACACGAAGAAGGCCATTTATGTAGGTGATTCCGAGGTGGATATTCAGACCGCGGAAAACACGGGACTTCCATGTGTTTCGGTCATGTGGGGATTCCGCGATGCGGAGTTCCTTCGTAAAAACAGAGCACAGGTACTTATTCAAAGACCACTGGAATTGTTGTACTTAATTTAAAAGTTATGGTATCATATAACCAACATACAAGGACAGGAGAAAAAAGATGGAAGAAAGAATTTCAGGACATACAGGGTTACTTGCACTGATCGGTTCGCCGGTAGGACATTCCGGTTCCCCGGCAATGTACAATTACAGCTTTGCAAAGCTGGGGCTGGATTATGCATATGTTGCATTTGATGTAAAAGAAGATCAGGTAAAAGAAGCACTTGACGCGGTGAAACTGTTTCATATGCGTGGAATCAATGTGACGATGCCGGATAAGACCGAGGCGGCAAAGTATGTGGATGAGCTGTCTCCGGCAGCACAGATTATCGGAGCTGTAAACACAATTGTCAACGATGACGGCAGATTAACCGGATATATCACGGACGGAGAAGGCTTTGTACACAACCTCAAGGATCATGGCGTAGATATTAAAGGAAAAAAGATCACGGTCGCAGGCGGTGGCGGAGCTGCGACAGCCATTCAGGTACAATGTGCATTAGATGGAGCCAGAGAGATCACGATTTTCAATATTAAGGATGCATTTTTTGAGCGTACTCTTCAGACCGCAGAAAAGATTCGGAAAGCAGTGCCGGGAATTGTTGTCAATGTATATGACATTGCGGATACGGCAAAGATGACAGAGGAGATCACATCCAGTGACATTTTTGCAAATGCGACGATCGTTGGTATGAAACCGATGGATGACCAGAGTGTGGTAAAAGATTTATCTGCATTCCGTCCGGGATTGGTTGTATGTGATGCGGTTTATAATCCGGCAGAGACAAAACTGTTGCGGGAAGCAAAAGAAGCAGGATGTACCTGTATTGGAGGCAAGGGAATGCTTCTGTGGCAGGGAGTTGCTGCATTCCGGTTATATACAGGTATGGATATGCCGGTAGAAGAAGTGAAGGAGAAATTTTTTCATGAATAAAGAAAAGAAAAATATTTTCCTGATCGGTTTTATGGGAGCTGGTAAAAGCACGATTGCACGTGCGATAAAGCAAAAGCTGGGTTATCCGGTTGTGGAGATGGACGAGCGTATCGTAAAAGAACAGGGAATGCCGATCAGCAAAATTTTTGAAACATACGGAGAACTTTATTTCCGGGAGCTTGAGACAAAACTGATCCAGTCACTAAATCAGCAGGAGCCGACAATCGTATCCTGTGGAGGCGGTGTGGCAATGCGACAGGAAAATGTAGACTGCATGCGGGATGGGGGAAGCGTTGTATTTCTTACGGCAACACCGCAGACCATATACGAACGTGTAAAAAACAGTACGGACCGTCCACTTTTAAACGGTCATATGAATGTTGCATACATTTCTGAACTGATGGAAGTACGCCGGCCAAAGTATGAGGCGGCTGCAGACATTCTCGTAGCTACGGATGGAAAAACAAAAGAAGAAATCGCAGAAGAAATTATTGGGCGACTGGAGGAATAAGCGTGAAATTTAATTGGGATAATATTGTATTTCAGATGCTGGGAAAACTTGTGGACTGCGTGTGGGTCAGCATTTTATGGGTGATCTGCTGCATTCCTGTTTTTACGATCGGGGCATCGACCACCGCGTTGTATTACACGGTACATAAATCCATCCGCGGTGACCGCGGATATACCACAAGAACCTTTTTCGGAGCGTTCAGGGACAACTTTAAGGCTGCAACACTGCCATATCTTATATGGCTGGCCGTTATGATTATTCTGGGCTGTGATGCCTATATCACCTATCAGGTATTAAAAACCGGCAGTATGAAGGGCGCATTTTTCTATTTCTTTCTGATTATGATTGCTGTTGCGATTATGTGGAGCGCATTTTTATTCCCATATATTGCAAGATTTGAAAATACCGTAAAGCAGACATTGAAAAATGCATTTCTGCTGATGATAAGGCATCTGCCATGGGCATTGCTGCTGCTGGTGATTTTGATTGCATCGGCTCTGTCGATTTATATTATACCGGTATTGCTTGTGGTAATTCCGGCAGTTACATCCATGGTATTTGATTTTATTTTAGAGCGCCTGTTCCGCCGCTATATGAGTCCGGAGGATTTAGAGCGTGAAGAGGAAAATGATATGTATGCATCATAATACATAAATAAAAACAAAAAGAGAGGGAGAAAAAATGAGTGTAACAATTTCAGAAGCAGTAAAGTATATCGGAGTAGATGATAAGACGATTGACCTGTTCGAAAGCCAGTATGTGGTTCCGCATGGTGTATCTTATAATTCTTATCTGATTTTGGATGAAAAGGTAGCTTTGATGGATACGGTAGACACCAGAGGTGTGGAGCAGTGGGAGAAAAATCTGCTGGCCGCATTAGACGGACGGAAAGTGGATTATCTGGTTGTTTCCCATCTGGAGCCGGATCATGCCGGAAGTATCGGACGTCTGGTAGAGCTTTTCCCGGAAGTAACTCTGGTGGGAAATGCCAAGACATTTCAGATGCTTCCACAGTTTTTTGACGAGCTTCCGGTAGATGAGAACCATAAAATTACAGTGGCAGAAGGAGAGTCTTTGTCCCTTGGTACCCATACGCTGAATTTTTATATGGCACCGATGGTACACTGGCCGGAAGTGATGGTAACTTATGAGAGCAGTGAAAAGATTTTATTCTCTGCAGACGGATTCGGAAAATTCGGTGCACTGGATTATGAAGATCCGGAAGGATGGGCCTGTGAAGCGAGAAGATATTACTTTAATATTGTAGGAAAATACGGTGCACCGGTACAGGCACTGTTAAAGAAAGCAGCAGGACTGGATATCCAGACAATCTGTCCGCTGCATGGTCCGGTATTAAATGAAAATCTTGGTTATTACATTGGATTATATGATACCTGGAGCAGCTATAAGCCGGAGGATAAGGGTGTTCTTGTAGCATATGCATCGATCCATGGAAATACTGCAAAAGCAGCACGGAAATTTGCTGAGATGCTGCGTGCCAAAGGAGTAGAGAAAGTTTCTGTCATGGATCTTTCCCGTGATGATATGGCAGAAGTTGTGGAAGATGCGTTCCGTTATGACCGTATGGTTCTTGCAGCAGCAAGTTACGATGGCGGTGTATTCCCATGTATGCAGGACTTCCTGCATCATTTACAGTCCAAGGCATTCCAGAACCGTACCGTAGGTATTATTGAGAACGGTACCTGGGGACCGACGGCCGGAAGAACGATGAAGGGAATTCTGGAAACCATGAAAAATATTACCATTGTGGAGCCGATGGTAACGATCCGTTCCGCCATGAAAGAGTCCGACCTACCAGCGATGGAAGCTCTGGCAGATGTGATTGCAAATGCATAAGCACTTCGGAAAACGGACCAAAAAGAAACATCATATTGTGCTGATCTGTTCCGCTGTGGTCATTGCGGCGTTTGTGCTTCGCATGCCGGTGGAGATGAATGTAGCAGATGCCTGTGGAATGCAGCAGAAGGTCAATGTGCTTAGCAGCAGTATGCATAACCGGCAGGCGGAGGATTACCTGAATGATGCAGGAGAGTTTTGCATTTCCCAGACAGTGCTCAGGGAAGGGAAACCGTCCGTTGTTCCGCAAGTCAGGCGAATCGGGCTTCGTTTCCTTCCGGTGAGCCATATGACACAGCAGTGGCTGCTGGTACAGAGAATTCTGACCTCGAAGCCCAAATTTCTTGTTCCACCGGCGCGTCGGCTGATCGTCGGGCGGTATATCCGCGCAAATCCCGTCTGTGTGTGACAGAATGAAACTCAGGGGATACAAAAAAATTTGGATAGAGACAGGAGAACAAGCATTATGAGAAAAACAAAGATTATTTGTACCATCGGACCTGCAAGCGAAAGCGAATCTGTACTGACACAGATGTGTAATGCCGGCATGAATGTAGCCAGATTAAACTTTTCCCATGGAAGCCATGAGGAACATCAGAAGAAGATTGATACGATCAAAAAAGTGCGTAAGGCGTTAGGTCTTCCAATTGCGATCATGCTGGATACCAAAGGACCGGAGTACCGGATCAAAACCTTCGAAAACGGAAAGATCACGTTAAAAGATGGAGATACATTTACACTGACAACGGATGATATTGTGGGAAATCAGGAGAGAGTTTCCGTAACCTACAAAAACCTGATCAACAATCTGAAGGTGGGAGATCATGTCCTGATCAACAATGGTCTGATTATTCTGGAAGTAGAAAAGCTGAAAGCACCGGATGCCATCTGTAAGGTTCTTGTCGGAGGCGAGGTGTCGGATAAAAAGAGCATGAATTTCCCGAACAAGGTCATGGATCATGCATTTTTGAGCGAGCAGGATAAGAAAGATCTGCTGTTTGGTATCAAAAACGACGTGGATTTCGTTGCGGCATCTTTTGTTTCCGTAAAGAAAGATGTCGAGGATATGCGTAAATTCCTTGACGAGAACGGCGGCGAAGATATTGATATTATTGCAAAGATTGAGAACCGTTCGGGTGTGGAGCACATTGAAGAAATCTGTGAGATTGCCAATGGTGTCATGATTGCCCGTGGAGATCTCGGAGTCGAAATCCCGGGCATGGAAGTGCCTGCGGTTCAGAAGTATCTGATCAGCAAGTGCCGTATGCTCGGAAAACGTGTCATAACCGCGACCGAGATGCTCGAGTCCATGATTCACAATCCGCGTCCGACACGTGCAGAGCTTTCCGATGTGGCAAACGCGGTATACGATGGATCATCCGCGATCATGCTGTCCGGAGAATCGGCTGCCGGTAAATATCCGGTAGATGCTGTGCGGAACATGGCAGAGATTGCTGAGTATACGGAATCCCAGATCAAATATACCAAGCGTTTCCGTACTTCTGATTTTGAGACAAGAAGCATTCAGGATGCCATTTCGCATGCAACTTGTGCGATGGCAGTTGATGTCCAGGCAAAATGTATTGTCGCGAGTACACTCAGCGGAACTACCGCACGTATGGTCAGCCGTTTCCGTTGTCCGGTAGATATCATCGGAATGACGACTTCCGAGAAAGTATGGCGGAAATTGAACTTAAGCTGGGGGGTTACTCCGGTTCTCTGCGAGGAATTCAGTTCGATGGAAGTTATGTTCTACCATGCAATGAAAAAGGCAAAAGAAGTATTTTCATTACAGAGCGGAGATGCTGTTGTTCTGACCGGTGGTCTGATCAATGGCAAAGTAGGAAATACGAATGTGATTAAGGTAGAAACCGTAAAATAAAATAGAACATAAGCGAATGCTGTGTAGTTGGAAAGCGCATGTGACATCTCTGTTGCATGCGCTTTTCGTGTGCTTTTGTGAAAATTTACTACCTTTACGAGGAAAATAGTTTATGCTATAGTATATTTGTACGGAAATAATCAGACAATATTTACAGTTTACTAGGGAAAGGCAGGCCTATGGTAGAAAAAAACGATCAGAAGAAGTGCAGGGATATATCAACAGAGATTCAGGAGATTCTGGCAAAATGGGGAAAGTATTTTTTTTACTATTATCCCAAAGAACACAGGATCAGGCCATCAGAGTTTGCAGCCCGTCACATGGGAATCGTGGAGAATGCTACGGATCTGGAGCATAGTATCCTCATGGACAGAATTATGGAAAAAGAAAAACTGTTAAAACTGTTTCAGGATATTGACCATGGCGCAAACACGGTAAGTGCAAAGATTCAGTCTTCGGGAAAAGACATGGTATATCAGATCTCTATGGGTAGGATTCAGGGCGGTTCACAGAAACAACCGGAATATGTATTGGGTCTGATCGAACAGATCAGGGCAGACACACGCCAGAATGAGATTATTCAGGCACTGGGAAGCAATTTTAACAGTGTATATTATGTAGATGTGGATCATGATAAGGTATATGTATATAAGGTGAACTCCGCAGTGCGCTCTGTGCTCAATGATACGCTTAAGGAAATTCCGGGATATGAAGCTATCATGGCAGAATATGTGGGGAAGGTTGTCCTTACCGAAGATCGTGAGACAATGCTGTATGAGACCTCCATTGAAAATCTCCGTAAGCAGCTGAGCCTGAAAAAAGCATATCAGTATGATTACCGGATTGTGCGGGATGGGAAAGTAAAATACTGCCGTGCAAAATTTGTAAATACATCGGATGGAGGACAGCTGCACCGGATGGTAGCAGGATTTTCCGATATCAGTTCCGAAAAACAGAGGGAACTTGAGCGCATGGCATATGTGGACAGTGTAACCGGTGGAAATAATTACGAAAGTTTTAAGAAGAAAATCCGGGATTTTCGGCAACCGGGATATCTGGTGTCCATGGACATCCACTCCTTTAAAATTATCAATTCGATCTGTGGAATTATCAAAGGGGATGAAACACTCAAAGGAATCTGGAAGTGTATTCAGGGGATACTGGAAAAAGATGATCTGGCAGGACATATCAATGCAGACCGTTTTGTGATTTACAGTAGTGGAAAGGATCAGGAAAAGACGATCCGGCAGTTACAGCAGCTGGAGACCATACTGGCAGAATTGTCGGAAAGACTGAAGGTTCCGAAGCTGATCCCTTATTTTGGAGTGACGAAGTGGAAACCGGATTCCAAAGTGGAAGAGGTATACAGCGAAGCAAATTTTGCCAAGAATCAGATCAAGGATCGCAAAGATATCAGCTATCAGTTTTACAGCCATGAAGATACGATCCGCATGCTTGAAGATAAAGCCATGGAGGATGAATTTAAACATTCTCTGGAAAATAACTGTTTTGAGGTGTGGTATCAGCCGAAATATGATCCGGAAACAGAGCGGATGGTAGGGGCAGAAGGTCTGATCCGCTGGAGAGATGAAAAGGGAAATGTTATTCCACCCGGCAAATTCATTCCGTTGTTTGAGAGAGACGGACTGATAAAAGTTCTGGATGAGTATGTTTTCCGAAAAGTATGTATGCAGCAGTTAGAATGGCAGAAACAGGGAAAGGAGATTATTCCGGTATCCATCAATCTGTCCAGGGCGAGTCTGTATTTTGACAGTGTGGTCAGCCGGTATCAGCAGATCGCTGATGAAATCGGAGTAAAAACCCATCTGGTTCCGATTGAGATTACAGAGAGCGCAGCAATTGACAATGACAATATCAAGGGGCTGGCAGATAAGTTCCATGACAATGGTTTTCCATTGCTTGTAGATGATTTTGGATCGGGGTATTCTTCCCTTGCAACACTGAACATGAAATGTTTCGATACGTTAAAAATTGACAAAAGTCTGATTGATTACATCGGAGATTTCAGTGGGGAACGATTGCTGGAACATACGATTTTACTTGCAAAGGAACTTGGATTGTGCGTTACGGCAGAAGGTGTTGAGAAAGAAGAACAGGTGGATTTCCTCAAACAGATGAAGTGTGACAGTATTCAGGGATATTACTATTCGAGACCGCTTCCCAAAGAAGAGTTTGAAAAACTTTTGCTGACAGCTTAAATGATAATAAAACAGGGAAAACTTTTATGGAATCATAGAAGTTTTCCCTGTTTTATTTATTGACCGAGAAGGGAATCTACATAATTGCGTATTGCATAATTGTCTTCCGGCATCTGACATCCCACAATATATACACCTTCATCATCCGAGCACCGGATGACATGTCCTTCCAGATGGGACTGATCCGAAAGGGCAAAATTTTGGATATCGATAGCAACATCTGCATGTTTGTGATCCATGAAAAACGGATCCCGGATCAGAAATGCAAATCCATTGGCACTGATATTGTCAAGCTGACCGGAGAACGTTGTGTCGGAATCTTTCAGCGTGATGGTACATGGATTGGACACATCTGCCCGTGGGTATTTCCGGCGGTTTTTGATTTCCGGACGTGCGGAAAGCTGCAATGCATAGGCATGGGAACCGGATGCCGTGTCAGCCTGTATCTGCGCCTGATCCCAACAGTAGAGAACATTGTCAACCGTGACCTGAACCTTACAGGTTTCGGATCCGTTTAACTGTGGATTGTCAGACAAAATCAGGGAAATACTATTTTCCGCAACAGATCTGACTTCTCCGTGATACTCCATGCGTTCCAGATGTTTTGGAAGAATAACTTTTGCTTTCATACCGGCATGAATATCATCCAGACCCATGAAACCACCGATGCCCAGTTCACACATCAGCTCCTGAATTACATTTTCTATGTTATTGATGTTGGAAGCACTTTCCTCATATTTGCTGAGCATGCGTTTGCTTGTTTCATCGGAATCACTGATGCATGTGGTCATGGTTTCCACGATGGAAGATACCTGTTCCATATTTTCTACCAGCTGACGATTGGAAGATTCCACTTCTTTCATGGCGGAATCAATTGTCTGGATGTGTTCACCCAGAAGAGAAGAATCCTGTGTAATTTTATTTACATTTTCACCGGTCTGGGTTACTTTTTCCAGAGTGACCTGAATAAGTTTTAAGGTTTCTTCAATGGAAGAAGTCATTTTTCCTGAAATTTCATCCAGTCGCGAGAGTGCTTCGCTGATCTGTCCGGAAGAATCTTTGGTTTCGGTACTCAGCTTGCGGATCTGTTCTGCAACGACGGAGAATCCTTTTCCGGCTTCCCCTGCGCGGGCAGCTTCAATGGAAGCATTAAGTGCCAGCAGATTGGTCTGGCTGGAAATACTGTCAATGGTTCCGGTTTCCTGTTTTACGGTTTCAAATTCTGCCTTGAAAGCGTCCAGAATATGTTCTACCTCATTGGACAGATCTGCCATCGTTCCGGCAGTCTGTACCAGACTCTCCAGATCAACGGAACTTGTTTTTGCATGTTTGCCGGATTCCGCAGTCAGGGATACCATATCATTGATCATGGAAGCAACATTCTGTACCTGGGAATTAATATCTCCTGTCATTTCCTGCGAGGAGGCTGTCCGGGACTGCAGCTGGCCGTTATGGTCGGTCAGTTTGTTCATTCCGTCTACGACAATGTCAGAACCATGTTTGTTTTCCGTGGCGAGTTCGCGGACAACGGTGATTCCATCCATGATGGTATTGCTGGCGGTTTTAACCTGTTCAACAGTTGTAACAACCCGTTTTAAATCGGCTTTGATACTGTTTGTCAGGGCACCATCGGATTCGATGAGATGGCGGATAGACATGATATAGCCGATATAACAGAGCAGGAGACAGGCAATCTGCAGCTGATAATTTTTCTGGTCCGTTGCAGTATTCTGACCGAGAACGACCAGATGATAAATGACACTGATAATGACACTGGCGATATTGGCGATTGCACATCCCACCATAAATTTCCGGTCTTTGTAAAGAACCAGAAGACTGACAACCGGAAGAATATAGGTAAAGGCAATCGGTGAATCGGTGGTGCAGATCAGGAACGTGTAAAAAATACCGTAACCGACGACAAGCGCATACCGATAGCGGTCATCAGCCTTTCCCCTGATGCGCAAAAGAAGATCACCGGCAAAAAAAGGAACCCAGCACAGTATTAAAAAAATGATGAAATTTGTGGAAGGATACCCACCCTGGGATACATCTGTGCCGTAGTTTGCACTAAGAAGAAGGGCAAATACAAGCCAGATGCGTCTGGCTTTGATATTGGCCTTGGCCTTAAATTCATTTTCATTATAATCCATAATACGTTTCTCCTAGTGAATGCTAATTCTATTGTATGACGGGATGAACGTTTTTTCAAGTAAAATGCTTTGTTTTCTGTGCATAATTTTTCCGGGATTCCGGCATACTACCCATACAACATGAATATGGAAAGTAATCTGGAAAACAGGAGGAAATTTATCATATGAAAGCAACTGGAATTGTGCGCAGAATCGATGATCTGGGAAGAATTGTGGTTCCGAAAGAAATTCGCAGGACACTGCGCATCCGGGAGGGGGATCCCCTAGAGATTTTTACAAGCCGGGAGGGCGAAATTATGCTCAAAAAATACTCACCGGTTGGGGAACTGGGCGAGTTTGCACGAAGTTATGCACAGGCACTGGCACAGACCACAGAGGCTCTGGTCTGCATTACGGATCGGGAATATGTGATCGCAGCAGCGGGAACCGGGAAAAAGGAAGTTGAGGGGGAACAGCTGAGCGAAGAAATGGAAGAAATGATTGAAAAGCGCAGCACAGTTGTGAAAACAGGAGAAGAACAGGCCTGCTCCATTACAAAAAAAACAATGTCAACCCTTCCGAAGGGAATTGTGCTTTCAAGTATTCTGTGCAATGGAGACTGTCAGGGTGCTGTGATTCTGGCAGATAACAGCGGACAAAAGGAAACACTTGGACTGTTGAAAGCATTGTCTGCCACAGCTGCAAATTTTCTGGGGAAAAATATGGAGCAGTGAAAATAATAAAATCTTAATAAAAAGATAATTTGCATATACTGTCCAAAAGAGATAAAATGTATGATGTATGTTTCCAAAATAAATATGGAGGAGAGTATATGTCAACCAAGAAGAAAAAGAAAAGAAAGAAAAAGCAGCATCGCTTTTTCTGGTTTGTCATAAAGCTGCAGATCGTGCTGATGCTTGTTGTGCTGGCAGGTTTTGGATACTACTATTTTGGCGGATATGCGGATCAGATACAGCAGATGCGCCGTGAGGCAGTGCAGGAAGTATCTGCTTCCGACGATTCTACGTTTATCCCTTCACAGACCTGCTCCGTTTTTGATAAAGACGGAAAACTGATCTCTGAACGAAGGGGAGACAAGAATGCGCAGTATGTCAAATACGAGGATATTCCAAAGAATTTTGTCGCAGCGATTATCAGTATTGAGGACAAGAAGTTTTACCAGCATAACGGTGTGGATCTGAAAGGACTTGTGCGCGCGGTCAAAGCCACAGTCATGTCGAAACTGAAAAAATCGCAGGGTGGTACGCAGGGTGGAAGTACGATTACCATGCAGCTTGCCAAGCTGATTTATATGCAGCCGAAACAGACGTGGCAGTACAAGGTGAAGCAGATGTTTCTTGCGTGGGAACTTGAAAAACGTTACAGTAAGGATAAAATTATGGAATTTTATCTGAATAACGTGTATTTTGCAAACGGCTATTACGGAATTGACGCTGCCTGTCATGGATATTTTAACTGTGAACTGAAAGATCTTGATGTATCGCAGACCGCGTATCTGTGTGCGATCCCGAACCGCCCGTCCAATTATGATCCGGTGACACACCCGGACAATACCATTACCCGGCGGAATCTGATCTTAAAGAATATGCGGGATGACGGGAAAATCTCCCAGGAAGAGTATTATGAGGCAACCAAAGAAGAGATTGCACTGAACCGGCCGAAAAAGAGTGACACGGAGAAAATTAACAGTTCGATTGACACTTACACGTATGACTGCGCAACCCGTGCACTGATGGAACAGGAAGGTTTCCAGTTTAAATATTATTTTGATTCGGATAAGGAAAAGAAGTCTTATGGGGAAGCATATGACGAACTTTACAGTGCGTGTCAGAAGAAACTGTTTTCCGGAGGATACAAAATCTATACGACGATTGATATGGAAAAACAAAAGGAACTGCAGTCTGCCATTGATGATACCCTGAAAGGATTTAAAGACAAATCCAAAGACGGAACTTACAAGATGCAGGCGGCAGCAGTATCAATTGATAACAACAGCGGATATGTTGTGGCAATCGTGGGCGGCCGTAAGCAGGATTCGGATAATTATACGTTAAACCGTGCATACCAGAGTTACCGTCAGCCGGGAAGTTCGATTAAGCCATTGCTGGTATATACTCCGCAACTGGAGCGCGGGTATACTCCGGATACCGTTGTGGATGACCATAAACTAAAAGACGGACCGTCGAATGCAAACAATACATATGCCGGAAAGATTCCGCTCAGATATGCGGTTGCACATTCCATTAATACGATTGCCTGGCAGCTGTATGATGAACTGACACCAAAAGCAGGCCTGCAGTATTTAAAAAATATGAATTTTGCACAGATCAAGGACGGAGATTATACCCTCGCCACATCTCTTGGTGGATTTACCAAAGGTGTTTCTTCACTTGAGATGGCATCCGGGTATGCAGCGGTTGAAAATGACGGACTTTACAGGGAACCGACCTGTGTAAAATCAATTGTGGATTCTGACGAAAATGTAGTCTATACGTCCAGCCTGACGGAAAAAACGGTTTATAAGCAGGATGCGGCGCGGATGATGACGGATATCATGACCTCCGTTATGGACAGTGGAACCGGACGTTCTGCAAAGCTTGCCGATATGCCGTGTGCCGGAAAGACGGGTACAACAAACGATCACAAAGATGGATGGTTCTGCGGATTTACCAGATATTATACAACCGCAGTCTGGGTGGGATGTGATTATCCAAAAGCCATTTCCAATCTGAGTGGAAGCACATATCCGGCACAGATCTGGAAAGCATATATGTCTGCGGCCCACGAGGGATTATCTTCGCTTGATTTCCTTCCTTATGCTCAGCTTTCGGATGATTTTAAAAATCAGCAGAAGCAGGAAGAGGAAGAACACGACAAGATGCGCGAAGAAAACCAGATAGAAGAAAACCAGACGGATGACCAGCAGACTTCCGAGAGCCAGCAGAAAGATAATACAACGGACGGAAGCTCCGAAAATGATAACCAGCCGGACAATAACGACAGCAATGCCGGTGATCAGAATAACAATTCCAAACCGGAACATAGTGGGGACAACGATTCCGGAGAAAGCGGAGGAAACACTGATACGCCGGAAAATGGAGAAAATACCAATAAACCGGACAATAGCGGAACCACGGATAATAGCGGTGATACCGGAGAGAGTGGAGATACCGGTGGTGGAAACGTACAATAAACATATATAAAACAGTGCAACCGATGTATTTATGGATACATCGGTTGATTTTTTTTATCGATACTAGGCAGAAATTCCGGAATATGGTAGAATATAGATACATGGGGTAGAAGAAAAATACATATCACATAGATCAAGGAGGAATCAGGAATTGAAGAAATATGGATTTGGCGTAGACGTGGGAGGAACCACCGTAAAAATGGGATTTTTTGAGACAAGCGGAGAGCTTCTTGACAAATGGGAAATCAAGACAGATACCAGCGATAACGGAAAGGCAGTACTGCCGGATATTGCACAGGCGATTGATAACAAACTGGCGCAGGAAGGCATCAGTAAGAGTGATGTAGAGGGTGTGGGAATCGGTGTTCCGGGTCCTGTGCGGAGTGATGGCGTTGTTAACGGATGTGTCAATCTCGGCTGGGGAGTGATCAATGTTGCGGAGGAACTCGGTGCACAGACAGGTCTGAAAGTAAAAGTCGGAAATGATGCGAACGTTGCAGGTCTTGGCGAAATGTGGCAGGGCGGTGGAAAAGGAAGTAAAGATGTCATCATGGTAACGCTTGGTACCGGTGTCGGCGGTGGAATTATCGTGGACGGACATGTGGTTGCCGGATATAACGGTGCAGGCGGAGAAATCGGACACATTACCGTAAATCATGATGAGATAGAGCCTTGTAACTGTGGGCAGTATGGATGTCTGGAACAGTATACTTCTGCGACTGGTATTGTACGCATGGCAAAACGTAAACTTGCCAAAACACAGGATGCGACAAAGCTTCGTGATTATAAAGATATTACTGCGAAAGACATTTTTGATGTGGCAAAAGAAGGCGATGAAGTAGCTCTTGGACTGGTAGATGAAGTGGGAGAAATTTTAGGGTCAACCCTTTCGAATATTGCATGCGTGACCAATCCGGAAGTTATCGTGATCGGTGGTGGTGTGTCCAAAGCCGGACAGATTCTAATCGATACGATCCAGAAGCACTTTAAGGAAAGCTGCTTCCATGCATGTCGTGATACCCGCTTTGAACTGGCACAGCTTGGCAATGATGCCGGAATATACGGGGCAATGCAACTCATTATCGGATAAGTTCAAAAAACAGAACCATATGCACAGCAAACATTTTCGTGTAGGAAGAAAGTGTTTGCTGTGCTTTTTTGTACTCTTTTATCATTACCCTGTTGAAAAAATATCTTGACAATCAAACTATCTTTGCATATACTTTGACTAAGAAACTGTTTGACAATCAAACTATTTCGCAATCAAACAAAATTGAAGACAGTAAAAGGAGAACCCATTATGTTAGAAAAGTTAAAAGAAATCATTGCAGACCAGTTAAACGTAGACGCAGATTCTATCACCGCAGAGTCCCGTTTCAAAGAGGATCTTGAGGCAGATTCCTTAGATCTGTTTGAGCTGGTTATGGCTTTGGAAGAAGAGTACGGTGTAGAGATTCCTTCTGAGGATTTAGAGAAGATCCTTACCGTTCAGGATGTCATTGATTATATGAAAAATAAGGGTGTTGAGGCATAAGCTATGAAAACAAGAGTGACAGAGCTTCTGGGAATCGAATATCCGATCATTCAGGGCGGTATGGCATGGGTCGCAACACATGAACTGGCCAGTGCGGTATCCAATGCCGGCGGACTTGGCATCATCGGAGCAGGTGGAGCACCGGCTTCCTGGGTGCGTGAGCAGATTCAGGCAGCAAAAAAAGAAACCGACAAGCCGTTTGGAGTAAATCTCATGCTGATGAATCCGGAAGCGGATGAGATTGCAAAAGTAATTGTGGAGGAAGGCGTTAAGGTAGTAACAACCGGCGCCGGCAATCCGGCCAAATATATGAGCATGTGGAAAGAAGCCAAAATCAAAGTAATCCCGGTTGTGGCAAGCGTGGCATTGGCAAAGCTGATGGAGCGTGGCGGTGCGGATGCACTGGTCGCTGAGGGAATGGAGTCCGGTGGACACATCGGTGCCCAGACGACGATGACACTCGTACCACAGGTAGTAGATGCGGTATCCATTCCGGTCATTGCAGCCGGTGGAATTGCAGATGGACGTGGATTTGCGGCAGCTATGATGCTTGGCGCAGAGGCAGTACAGATGGGAACCCGTTTTGTTGTTGCAAAAGAATCCACGGTTCATGAAAATTACAAGCAGCGCGTGGTCAAAGCAAAAGATATTGACAGTGAAGTGACCGGCATGTCCACAGGCCATCCGATTCGCGTTATTCGTAACAAAATGACCCGCGAGTACTTAAAGAAAGAAAAAGAAGGTGCACCGTTCGAAGAACTTGAGCAGATGACACTCGGAGCACTGCGCAAAGCAGTTGTCGAGGGCGATGTCATGTACGGCAGCGTTATGGCAGGCCAGTCTGCGGGTCTGGTAAAAAAAGAAGAGACCTGTGCGGAAATTATCCGGGATGTTATGAGTGGTGCCGAAAAGTTATTGGGACAGAAATAGGAGAAGACAGTGAAGAGAGTATTTATGTTCCCTGGACAGGGATCTCAGTATATTGGTATGGGAAAAGAGTTTTACGACGCCATGCCGGAAGCAAAAGAGGTTTATGATCTGGCAAATGAAGTGACAGGTCTGGATGTGGCAGCTCTTTGCTTTGAAGAAAATGATAAGCTGAACATTACAGAGTACACACAGATCTGTATGCTCACAACCGAGGCGGCTATTTATACAGCATTACAAGCAGCGGGAATTGGCTGCGACGTTACGGCAGGCTTAAGCCTTGGCGAATATGGTGCGCTGATTGCATCCGGAGCGATGACAATGCGGGATGCATTTGCGGTTGTCCGCAAGCGCGGTATTTATATGGAACAGGCATATCCGGTAGGCGGCGGTATGTCTGCAATTCTTGGACTGGATGCGGAAAAGATCGCAGCAATCTGTGAGGAAACCGCTGCAAAAACAAACAAAGTTGTTTCCATTGCAAATTACAACTGTCCGGGACAGATCGTTATCACCGGAGCAGCAGATGCTGTAGGTGAGGCAGGAGATGCCTGCAAGGAAGCCGGAGCAAAGCGCGTGGTTCCGCTTAAAGTCAGTGGCCCGTTCCATTCTGCACTTTTAGCAGAAGCAGGAAAGAAACTCGGGGAGGCACTCGAAGATGTAACGATTCAGCCGATCACCATTCCGTATTTGACCAATGTGACTGCAGATTATGTCAAAGATCCGGCAGACGTCAAGGATTATCTGGTACGTCAGGTTTCTTCTTCCGTGCGCTGGCAGCAGACAATTGAGCGCCTGATTGCAGACGGAGCAGAGGAATTTGTGGAGATCGGACCGGGACGCAGCCTTTCCGGATTTATGAGAAAGATCAATCGCGATGTTACCACATGCAACATCGACAAAATGGAGGATTTCAATAAATATGTTAACCGGTAAAAATGCACTTGTTACAGGTGCTTCCAGGGGAATCGGAAGAGCCATTGCGCTGGAGCTGGCAAAACGCGGAGCATTTGTTGTGGTGAACTACAATGGTTCCGAAGATGCTGCAAATGAAACGGTTGCAGCGATCAAAGCGGCCGGAGGAGATGCCGTGAGTGTTCGCTGCAATGTCTCTGATTTTACAGCCTGTCAGGAGATGATAGAATCCCTTATCAAAGAATATAAGCATATGGATATTCTGGTGAACAATGCCGGAATTACAAGGGATGATCTGCTGATGCGCATGAAGGAAAGCGATTTTGATGCTGTGATCAATACCAATCTCAAGGGAACATTCAATACCATCCGTCATCTGTCACGCTATCTGTTAAAACAGCGTGCCGGAAAAATTATCAATATTTCTTCGGTATCCGGAATCCTTGGAAATGCGGGACAGTCAAACTATGCAGCAAGCAAGGCGGGCGTGATCGGTCTGACAAAATCTGTTGCAAGGGAGCTTGCATCCAGAGGAATCTGCGTCAATGCGGTTGCTCCCGGATTTGTAGAGACAGAGATGACCGCAGTATTGCCGGAAAAGACCCAGGAAGAATTAAAAAAGCAGATCCCGCTTGGCAGAGCCGGACAGGTACAGGATATTGCGAATGCAGTCGCATTTCTTGCATCACCGGAGTCGGATTATATTACCGGACAGATACTTTCCGTAGACGGTGGTATGGCCATTTAAGGAACCTGATAGAAAGAAAGGAAAAGGAAAATGAGAAGAGTCGTTGTGACGGGAATGGGAGCAATCACGCCGATCGGCCTGAATGTGGAAGAATTCTGGAAAGGAATCCATGCCGGACAGATTGGATTTGGTCCTATCACGAAGTTTGATGCAAGTGAATATAAAGCACATCTTGCGGCAGAAGTCAAAGGTTTTGTCGGAAAAGAGCATATGGATTTTAAGGCAGCAAAGCGTATGGAACTGTTTGCACAGTACGCAGTAGCAGCAGCCAAAGAAGCCGTTGCGGATGCAGGGCTTGATATGGAAAAAGAGGACGCTTACCGTTGCGGTACAGCCGTTGGATGCGGTGTTGGAAGTCTTCAGGCAATCGAGCGCGAGTATACAAAGATTGTGGAAAAAGGACCGGGCAGAGTCAATCCGATTTTCGTTCCATTGATGATCTCAAACATGGCAGCAGGAAATGTCTCCATCCAGCTGGGATTGCAGGGAAAATGTACCAATGATGTAACTGCCTGTGCGACCGGTACGAATAATATCGGTGATGCGTTCCGCAGCATTCAGTACGGAGAGGCAGATGTCATGGTAGCCGGAGGAACAGAGGCAGCCGTATGTCCATGTGCGATTGCCGGATTCGGTGCACTGACTGCGCTTTCTCCATCCGATGATCCGGAAAAATGTTCCCTTCCTTTCGATAAAAACCGCAGCGGTTTTGTATTGGGTGAAGGTGCCGGCATTGTTGTTCTTGAGGAACTTGAGCATGCGAAGGCAAGAGGCGCAAAAATCTATGCAGAAGTTGTGGGATATGGATGTTCTGCAGATGCTTACCATATTACTTCCCCACTCGAAGACGGTGCAGGTGCAGCACGCGCTATGCAGAATGCCATCGAGGATGCGGGGGTAGACAAAAACGAGATCACGTACATCAATGCGCATGGTACTGCAACGCATCACAACGATCTTTTTGAGACCCGTGCCATTAAGTTACTGTTTGGGGATCATGCAAAGGACATTAAGATCAATTCTACAAAGTCCATGATCGGTCATCTTCTTGGTGCCGCAGGTGCGGTTGAATTTATCACCTGTGTCAAAGAGCTGGAAGAAGGATACATTCACCGTACAGTTGGTTATGAGACACCGGATGACGAGATGGATCTGAACTACTGTAAAGAAGAATCCCACGAGTCATTTACCTATGCACTGTCAAACTCTCTTGGATTTGGCGGACATAACGCAAGTCTTCTGGTTCGCAAATACGAGGAGTAGAAGCTATGAGTATGACAACACAGGAAATTATGGAAATTCTGCCACACAGACATCCGTTTCTGCTGATTGATACGGTGGAAGAAGTGGAGCCGGGCGTGCGCGCGGTAGCAAAGAAAAATGTAACTTTCAATGAACCGGTTTTTGCCGGTCATTTTCCGGGAAATCCGGTTATGCCGGGCGTGCTGATCGTGGAAGCACTGGCACAGACCGGTGCGGTTGCAATTCTTTCGCAGCCGGAATGGAAAGGAAAGACGGCATATTTTGCAGGAATCAATAAAGCAAAATTCAAGCAGAAAGTTGTTCCAGGGGATACTCTGGTGCTTGAAACCGAAATTATCAAGGTGAAGGGACCGATCGGTGTGGGGCAGGCAACAGCAAAAGTAAATGGAAAACTGGCATGTTCCGCAGAATTGACATTTGCAATCGGATAGGGGAAAGGCAATGTTTTTTAATAAAAAATATATCAAAGTAAATCACAACGAAGAACCAGAAAAAACACAGGCAGAAGAGCCAAAGCAGGAAGAGGCAAAGGAAGCAGCACCTGTTGTAGAGACCGTTACCTGTAAAATCTGCAAAAAAGAACTGGATAAACAGCGTGTCATTAAAAATAAATATGTCTGCTATGAGTGCGGATATTATTTCCGTGTCCGCACCAAAAACCGTATTCGTATGGTGGCGGATGCAGGAACTTTTGAAACCTGGGATAATGATCTTAAGACCGAAAATCCGCTGAATTTCCCGGAATACGAAGAAAAAGTTGCTGCAACACAGGAAAAAACCGGATTAAACGAAGGCGTAACTATGGGAAGTTGTACAATCAACGGAGAGAAGACAGTTCTCGGTGTGATTGATGCCCGTTTCATGATGGGAAGTATGGGACACGTAGTCGGTGAGCGGATTACACGTGCAATGGAAAAGGCAACGGAACAGAAACTTCCGGTGATCTTATTCTGCTGTTCCGGTGGTGCACGTATGCAGGAGGGAATTATTTCCCTGATGCAGATGGCAAAGACTTCTGCAGCTGTAAAACGGCATTCGGATGCAGGACTTCTTTATATTCCGGTTCTGACAGATCCGACAACCGGTGGTGTGACCGCAAGTTTTGCAATGCTTGGAGATATTATCCTTGCAGAGCCGGGAGCGCTGATTGGTTTTGCCGGTCCGCGTGTGATTGAGCAGACCATCGGGGAGAAGCTTCCGGATGGATTCCAGAGAGCTGAGTTTCAGCTGAAACACGGATTTGTGGATGCAATTGTAGAGCGTGACGAGTTAAAAGATACGCTGGGGAAAATTCTTCGTCTGCATCGTCCGACCGAAGGCTATGCAAACTTTGATCCAGCACATGACGATGACCGTTATGAGCCGACCGAACTGATGCGCGAGAGAAATACGTTTTCCAGACCGTTAGAACCGTGGGATAAAGTAATGGCGGCACGTCAGATGAAGCGTCTGGCATCTGTCGACTATATGGGACAGATTTTTGATGAATTCATGGAACTGCACGGAGACCGTTATTTCCGTGATGATCCGGCAATTGTCGGTGGTATTGCCTATCTGGATGGACAGCCGGTAACCGTGATCGGGGTGCATAAGGGAAAAGATTTAAAGGACTGCAAGGAACGCAACTTTGGTATGCCTTCGCCGGAAGGGTACCGCAAAGCAATCCGTCTGATGAAGCAGGCAGAAAAATTCAATCGGCCAATCATTACTTTTGTAAATACATCCGGCGCATATCCGGGAAAAGAAGCCGAGGAGAACGGACAGGGTGAGGCAATTGCAAGAAACCTTTATGAAATGTCCGGAATCCAGGTGCCGATTCTTTGCCTGATGATTGGCGAAGGCGGCAGTGGTGGAGCTCTTGCCCTTGCGGTTGGTAATGAAGTATGGATGATGGAAAATGCCACCTATTCGATTCTTTCTCCGGAGGGATTTGCTTCCATTCTCTGGAAGGATGGAAAACGTGCAAAAGAAGCGGCAACGGTCATGAAGATCACGGCACAGGATCTGAAAGAACTGTCTGTTGTGGATAAGGTGATTCCGGAGTATGGCGGAGCGGATGACGATGCGCTGACTTCAATTGCGGCATGGATGAAAGGAAATATGAAAGAATTTTTACGTGCACAGAATGACAAGAGTGGGAAGCAGCTTGCACAGGAGCGGTATGATCGCTTCAGAAAGT
>OICH01000304.1_pt1 | contig 23112 bp, 17 predicted proteins | sample 1581271 | NCBI WGS metagenome assembly OICH01 (sample SAMEA3882547, study PRJEB24775) | human gut metagenome | biome: human-associated habitat; feature: intestine environment; material: feces | place: Netherlands | collected 2009/2010 | reverse complement strand
GCACAGCCGCACGCTCATCGTCAACAACATCGAGATGCTGCTCAACTACTGCACGCGCTTCTACGACAGGCAGTTCCTCACGCGCAGCCAGGTTGCCAACAAGGACATCCTCGCCCGCTTCGAGCGTATCCTGAACGATTACTTCCGATCGGACCTGCCGCAGACGCTCGGTCTGCCTTCGGTGCGCTACTGCGCCGGGGAGCTCTGCCTCTCGCCCAACTACTTCGGTGATCTGGTCAAACGCGAAACGGGCCGCACGGCCCAGGAGCACATCCGCCTGAAGCTCATCGACACGTCCAAGGAGCTGCTCTTCGACCGGCAGCATACGGTCAGCGACGTGGCCTACCGCCTGGGATTCAAGTATCCGGCACACTTCACGCGCCTGTTCAAGCAGGTGGTCGGCTGTTCGCCCAACGAATACCGGACGGTCAACTGACCCGGCGAACGGAATTTTTGCTATTTTTGTCCGTACCTCCGGGTCGGAGCCGCCGTCCGGGGCTGTCAATACACATACACAGATGATGATATACCGTACATTGGGCCGCACGAACCTGCGGGTGAGTGCCGTATCGCTCGGCTGCGAAGGCTTTGCCGGGAAGAGCCCCGAGGCCGTGCGCGCCGACTTCGACTATGCCATCGCCCGGGGCATTAACTTTCTGGACCTCTACTCGTCGGACCCGCAGCTGCGCAGTGCCATCGGGCAGGCGCTGGCCGGACGCCGCGAGGGGTTTGTCATCCAGGGCCACCTCTGCACGACGTGGGAGGAGGGTCAGTATCTGCGCACGCGCGACATCGCCAAGTGCGAGGCGGGTTTCGAGGATTTGCTCGTGCGCCTCGGCACTTCCTACGTCGACATCGGCATGATCCACTACGTCGACAGCGCGGCCGACCTGCACGAGGTGCTCGACGGCGAGGTGATGCGCCTGGCGCAGCGGCTCCGCCGCGAGGGGCGCATCCGCCACCTCGGGTTGAGCAGCCACAATCCGCAGGTGGCACTCGAAGCCGTGCGCACGGGGCTGTTCGACGTGCTGATGTTCTCGATCAACCCCTGCTACGACCTGCAGCCCGCCGGCGAGGAGGTCGAGGCGCTGTGGGCCGAGGAGAGCTATGCCGCCCCGCTGCACAACATCGACCCCGACCGCGAGCGGCTCTACGAATACTGCGACCGCGAGGGGGTGGGCATCGACGTGATGAAGGTCTACGGCGGCGGTGACCTGTTGAGCGAGGCCAACTCGCCCTTCGGACGGGCGCTGACGCCGTTGCAGTGCCTCGAATATGCACTGACGCGCCCGGCCGTGGCCGCCGTGATGGTCGGCTGCCGCACGACGCAGGAGATGCAGGCGGCGATCGACTGGTGCGACGCCCCGGCTGCGCAGCGCGACTACGCCGCGGCCATCTCGGGCATGGAGCGCTTCACGTGGCGGGGCCACTGCATGTACTGCGGCCACTGTGCCCCGTGCAGCGTGGGGATCGACATCGCGTCGGTCAACAAGTTCTGCAACCTCTGCCCGTCGGACGACGACATCCCCGAGACCGTGCGCGAGCACTACCGCGTGCTGCCGCACCACGCCTCGGAGTGCATCGCCTGCGGACGCTGCGAGTCGAACTGCCCGTTCGGGGTGGAGATCATCGAAGCGATGCGCCGGGCCGCGCGGCGCTTCGGCTATTGAAACAACTCACGCAGGTTTTTCGTATATTTGCCACGCGGACGGACCCCGGCAGGAGGATCCGGCGCACAAACCGAATGAAACGATGCAGGAATCGACGCAATACGAATGGCGGGAGCTGGTCGACCGGCTCCGAGACGAGGATGCCTCGTGCGTGATCCGCAACGGGGCCGAGACGCGGGTCTTCCGCGAGCGCGGCGTGAAAGACCTCTTCCGCCTGCTTGAGACCGATCCGGTGTTTCTCGCCGGGGCGCTTGTCGCCGACAAGGTCGTCGGCAAGGGCGCTGCGGCTCTGATGGTGCTGGGTGGCGTGCGGGCGGTCCACGCGGGGGTGGTCAGCACGCCGGCGCTCGGACTCTTTGCCGCGGCGCACATCCCCGTGGAGTACGGGCTCGAGGTCCCGCACATCATCAACCGCACGAAGACGGGATGGTGCCCCGTCGAGACGCTGTGCCGCGACTGCCGCACGGCCGAAGAGTGCCTGCCGCTGATCCGCGGCTTCCTCGCCGCGCAGCGGTGACACAGCCCGGCGCGGTCGGTCGACGCGCCGGACAGGAATGAAAAGAATTGAATCATTAATTGAGATAAACCATGCAAACAACGACTGTAAAGCTCTATTCGCTGGAGTTCGCGAATGCGAAAACCTACCTCGCCGCGGCGCTTTTCGCCGTGGGCAACATCCTGCTGCCGCAGTTGTGCCATCAGGTGCATCTGGGCGGGCCGACGTGGCTGCCCATCTACTTCTTCACGCTCGTCGGCGCCTGCAAGTACGGCTGGCGCGTGGGTCTGCTCACGGCCGTCGTCTCGCCGCTCGTGAACTCGCTGCTCTTCGGCATGCCGGCCGCCGCGGCGCTCGTGCCCATCCTCTTCAAGTCGGTCATTCTGGCGCTTGCCGCCGGCTGGGCGGCCGCACGCAGCGGCTGGGCCTCGCTCGGGTTGCTGGCAGCCGTCATCCTGACCTATCAGGTCGTCGGATCGCTCGGCGAGTGGGCTTGGGTCGGTGACTTCCGCGCGGCCATGCAGGACTTCCGCCTCGGCGTGCCGGGCATGCTCGTGCAGCTCTTCGGCGGCTGGGCCGTCATCAACTACGTGATCCGCAAATAGCGACGGCAATGGCTGGAAAACTCGGATTCGGCTGCATGCGTCTTCCGCTGCTGCGCGAGGACGACTTTGCGGCGGTGGACACGGCGCAGGTCGAGCGCATGGTGGACACGTTCCTCGAACGGGGCTTCACCTACTTCGACACGGCCTACATGTACCACGACTTCAAGAGCGAAACGGTGATGCGCGAGGTGCTTGTGCGGCGTCACGACCGCGCGAGCTTCACGCTGGCCTCGAAGCTCCCGACGATGTTCCTCAAAAAGGAGGGCGATCAGGAGCGCATCTTCGCCGAGCAGCTCGAAAAGTGCGGCGTGGACTATTTCGACTACTACCTGCTGCACAACCTCAACGTCTCGCATTACGAGAACGTGCGGCGCTTTGACAGCTTCGCCTTTGCGCGGCGCCTGAAGGCCGAGGGGCGCATTCGGCGCCTGGGCTTCTCGTTCCACGACCGGGCCGACCTGCTCGACGAGATTCTCACGGCACACCCCGAGACGGAGTTCGTGCAGTTGCAGATCAACTACCTCGACTGGGACAACGAGAGCATCCAGTCACGCAAGTGCTACGAAGTGGCGCGGCGCCACGGCAAGCCCGTCGTCGTCATGGAGCCGGTCAAGGGCGGCACGCTGGCGCGCCTGCCCGAGGAGGCCGAGCGCCTGCTGCACGAAGTGCGGCCCGACCTCCCGCCCGCGGCGTGGGCCATCCGCTTCGCCGCGAGCCTCGAGGGGGTGATGATGGTTCTGAGCGGCATGTCGTCGCTCGAGCAGCTGCGCGAGAATACCGGTTTCATGCAGCATTTCGAACCGCTCGACGAGCGCGAGCGCAAGGCGATTGCCGATGTCGTGGAGATCGTCCACCGCTCGATCGCCATTCCCTGCACGGCGTGCCGCTACTGCGTGGACGGCTGTCCCGAGCGGATCGCCATCCCCGACTACTTCGCGCTCTACAATGCCGAGAAGCAGGCGCTCAACCGCGGATTCTCGATCCAGAGCGTCTACTACGAGAATCTGGCCAGGACGCACGGCAAGGCGTCGCAGTGCATCGCCTGTCGGCAGTGCGAGCGGAGCTGTCCGCAGCACCTGCCCATCGTCGACTACCTGCGGCAGGTTGCCGCAACCTTCGAGAAGGAGAGCTGATGGCGTTGTTGCCCGCGCGGCCTGCCTGCCGATATCGGGACCGTCGCATCCGTGCGGCGATCTTTTTGTGTTGCGGCCGGGCGGTTTGCAGCCGCAGGACGGGGATGGCCCTTTTCTGGGACGGTCGCGGCCCGGGGCGGGATTATTCCCCCTGCGGCAGCAGCGAGTGCCGGGCGAGGAAGTCGTGGAAGGCCTGCCGGTAGCTCTCCGAAACGGGAATGTACTCCCTGCCGAAGACGATGCGGTTGCGCTCGATGGTGCGGATCTTTGCCGGTTGCACGATGTAGGAGCGGTGCACGCGGATGAAGCGGTCGGCGGGCAGCTGCTCCTCGAGCGACTTGAGGCTCATGAGCGAGAGCACCGGGCGCGGTTCACCCTCGAGATGGATCTTCACGTAGTCCTTCAGCCCCTCGATGTAGAGAATCCCGTCCAGCGGAATCTGCTGCAGGCGGTATTCGGTCTTGACGAAGATGCTCCGCAGCTCGGAACGCCTGGGTGCGGTGTCGTGCCCGTCGTCCGGTGTGACAGCCTGCCTGTCGCCCCGTCCGGCAGCTTCGGCGCGGCGCTTGATCTCGAACCATTCGAGCGCCTTCTGCGCCGCCGCCAGAAAATCGGCGTAGCTGATCGGTTTGAGCAGGTAGTCGATGGCCCGCACGCGGAAGCCCTCGACGGCGTAGCTGTCGAAGGCCGTGGTGAAGATGACGCGCGTCTCGGCGGGGAGCATGCGCGTGAGTTCCATGCCGTTGAGCCCCGGCATCTGGATGTCGCAGAAGAGCAGTTCCACGGGGTGGTCGCGCAGGGTCCCGAACGCCTCCGTCCCGCATCCGAAGGCGCCGCAGAGTTCCAGAAAGGGGGTCTTGCGGACGTATTCCTTCATCAGTTCGACGGCCAGCGGCTCGTCGTCGATTATGGCGCAGGTCAGTTTCATGGTTTCTGGAGTCGGATGGTGAGCAGGGCCTGGTAATCCGTCTCGCCCAGCGGCCCGTATTCAAACGTGTAGCGTCCCGGATAGATCATTTCGAGGCGCTTTTGCAGGTTCTTCAGCCCGATGCCCGAACCGCTGCGGTCTTCGCCGTTTTTCGGGAAGCGGCTGTTGCGGATGCGGCAGATGAGCTGTTCGCCGATCTCGTTCAGCTCGATGGTGATGTAGGAGGGTTTCTCGTTGCTCACGCCGTGCTTGAAGGCGTTTTCCACGAGCGAGATGAAGAGCAGCGGCGCAACGGGCGCCTGCGAGGGCTCCTCGGGCAGCGAGACGTAGATGCGCACGTGACGCGGCTGGCGGATGCGCATCAGCGAGATGTAGTCGCGCAGGAAGTCCACCTCGGCGCGCAGCGGCACCGTCGGGCGGCTGCTGTCGTAGAGCACGTAGCGCAGCAGACGGCTCAGGTCGTGGACGACGCTCTGCGCCCGGTCGGCGTCGAGCTGGATGAGCGAGTAGATGTTGTTGAGCGTGTTGAACAGGAAATGGGGGTTCAGCTGGCTCTTGAGGTTCTGCAGTTCGGCTTCGGTGCGGCTGCGCTCCAGTTCGCGGCGGGCCGTCTCGGCGTGGTACCAGCCCCCCGTCATGCGGATGGCGACGCCGACGCCCACGACCAGCATGTAGAGCAGGGCGTTACCGGTGAAGAAGCGCAGCGTCTCCTGCCAGGGCCGCACCATCGGCGGACGCATCGCGTCCGGCGGCAGCACGTAGCGGAAGAGCAGGTGCACGCCGACCATGACCGTGCCGATGAGCAGCAGGTTCCAGCCCAGAAACCGGCCGATGCGCCGCGAGGTGAGGTAGCGGTCGATCAGCAGCAGGTAGTTCGTATAGAAGACCACCATGAACGAGAGGGGCACGACGAGGAAGCGCCCGTACTCCGGGCCGCTCATCAGCGGCCGGTGGGGATTGGTCACGAAGAGCGGCATGCCGAAGATCACGGCCCAGATCGTGAGGTGGATGAGCCACCCGGTGTATTTCGATTGCAGCGCGGTCATAATGCAAAGGTAATAAAAAATTGTCGGGCGGGCGTGCAGGACGGGCCCGGTAATTCCGTGCAGCCCGTTTCCCGGGCCGGTTATTCGTAGCGGATGGCCTCGATCGGGTCGAGCATGGCGGCCTTCTGGGCGGGGTACCACCCGAAGAAGACCCCCGTCAGGGTGCAGACGGCGAACGAGAGGATGACGCTCCACGGCTGGATGTAGATCGGGAATGCCGCGGCGAGGTTGACCACGACGGCGGCACCGATGCCCAGCACGATGCCGATCAGACCGCCCGTGACGCTGATGAGGATCGACTCGATGAGAAACTGCGCGAGGATGTCGCGTCCCTTGGCGCCGATCGACATGCGCAGGCCGATCTCGCGTGTGCGCTCCGTCACGGAGACATACATGATGTTCATGATGCCGATGCCGCCCACAAGCAGCGAGATGCCCGCCACGGCCGCCAGCAGCACGGTCATCATGTCGGTCGTCGAGGTGAGCATCGAGGCCATCTCCTGCTGCGAGCGGATCGAGAAGTCGTCCTCGTCCGTCGGCTTGAGCCGGTGGTTTTCGCGCAGGATCGCCGAGATCTCGTCGATGGCCTGGTCGGTGTAGGCTTCGGTTAGCGCCGAGCAGATGATCTCCTGCAGGTGCGTGATGGCCAGGATGCGTTTCTGCACCGTCGTGTAGGGGGCGATGATCAGGTCGTCCTGGTCCATGCCCATGCTGTTGTAGCCTTTGCTCTCGAGCACCCCGACGATGCGGAACGGGATCGTGCCGAAGCGGATCACCCGCCCGACGGGATTCTCGCCGTCGGGAAAGAGTTCGTCGACGACCGTCTGCCCCACGAGGCACACCTTGGCGGCCGTCTTGATGTCCTGCTCCGAGAAGCTGTCGCCGTCGACGATGTGATAGCGGCGGATCTCCAGGTAGTCGAGATTCACACCGTAGACCGTCGTCGGGGTGTTGTTCGCGCCGTAGATGGCCTGCCCGGCGCTGTTGACCGACGGCGAGACGTAGGTGACATAGCGCGTTTTGGTCTGGATGTCCTCGAGGTCCTGGAGCTTGAGCGACTCCATGTCGTCGGCGCTCAACTGCACGCCGCCGCGCCGGTCGCCGCCCGGGTGGATCATGATCATGTTCGAGCCCATCTCGCTGATCTCGGCCTGGATGCTGCGCTTCGAGCCCTGCCCGATGGCCAGCATCGTGATGACCGACGCCACGCCGATGATGATGCCCAGCATCGTCAGAAATCCGCGCAGCTTGTTGTTGCTCAATGCCTTGACGGCGATTTTGAAAAGATTGGCGAAATTCATGGTCTACTCCTCCTGTCTGGGCAGCCGCGCCAGGGCGTCGGCCGCACTCAATGGGTGTTCGTTGCGCCGGTCGTCCGTGATGCGGCCGTCGCGCAGGGTGATGTTGCGGCTGCTGTACTGGGCGATCTCGGGATTGTGCGTCACGAAGATGATCGTGCGGCCCGCGGCGTGCAGCTGCTGGAAGAGCACGAGCACCTCGAAACTCGTGCGCGTGTCGAGGTTGCCCGTCGCCTCGTCGGCGAGAATGACCGCCGGATTGTTCACCAGCGCCCGGGCGATGGCCACGCGCTGCATCTGGCCGCCCGACATCTGGTTGCTGCGGTGCAGCAGCCGGTCCCCCAGCCCCACGGCCTTCAGCGCCTCGACGGCCCGTTCGCGCCGCTCGGCGGCCGAGCATTGCGGATTGTACATCAGCGGCAGCTCGACATTCTCGATGGCGGTCGTTTTCGGCAGCAGGTTGTAGTTCTGGAAGACGAAGCCGATCTTGCGGTTGCGCAGCGTGGCCCGCTGGTTTTTGTCCATCGTCCGCACGGAGATTCCGTCGAGGTAGTACTCCCCTGCCGTCGGCGTGTCGAGACACCCGAGCGTGTTGAGCAGCGTCGACTTGCCCGATCCCGACGTGCCCATGATCGTGACGAACTCCCCCTCGCGGATCGTGAACGAGACGCCGCGCAGCGCGTGCACCGTCTCGTCGCCCACGCGGAAGTCGCGCCGGATGTTTTCGAGCCGGATGATCTCCCGGGTCTGAACAGATGTCTCCATGGCTACTTCTTCTTGTTGCCGCCGCCCGGGGGTGTCGGCATGAAGGGACTGCGTTCGGCGGTCGGCATCTGCTCGACGGCGGCCGTCGAGGTCATGGCGACGGCCACCTCCTCGCCGTCGGTCAGCCCGTCGAGAATCTCCGTGCGGTCGCCGCTGGCGGCCCCGGTCGTCACGTAGCGCGGCGTGAGGCGCTGTCCGCTGCGGACCCAGACCTCGCGCTTCCCGGCAACGGCCGGTACGGAGTCCGAAGCCACGCTCATGTCCAGTTCGGAGAGCAGCCCGGCATCGGGAACGAAGCGCAGCGCCTTGGTCGGAATGGAGAGGGCATTCTCCTTTTCGAGCGTGTAGATCGTGACGTTGGCCGTCAGCCCGGGTTTGAGCTTCAGGTCGGGATTGTGGGCCGTGATGACCACTTCGTAGGTCACGACGCTCGACTCGGTCGTCGCTTCGAGCCGCACCTGCTCGACCGTCCCCTCGAACGTGTCGTCGGGATAGGCATCCACGGTGAACTGCACGCGCTGTCCGTCGGCCACCTGCCCGATGTCGGCCTCGTCGACGTCGGCGATGACGCGCATCTGCGTCAGGTCGTTGGCGATGGTGAAGAGCGTCGGGGTCTCGAAGCCCGCGGCCACGGTCTGCCCCTCCTCGACGGCACGGCTGATGACCACGCCGTCGATGGGCGAGGTGATGGTCGCGTAGTCGAGGTTCTGCTTCACCTTGACGATCGCCGCCTGCGACTGGGCATAGGCGTTGCGGGCCTTTTCATAGAGGTAGAGCGCCTCGTCGTACTCCTGGTCGCTGACGAGCTCCTTTTCGTGGAGCGTCTTCGTGCGGGCGTAGTTCTTCGACTGGTACTCGTATTCGGTCTTGCAGCTTGCCAGCTCCGCCTCGGAGGACTCCAGCTCGGCCTGAAGCGTCACCTTGTCCATCTCGGCGATCAGTTGTCCGGCCTTCACCACGTCGTTGTAGTCGACGTAGAGCCGGTCGATGATGCCCGAGACCTGGGTGCCGACCTCCACCTTGGTGACCGGTTCGACCGTCCCGGTCGCCGTCACCGAGTTGCTGATCGCAATGCGGCTCGTGGGGGCGGTCTCCAGCGTGATCTCCTCTCGTTTCGACGGGCGCAGCAGCACCCAGAGCACAACGGCGGCAAGGAGAACGTATGCCGCAATGAGCATGTTTCTTTTTTTCATGATGTATGCGTCGGTTGTTTGTTTGCGAATCAGATCGTTGTGACGGGCCGGCCCTGGTAGATGTCGAGCAGCGCCATGTTGAGCAGTGCGACATACTTCGCCTGCAGGACCTCCAGCCGGGCCGACGCGAGCTCGTTCTGCGCCGTGATGAGTTCGACCGTGTTCTTCATGCCGACGCGGAACTGCTCGTCGGTCAGGTCGTAGCTCTCCTGTGCATAGCGGCGCTTCTCGACGGCCGCCGTGTACTGCGACTGGGCCGAGACGGCATCCAGATAGGCCGTTTCGACCTCGCGCAGCAGCGTCTTTTCGAGATTGAGCCGTTCGAGGCGGCTGTTCGAGACGCTGATGCGCGCCTTGTTGACGGCCGTGCGGTTTTTCCGGTTCGAGAAGATCGGGATGTTGAGCGAAAGCCCGACATTCTCGTTGAAGCGGTTCCATACCTGCGAGCCGCTTTCAAATGCGCCGCCCGACATGTGTCCGGTGCCGATGCCGGCCGTAAGGGAAACGGACGGAAGGAAGCCTGCGCGCGCCTGCCTGACTTCCAGCTCTGCTGCTTCGATGGAGAGGTCACCCCGTCGGATCTCGGGCATGACATCCAGTGCCGTCGCGTAGATTTCGGTTTTTTGGGGCAGAGCCGTTACCACCTTATCCTCACCTGCGGCGGGTGCGGCAAGTTCCATCTCGTCCGTTATGTCGAGTTCGAGCAGCTGCTTGAGCTGCAATTTGTAGTTGTCGAGTGTCGTGCGGGCCACGACGACCTGGTATTCGTCGCTCACGTACTGGCTTTCGATCTGGGCGAAGTCGACCTTGCTGATCGACCCCGTCCGCCACATCTCGCGGGCCCGGTCGCGCTGGGCGCGTGATACTTCGGCCGTGCTGACGGCGATCTCCACCGCCTCGGAGGCGTAGAGCGCCTGCATGTAGGCCTCGACCAGGGCCAGGCGGATGTCGTTCTCGGCCTCCTCGACCGTCAGCGCGTCGATGCGGTTCTGCAACTGCTGCCGGCGGACCGTCGTGCGGAGCATCCCGCCCTGATAGAGCACCAGATCGGCGTTGACGCCGTAGGTCCCCGTGTAGGAGTCGTTGTCGGAGACGTTCGACGACGGGTAGTTCGTGTAGGCCTGCGTCGTCGAGGCCGTGAGCGACGGCAGCAGGGCCGCCCTGGCCTCCTTCGTGTCCTCCACCCCCGAGAGGTAGTCGTTGCGGTTCTGCCGCAGCTGGATGTTGTTCTCCAGCGCATAGTCCAGACACTCCTGCAACGTCCATTGCCTTGTCGTGCCCGTGGCGGCCGGTTCCGGGGAAGCGGCGGGCGCCGTCGTTGCTGCCGGTTTCGTTGCTGCCGCCTCCGTTGCGGCGGCCGGTTCGGCTGCTGCGGCCTGCGTGGCGGGTGACGTCTGCTGCGTCGGGACTGGCTGCTCCTGTTCGCCTGTCGGCTGTTGCGCCACCGCGGTTCCCCATGCGAGCCAGGCGGCACATCCGATCCACCATATGTGTTTCGTCCTCATCGGTTCTTCTCGGTTTTGCTGCAAATGTAGGGGTCGGAATTCGTCCGGACAATCAAAATGGACGAATCGCCCGATTCCGTCGACGAATGCCGCGTCTGACCCGACATGCGTCCTGTGCGTGCACCCCGGCGGCCCGCCGCAGCCGCCCTTCCCTTCGGTTGTACCTTTGAAATGTCTGCCGCGGATGTGTGCACTGCTTGTGTGCGACCACCAGATAACACGGTTATGTCGCGAAATTCACCCATCCATCTCTTTTCAGTGTCCATTTCATGCGCAGTTTCGGGGATTTTCCAACAAAATAGCAGCCTTTTTTCGGACTGTCCGTTTTTGTTTGCTGTGTAAAATACACGGTCTTCCACCGCTCGTTTTGTGCGCTTCCGGTCGGTGGATCGAGGGGCTCAAAATGCCTGTTTTTTCCCGGATCGAAATGCCATGATCTCGTTCATATAATTTATATTACTGAAAGACAGTTGTTTGTCGTTTCAATAACTCCATTTCTCCGCTCTTTCGGCCGCTGGGATGCAAAAAATGGACGCATTTATTTGTTCGGAAAGAAAATAATTTTTACTTTTGTTCTGGTGTTGTGTACGAACACAGTATATATTTTCAGTGTATTTTATTGATATTCATTGATTTTATTTGTACATACACACCCTTTCGTATGATTGGACAATAGAAATTCAACAATAAAAACAAACAAACTATCCTAAAATCTTTCCTAATCCTTAAAACCCACATGTGTTCGCAACAATCCAACCATCCGATTCCCGCTGTCCGGGGGTTCGCACGCGGCATCCGTAGCCGGGCGTCGCGTCTGGGGCTCGTTCTGGCGCTGTGCGCCCTGACGGCCGTGGTCGAGACCTCCTTCGCACAGCGCAAGACCGCCACGGTGAAGGGTGTCGTGACCGACGCCGCGACGAAGCAGCCGCTCGTCGGCGTGACGTGTATCGTCGAGGGCACCCAACAGGGTACGACGACCGGAGTCGACGGTACCTTTACGCTTGATCTTGCATCCGGCGGGGCGAAGACGCTCTCGTTCTCCTACATCGGCTACGAGACCCGCGAGGTCGTCTGGAACAACCAGACCGAGCTGAAGATCGAACTCTCCGAAACGGCCCAGACGATGGACGAGGTGATCGTCGTCGGCTACGGCTCGCAGAAGAAGAGCGACATCACCGGTGCCGTGGGCAGCGTGGCGAAGGACCGCATCGAGAAGATGGTCTCGACCGACATTGCCCAGATCATGCAGGGCTCGGTGCCGGGTCTCAACGTCATGGCGACGACCGCGGGCGCCAATCCCGAGGGTCAGAGCGGCCTGATGCTGATCCGCGGCCGCAACTCGATCTCGGCGAGCAACGACCCGCTCGTCGTGCTGGACGGTATCCCCTACTACGGTTCGATCTCGGACATCAACCCCAGCGACATCGCCTCGATCGAGGTGCTCAAGGATGCCTCGTCGGCCGCGATCTACGGATCGCGCGGTTCAAACGGCGTCATCCTGATCTCGACGCGCCAGGGTACCGAGGGCAAGGTGACGATCCGCTACGACGGCTACTATGCCATCCAGACCGTGGCCAACTTCCCCCACATCATGAACGGCGAGGAGTACTACAACTACAAGAAGGGATGGGCGGATGACGACGACAGCGATCCCGACGCCTTCCTGAACGAGACCGAGCGTGCGGTCTACGCCGACGGCAGCTGGAAGAAGTGGACGTGGAAGGACCTGCTCACCCGCACGGGTTACAGCACGCGCCACAACATCTCGGCCTCGGGCGGCTCGAAGGTGCTCAAGTACAACGTCTCGCTCAACTACCTGCGCAACAAGGGCACGATCATCAACGACCAGTACCAGCGCGCGCAACTGCGCGTCAACCTGACGGCCAATCTGGCCAAGTGGCTCACCTACACGACCAACACGATGCTGACGTGGAGCGACAACAGCGGTGCGACGCCCAAGTTCGTCGACGTGTTCAACAAGTCGCCGCTGCTGCGCCCCTTCAACGAGGACGGTTCGATCAACATCACGCCCGACGCCAGCAACGAAAAGCGCTTCAACCCGCTCGAGTGCCTGCTCTACGACGACTACAACGCCTCCTACAAGCTCGCCACGAACAACTCCTTCAAGGCGACGCTCACCAAGGGGCTGACCTACACGCTCAATACGGGCATCCAGTTCTACGACACGGAGCACAACGAATACCAGGGTACGAACACCGGCGCCATGAAGAGCTACAACGGCTGGGGCAAGATCTCGGACAAGAAGCGCTTTGCCTACTCGCTCGAGAACATCCTCAACTACGAGCGCAAGTTCGGCCGCCACGGACTCTTCTTCACCTTCGTCTACTCGTTTGAGGAGAACACCAACCGCACCAACGAACTCGAAGGCTACGACTTCCCCAACGACCTGCTCTCCTACAACGGACTGGCGCAGGCCAAGCAGCTCACCCCCTACATCGAGAAGACCAACACGAAGCTTATCTCGCAGATGTTCCGCGCCAACTACGAGTTCGACAACCGCTACCTGTTCACCTTCACGGTGCGCCGCGACGGCTACTCGGGCTTCGGCGCCAACAACAAGTGGGGCGTTTTCCCGTCGGTGGCCGTGGGCTGGAACATCGCCAACGAGGCGTTCTTCGGTCGTGCGACCGACGTGATGAACGTCCTCAAGCTGCGCTTCTCGTGGGGCCGCAACGGCAACCAGGCCATCTCGGCCTTCCAGACGATCTCGACGCTCGGCAGCAGCGACTATGTCAACGGCAGCAACCTCGCGCCGGGCTACATGCCCGACAAGCTCGGTACGCCCGACCTGACGTGGGAGACGACCGACGCCGTGAACCTCGGTCTGGACTTCGCCTTCCTCAACTCGCGCATCACGGGTGAGTTCAACGTCTACCGCAACAACACCTACGACCTGCTGCTTGAGCGCAGCATCTCGGATGTCAACGGTCTGGACAAGATCTATCAGAACATCGGCAAGACCCGCAACGAGGGTATCGAGGTGTCGCTCACCTCGACGAACATCCGCACCAAGAAGTTCGCGTGGAAAACCTCGTTCAACATCGCCTTCATCCGCACGCAGATCCGTGAGATCTACGGTGACGGCCGGGACGACATCGACAACAAGTGGTTCATCGGCTACCCCATCAAGGTCAACTACGACTACTACATCACGGGTGTCTGGCAGCTCAACGAGGCCAACCTCGCCGCGCAGTACGGCGCGCAGCCTGGATACGCCAAGTACGACGACCGCAACGGCAACGGCACCTACGATGCCGACGACCGGCAGGTGATCGGCTCGCCCGAGCCCAACATCACGTGGAGTCTCAACAACCAGTTCACCTACGGTCCCGTGGACCTGATCGTCTACCTCTACGGCGCGGGCGGCATGGTCAAGTACAACCCCTTCTACGCCAAGAACATTCTCGTGAAGCACAACTACTGGACGCCCGACAATCCGACCAACGACTACTGGTCGGTCGAGGACGGCTACGCCAACCAGTACATCGCCAGCAAGAGCGTCACTCCGGGCAAATACGAGAAGGCGAGCTTCTGGCGCATCAAGGACATCACGCTCTCCTACACGTTGCCCGAGACCTTCCTCTCGAAGGTGGGCATCTCGCAGGCCAAGGTCTACTTCTCGTGCAAGAACCCCTGGACCTTCACCCAGTATACGGGCATGGACCCCGAGCTGGACGAGCAGCGCGCGAAACCCGTGCAGCGGGAGTTCCTCTTCGGTCTCAATCTCTCATTCTAAACCGTGCATCGAATCATGAAAACCATCGCATACCTCAAATACCGGATTTTCGCGGCGGCGGCCTTCGTCGCGAGTCTCCTTTTCACGGCGGGATGCAGCGGCGATCTGCTGACCGAGCATCCCGAGACGCAGCTCACGGCCGATCAGGTCTATTCGACCGAGGAGGGCTTCGAGCTGGGTCTGAACGGCCTCTACAGCCTTGCGCGCCAGGAGCGCGAAGGGTACGGATATACCGATTCGTTCGGTGCCACGGGCCTCTACGCCCTGATGAACATCGGCGGTACGGACAACTACAACTGCGGCGCCGGCGCGTCGGGCGAGTTCTCGGCCATCTACAAGAACTGGGCGACGGCCAACGTCCCGACGGACAAGAGCCTCAAGGCGGCCTTCTCGTGGCTCTACAAGACGGTGCTGGCGGCCAATACGATCATCGGCCGCGTGGGCAATCCCGACATTGCCTGGTCGTCGGAGGAGACGCCGCTGCGCGTCGAGGCCGAAGCGCGCCTCATCCGCGCCTGGGCCTACCGTCACCTCACCTACCTGTGGGGCAAGGTGCCCCTGTCGCTCGTCGAGACGACCGGCGAGAACTTCCGCACGGACTGGGTGCGTGAGGAGGTGTCGGTAGTGCGGGCGCAGATCATCGAGGACCTCAAGTTCGCGGCCGACCACATGGGCTGGATGCCCTCGCAGGTGGGCCGCGCCACGAAGGGCGTCGCGCTGACCTACCTGGCCGAGATGTATCTGGCCGAGGCCGGCACGGGCAGCGGCCCGTTCGATGAGGAGCTGCTGCGCCTGGCCTGGGAAGCTGCGAACAAATGTATCACGGAGGGCCCCTACCGCCTGATCCGCGAGCGCATGGACAACAGCCAGGGGTGCGCCTTCATGGACATGTTCTCCCCGTCGAACGTCAACATCGAGTCGGGCAACACCGAGGCGCTGTGGGTCATGCAGTGGGAGAAGAACGTCGTGGGCGGCGGCAACAACCTCATGCGCTTTTCGCTGCGTCCGAAGTTCGACACGGCCGACAAGCTCGCTTCGGGCATCACGATCTCCTATGAGGACGAAAGCCGAGGTGGCCGCGGATTCGCCCGCGCCGCCATCACGAAGTGGGCGCTCGAGCTCTACGACAAGTCGAGCGACTATGCCGCCGGTATTATTGACGACCGCGGGTCGGAGTACGCCATCGCGAAGTATTACGTCCTGACCGACAAGGACACCTTCTCCGGCGTGAACGCCTACACGGGCGAGCCGTGGAAGATCGGCGACCGGGTCTTCATCGGGGCGTCGAAGGATGCCGATGCGGGCAATCCCGAAGTGAGCACGCTCTACGGTTTCGCGGGGCTCAAGTCCGGCGAGAAGGAGGGCGACAACAGCAACTGGCCCTACACGCTCAAGTACAGCTTCTGCGACTCGGGCTATCCGAAGAACAACGAGTCGCACAACGACCAGGTCTACATGCGGCTGGCCGAGACCTACCTGCTGCGTGCCGAGGCGGCCTACAAGCGCGGCCTTGCGGGCGATGCGGCCAACGACATCAACGAGCTGCGCACCCGGGCGCATGCCCTGACGGTCAGCGAGAGCGACGTGACGCTGGATCTGATTCTCGAGGAGCGTTCGCGCGAGCTGCTCGGCGAGGAGCAGCGCCGCTACACGCTGCGCCGCACGCTGGATGCTCCGGCCTTCGTCGAGTGGATCACGGCCCGCAACGGCAAGGATGCGGGACTTTCGGAGCGTGACTACCTCTTCCCCATCCCGCAGAGCGTCATCGACGCCAACGTCTCGCGCCCCATGGAGCAGAATCCCGGATTCACCGGTTCGGGCAGCGGCAGCAACTGATCGTACAATCCGAAATTCAACAACAATACGATATGAAAAAACTGGTTTTGGACCTCGTCGGTGCGGCGTTCTGCGTCGCCGCACCGGCGCAGGAGAATTGGGTGGAGCTCTTCGACGGCAAGACACTCGAGGGGTGGACCCGCATGGGCGGCAACGCCTCGTTCGAGGTTGTCGACGGCGCGATTGTCGGCACGACGGCGCCCGATACGCCCAATTCGTTCCTCTGCACCGAACGCGAGTACGGCAACTTCATCCTCGAGATGGAGTTCAAGGTCGACGAAGGTCTCAACAGCGGCGTGCAGTTCCGCAGCCGCTTCGTCGACGGACTGGTGCGCGGCTATCAGTACGAGATCGATCCCGACCGCACGACGATGTACAGTGCGCTGCCTGCGAACCTCGATGCCGAGGGGCACGAGGTTGCACCCGGCACGGCACCCCGCAGCTGGACGGGCGGCATCTACGACGAGAAGCGCCGCGGCTGGATCGGCGACCTGACGCACAACCCTGCGGCCCGCGAGGCTTTCCGCCCGGGCGAGTGGAACCTCCTCCGCGTCGAGGCGCGCAACGACTGCCTGAAAACCTGGATCAACGGCGTGCCCGCGGCGACGGTCATCGACTACATGACCCCCAACGGCTTCATCGCCCTGCAGGTGCATGCCGTGCCCGAATACCGGAAGATGCGGATTGCCTGGCGCAACATCCGTCTTTGCGACCTGGGTCTCAATCCCGACGAGGGCGACGTGATCGACCCGAATTTGAGCGAATGGAAGGATGCCTCGACGGGGTGGCTGGCCCAGGTCTGCAAGGACCGTGAGAGCGGTGCCTACAAGGTCAACCTTTCGGACGAGCCCTATGCCAACAAACAGCCCGTCGCCGTGCTGACGGGCCGGATGACCGACGAGGGGCTTCTCTTTGAGAACGAGGCGGGCTGCACGGGCCGCATCGTCCGCAAGCGCCTCCTCATCGAGGGGGATGACCTGCACTTCAACGGACAGCAGATTCACCGCGTCTCCCCGACGCTCGGAGCCGAGGCTCCCGAAGGGGCGCTCGTGCTCTTCGACGGTTCGAATCTCGAAGCCTGGGGTGCCGTCGCCCACAAGGAGTGGCTCCACGCTACGGGCGAGGCGTCGGAGGCCGTGCGGATCGCTCCGGGCGGCGTCATCGAGATGATCCCCGGCAAGGGTTCGATCCTCACCCGTCGCACGTTCCGCGACTACCACCTGCACCTGGAGTTCCGCCTGCTGGGTCCCGTGACCAACGGCGGCGTCTACCTCCAGAGCCGCTACGAGCTCAACATCAAGGATTCGTGGGGCATCGGACAGGGCGCCTCGACCGGTGCCTTCGGCAACGTCTCCTCGCCCGCCTACCCCGAGCCGGCGTTCAACTACGCCCTGCCGCCGATGGTCTGGCAGACGCTCGACATCGACTTCCGGGCTCCGCGGCTCGACGCCTCGGGTGCCAAGGTCGAGAATGCCCGCGTAACGGCGCGCCTGAACGGCGAGCTGCTCTACGAGAATGCCGAGATCGACACCGTAAAGGGTGCCGCCGGACGCCTCGGCGTGGCCGAGGAGGGCCCGGTCTACCTGCAGGAGCACGGCACGGCCTACCAGTTCCGCAACATCTGGATTCAGGAAAAATAAATGACAATACGACAAACCCGATTTCAAAACAAATAACGATCAAATAGCCATGAAAAAGACGATTGTAACCCTTTTCTCATCGCTGTTGCTGCTGTCGGTCGTTCCCGTGACGGCTGCGGCCGGCGATCAGGAGCCCGCCCGCAAGGAGCAGAGCGAGCGCAAGCCGCGCGATCAGCGCAAACCCGCCAACCGCGCCAAGAAACGGCAGAAGCAGCAGGATGCGGCTTCCGCCGAGGTCAAGGCCGCCCGGACGTCGGGCAAGTCCGACACCGCACGGAAGGCGAAGGCGGAGCGTAAGCCCGCCGGCAGGAAAACGGAACGGAAGTAACGCTTGATGGGAGGAGCAGCTATGGAAAAGAAAACACTCAAGGCCGGATTCATCGGCTCGGGCTTTGCGGCCCGGTTCCATTACGAGGCGCTGCAGCACGTCTTCAGCACGAAGGTCGAGGTGGCGGGCGTCTATTCGGTGGCCCGCGACGAGGCCGTGGCCTTCGCTGCCGAGCGCGGCATGAAGGTCTACGATACGATGGAGGAACTTATCGAGGATGCCGACATCCTGCACGTCTGCACGCCGCCCGTCACGCACGAACCGATCGTGACGGCCGTGCTGGCCCGGGACAAGAACGTGATCGTCGAGAAGCCCTTTACGGGTTACTTCGGCGACGGAACGCCGGAGTTCAACGGCGAGACCTTCCCCCGCGAACGGGGACTCGAGGTGACGCTCGAGAGCTGCCGCCGCATGCTCGACGCCGAGGCCCGCAGCAAGGGCCGCATCATGTATGCCGAGAACTGGATCTACGCTCCGGCCGTGCAGAAGGAGCGCGAGATCATTGAGAAGACCCGTGCGCAGGTGCTCTGGATCAACGGCGAGCAGTCGCATTCGGGTTCACACTCGCTCGCCTACGGCCAGTGGCGCCTGTCGGGCGGCGGTTCGCTTATCGGCAAGGGGTGCCACCCGCTGTCGGCGGCCATCTACTTCAAGCATGTCGAGGGCCGCGTGCGCTCGGGCAAGCCGATCCGTCCGGTCAGCGTCTCGGCCCGCACGCATGCCCTGACGCGCATGCCGGGCTTCGAGGACAAGGGCTTCCTGAAGACCCACTACAAGGATGTCGAGGATTTCGCCATCGTGCACGTCGTCTTCGAGGACGGCACGCTCGCCGACCTGATCGCCAACGAGCTGAGCCTCGGCGGCACGAACAACTGGATCCGCGTCAACGCCAACAACCACCGCACGCTCTGCAACATGAGCCACAACGACACGATGCAGACCTATACGCCCGACGGCGAGATCTACAAGGATGTCTACGTCGTCGAGAAGACCGAGACGAAGGAGGGCTGGTCGGAGATTTCGCCCGACGAGGGGTGGTTCCTCGGCTATCAGCACGAGCTGGATGCCTTCTACCGGGCCGCGGCCACGGGCTGCCACATCGAGAGCAACAGCCGTCTGGCGTCGGACACCGTCGCCACGATCTACGCCGCCTACGTGTCGGCCGCGCGTCACGGCGAGGAAGTGAAAGTGGAAAACCTCTGACGTCATGAAGCAAAGCAAGACCGATACGGCGCCGATCGAAGGACGCGGCGCGCAGGCCATGCCGATGTACAAGGCCGGGGACCCCGAAGTGGTGCGGCGCGAAGTGGCCGAACTGCGGGCTCTCGAGACCAAGGGCCGCTGGGCGCGGATCAAGTGGTACTTCTCCAAGTCGGGACCCGGCTGGATGCAGAGTGCCATGACCCTCGGCGGCGGCAGCGCCATGGCGTCGCTCTTCTCCGGAGCCTTCCTCCAGTACGAACTCCTCTGGGTGCAGCCCGTGGCGATGCTCATCGGCATCGTCATGCTCTCGGCCCTGGCGCATCAGACCCTCTGCAAGGGCGTGCGTCCCTTCCAGGCGATGAAGCAGTTCGTCAGCCCCTCCGTCGCGTGGGCCTGGGCGATCTGCACCATCGTGGCGACCATCATCTGGCACTTTGCGCAGTATTCGCTCGCGGCGGGCATGACGCTGGACCTCGTGCAGGTCTTCGGCGGCTTCGAGCTCGAGGCGGGGTCGTGGGGCCAGACCGCGGCGCTGCTGGCCATCGCCGTCGTGATCCTCTGCCTGGCCTGCCGCATCGTCTGGAACTACGGCAAGGGCAGCCGCGGCGTCAAGGTCTTCGAGAACATCGTCAAGGCGATCGTCTGGTTCATCATCTTCGCCTTCGCCGCCGTGGTTATCGTGTGCAGCTTCTCGGGCAACGGCATCGACTGGGGTGCCGTGGGACGCGGCTTCCTGCCCTTCTCGTTCGACGGAGGCTTCCATCTGAACATTCCCCAAGGCACGACCGGCATCTCGATCTTCATCGCGTCGCTCAGCGCCGCCGTGGGCATCAACATGACCTTCCTGTTCGGCTACTCGTTCCTGGCCAAGGGCTGGACGCGCGAGTACCGCGGACTGGCCCGTTTCGACATGCTGACCGGCATGCTCATCCCCTATACGATCGCCACGTCGCTGATGATCATCGCCGCCGGCACGACGATCCACTCTCCCGAATTCGTCGCCTCGGGCGTGACGAACATCTCCCCCATCGCGGCCTCGTCGATGTTGGAGGCTGCCGGTCTGCCGCCCGTCGTCTCGCGGCTCGTCTTCGGACTGGGAATCATCGGCATGTGCCTGAACGCGATCATCCTCCACATGCTCGTCTGCGGATTCGCCGTGTGCGAGATTCTCGGCATCGAGGCGACGGGCTGGAAGTACAAACTCGCCACGCTGCTGCCCGTGCCGGGCGTGCTGGGCGCCGTGCTGTGGAGCAAGATCGGCACCTGGATCGCCATTCCGACCTCGGCCATGGCCCTCATCATGCTGCCCGTGGCCTACATCGGCTTCCTGCTGCTGAACAACAGCAAGCGCTACCTGGGCGACGACATGCCGCGCGGCCGCGTGCGCTTCTGGTGGAACACGGCCATGATCGTGGCCATCTCGATCACGCTCGTCAGCGTTGTCTACTACCTCGTAACCGTTGTTCCGACCTATTTCGATTGACCAGACCATGATCCGTATCAGTGCATTTTCCGATGAAGTGTCGCCCGTCGTGGAGGAGCAGATCGCCTATCTGCGCCGTGCGGGCGTGAAGTGGATGGAGGTGCGGTTCGTCGACGGATGCAACATTACGACCCTCTCCGAGGAGGAGGCCCGCGCGCTGCGGCGCCGCCTCGACGAGGCCGGCATCGGCGTGAGCGCCGTGGCCTCGCCCATAGGCAAGTATCCTGTAGATGCGCCGTTCGGGCCCCATCTCGAACTGTTCCGCCATACGGTCCGCCTGGCCGGGATTCTCGGCACGCGACTTATCCGCGTCTTCAGTTTCTACGGCCCGGAGGGCGGCTGCATCGACGACTGCCGCGACGCGGTCGTGGAGCGGCTCGGACGGCTGGCCGCCGAGCTCGAGGGAACCGACATCCGCATGGCCCATGAGAACGAGGCCCGCATCTTCGGCCACAGCGCGGCGAACTGCGTGGCGCTGGCCGAGGGCGTGGCTTCCGACCGCATGACACTGGCCTACGACCCGGCCAATTTCGTCTGGGGCGAGGCAATAGCGGACAATGTCGAGAGCTGCTGGCCGCTGATGGCCTCCCGCGTGGAGCACGTGCACATCAAGGACTGGAAGCTCGGCAGCCGGGACCTCGGGTCGCTGCCCGGTGACGGCGACGCCCAGATCGGGCGGCTCTTCGAGGAGCTTGCGCGGCGGCGTTACGACGGGTTCGTGACGCTCGAACCGCACATGTCTTCCGGCGGGCAGTTCGGCGGCGAGACCTCGCCTGCACAGTTCGACGCGGCGCTGGCCCGCGTGCGCGGCTTCTGCGAACGCTGCGGCCTCGAATACGAATAAGCAACCCCTAAAACCCAAAAACTACCATGAGAACCTTGTTTCATACTCCGATACGCGCATGGGGCGCCCTTTGCCTCGTGCTGACGCTCGCCTGCACGGCGTGGTCGTGCAGCGACGCTTCGTCGGAGCTGCCCGAGAAGCCCGAAATGTCCTTTTCGGGCAAGCCGATTCTCTTCTCGGAGGAGGGCGGCGAGCGGAGCGTCTCCTTTACGACGAACCGCGCATGGACGGCGCAGCTCATCAACAACCTCGACGCCGCGCAGCAGCCCTGGTGCACGCTGTCGGTCGAGTCGGGCGGTGCGGGCAGCCACCGCATCACCATCGAGGCGCAGCCGCTCGAGGGCGACTACCGCGAGGCGATTCTGATCCTCAATGCTTCGGCTGCCGGCGGCGAGATCACGGTCATGCAGAGCGGCCAGCCCGTCATCACGACGGCCGACGCCGTCGCGGTCGACGAGTCGGCGGCGACGCTCGGCGGCAGCTGGATCTACTCCGGCTAGCTGGACGTTGCCGAATTCGGCGTGGGCATCCGCAGGCAGACCGAAGTCGAATATACCTACCATGCCGTGGCCGAGCGGGCCGAGGACGGATCGTTCTCCGCGCGCATCGATGAGCTGGAGAGTCAGACAACCTATCTCTTTGCAGTCTATGTGCTGACGGCCGACGGCGTGCGCTATACGGGCGAGGAGAAGGAGTTCACGACCGACATGCCGCCCGTGCGGATATCCATCGCCGAGCTGAAGGCCGCGGGCCGCCTCGTTGCCGAGGGCGGACAGCAGACGCTGACCGAGAGCCAGTATGTCGAGGGCGTGGTCATCGCCTCCTTCATCCCCGAGCCCGAACCGGAGCCGACACCCGAACCGGAGCCCGAGGCCGCCACGCGGGCGCTCGTCTCCACGGAGGCCTATGTGATGATCGTCGATGATACGGCCTCCGATTCGGGCATCACGCTCTACTTCGACACGCCCGAGGAGAACATCTACGCGGTGGGCGACCGCCTGAACGTCCGGACGAAGGACGGTGTGATCCGTCACGCCGCCTCGGGGCTGGTTGACCTCCGTCCGCTGACGATCGGCATCCGCGTCGTCGGAAGCGGCCAGAGCGTCGAGCCCGTCGTGATCGACCATACGAAGCTCGCCGACTACGAGTCGATGGCCGTGTGCATCGAGCATACGCAGCTCACGCGCCTGTTCACCGATACGGAGGTCTATCCGACGTGGGGTTCCGCAACGCTGTGGAACATGGAGGTCGAAGAGAGCGAAGTATCCTACTCGCTCTACGTGCCTGCGGAGAGCGAACTCGCCGCACAGACCCCCTCGTCGGGCAGCGGCACGCTCCGCGGCATTGTCATCGGCGGCGACGCGAACGACTATGTCGTCCGC
>OICH01000283.1_pt1 | contig 24285 bp, 15 predicted proteins | sample 1581271 | NCBI WGS metagenome assembly OICH01 (sample SAMEA3882547, study PRJEB24775) | human gut metagenome | biome: human-associated habitat; feature: intestine environment; material: feces | place: Netherlands | collected 2009/2010 | reverse complement strand
AACTATGTCATGTCTATCTGCCGGAGGGCAATAGCCGCCCCGCCGGCCGGCGGGAAAGAAGCAGGGACTTCTTGATGGACGCAGAACGGCGCTCCTGCAGGGCAGGAGCGCCGGGGCGGGTGGTGCGGTTATTTGCCGCAGCACTTTTTGTACTTGAGGCCGCTGCCGCAGGGGCAGGGGTCGTTGCGGCCGGGCTTCTTTTTATCGGCCTTCATGGGGACCTTCTTGACGGTGCCGTCCTCACCGGTGGCAAGGGGCTTCATGGTCTGCTCCCGCTTCATTTCCACCTGGGGACGGGGACGGATGGTGAGCAGCATCCGGACGGTATTTTCCTTGATGCCCTCGATCATCTGGTCGAACATCTCGAAGCCCTCCAGACGGTAGGCGACAACGGGGTCCTGCTGGGCGTAGCCGCGCAGACCGATGCCCCGCTTTAATTCCTCCATGGCGTCGATGTGATCCATCCACAGGGTATCGACATTGCGCAGCAGCACCACCCGCTCGATCTCCTCAAAGGCATCACCGAACAGCTCCCGCTGGGCATTGTAGCGGCCCTCGGCCTTTTCCAGCAGCAGGCCGGCGATGTCATCCCGGGTCATGCGGCGCAGCTCCTCCGGAGAGAAGCGCAGGTCGTTTTCATCGGTGATCCAGCCCATAAGACGATCCCGCAGGCCGTCCAGGTTCCATTCGTCGTGGTTCTTTTCATCCACAAGGTACTGCATCACACTACCGGTGATGTACTCCTCCATCATCTTGCGGATGCTGTCCGAGACCGACTCGCCATCCAGCACACGGCGGCGCTGGGAATAGATGATCTCACGCTGACGGTTCATTACGTCATCGTATTTCAGGACGTTTTTACGCATCTCGAAGTGCATCCCCTCGATGCGGGCCTGCGCCGATTGAATGGAATTGGAAAGCAGCTTCGCTTCGATGGGCATATTTTCATCCACGCCCATGTTGTCCATCAGCGTTTGCAGGCGCTCGCCGCCGAACAGCCGCATGAGGTCGTCCTCCAGCGAGATGACGAACTTGGTGGTACCGGGGTCGCCCTGACGGCCGGCACGGCCGCGCAGCTGGTTATCGATACGGCGGCTTTCGTGACGCTCGGTGCCGAGGATATACAGCCCGCCGACGGCACGGACCTTGTCGGCCTCGGGGGCGATCTCGGCCTTATACTTCTTCAAAAGCTCCTGGAAGTGGGCACGGGCGGCAAGGATCTCCTCATCCTGCGTTTCACCGTAGGCGGTGGCTTCGTAGATGAGCTCCTCCTCCATGCCCTCCCGGCGCAGTGCGTCCTTGGCAAGGTATTCGGCGTTGCCGCCCAGCATGATATCGGTGCCGCGGCCGGCCATGTTGGTGGCCACGGTGACGGCGCCGAACTTGCCGGCCTGGGCCACGATCTCGGCTTCCTTCTCGTGGTTCTTGGCGTTCAGCAGGTTGTGCTTGATGCCCTCGCGGGTCAGCATCTTGCCCAGCAGCTCGTTCTTCTCGATGGACACGGTGCCCACCAGCACCGGCTGGCCCTTGGCGTGGCACGCCTTTACCTGCTGGATGACGGCGCGGTACTTGCCGTTCTCGGTCTTGTACACGCTGTCCTCGTTGTCGATACGGGCGATGGGGCGGTTGGTGGGGATCTCGATGATGTCCAGCGCGTAAATGGTGGCGAATTCCTCCTCCTCCGTCAGCGCCGTACCGGTCATGCCGGACAGCTTGCGGTAGAGGCGGAAGTAATTTTGGAACGTGATGGTGGCAAGCGTCTTGCTCTCGCGCTGGACGGACAGGTGCTCCTTGGCCTCGATGGCCTGGTGCAGACCCTCGGAGTACCGGCGGCCGAACATGAGGCGGCCGGTGAACTCGTCCACGATGACCACCTCGCCGTCCTTGACCACATAGTCCACGTCGCGCTTCATGATGCCGTGGGCCTTGATGGCCTGGTTGATGTGGTGGGCGATGGTGCTGTTTTCCGGGTCGGACAGGTTGTCCAGATGGAAGAACTCCTCCGCCTTCTTCACGCCCCGGGCAGTGAGGGTGACGCTGCGGGCTTTCTCGTCCACCACATAGTCGGCGTCGATGTCGGTGGCTTCCTCCTCTTTGTCATCGCTCTCCACCACCACAAATTTCTTCAGCCGGGCGGCGAACATCTCGGCCATGTCGTACAGCTGGGTGGACTTCTCGCCCATACCGGAGATGATCAGGGGGGTGCGGGCCTCATCGATCAGGATGGAGTCCACCTCGTCCACGATGGCGAAAGCGTGGCCCCGCTGGACCTGCTCGTTGGCGTACAGGGCCATATTGTCACGCAGGTAGTCGAAGCCCATCTCGTTATTGGTACCGTAGGTGATGTCCGCCTGATAGGCCTTCTGGCGTTCCTCCTTTTTCATGTCGTGGATGATCAGACCCACGGTAAGGCCCATGAAGCGGTGGACCTTGCCCATCCACTCGGAGTCACGCTTGGCCAGGTAGTCGTTGACGGTGACGATGTGAACGCCCTCGCCGGTCAGCGCGTTCAGATAGGCAGGCAGGGTGGCCACCAGCGTTTTGCCCTCGCCGGTCTTCATCTCGGCGATGCGGCCCTGGTGCAGCACGATGCCGCCCACCAGCTGGACGGGATAGGGGCGCATACCCAGCACGCGGTCCGCGGCTTCCCGCACGGCGGCAAAGGCATCCGGCAGGATGTCGTCCAGCGTCTCACCGTTGGCCAGACGCTCCTTGAACTCCCGGGTCTTGGCCTGAAGCTCGGCGTCGGTCAGCTGCCTGTACTCGTCCTCCAGTGCGGTGATCTTGTCCACGATGGGGTAGATGCTCTTCAGCTCCCGCTGGCTGTAGGTGCCGAAGACCTTGGTAAACAGTCCCATATATTCTGTATCCTTTCTAAGTAAAAAGATAATCGTACATAATTATACCAGTAGAGTATACCACACTCTTTTGTCTAATGCAAAAAGATTTTCTGTGAACAGTTATCGGTCAGTCGTGCCGCTTTGCGGTTGTGCAGCGCGGAAAAGTGTGGTATACTGACGGTACTATCAAAGAGAAGGAGTTTTCGCCATGAAGCTGCGTTTTTACGGCGCTGACCGGTGCGTTACCGGCAGCTGCCATTGTCTGGAGGTCAACGGCAAGCATATCCTGGTGGACTGCGGCCTGCAGCAGGGCCGGGACGAGATCGACAACACCGCGCTGCCCTTTCACCCCGGCAGCATTGATGTGGTGCTGGTGACCCACGCCCATATCGACCACTCCGGCCGCATCCCCATGCTCATCAAAAACGGCTTTCAGGGTAAGATCATTACCACCCGCCTGACCGCCGATCTGCTGGACATTATGCTCCAGGACTCCGCCCATATCCAGGAGCAGGACGCGGAGTACCAGAACCGCAAGAACAAGCGCGCCGGACGGCCGGAGGTGGAGCCGATCTACACCGTGGCCGATGCCCTGCGGGTGCGGGAGTTTATCCAGACCTGCGAATACGGCCAGGACATTCCTGTGGTGGAGGGCGTGACGGCGCAGTTCATCGATGCCGGCCACCTGCTGGGCAGCGCCAGCATCAAGCTCACCTGCCATGAGGGTGATGAAACGCGCACCGTGGTGTTCTCCGGCGATATCGGCAATGTGGATCAGCCCATCATCCGCGATCCCCAGTTCTTCGACAGTGCGGACTATGTGCTCACCGAGTCCACCTACGGCGACCGCAACCACACCGAGGTGTGGAGCTATACCGGCCAGCTGGCGGAGATCATCGACGAAACGCTGGGCAAGGGCGGCAACGTGGTCATCCCCTCCTTCGCCGTGGGCCGCACCCAGGAGCTGCTGTATTTCATCCGCGAGATCAAGGACAAAAATCTGGTCACGTCCGTCAAGGACTTCCCGGTGTATGTGGACAGCCCGCTGGCCAAGAAGGCCACCACGATTTTCTGCGGCGATCTGCGGGGCTATCTGGACGAGGACGCCCTGGCGCTGGTGCAGGACGGCACTCATATGTTCAGCTTCCCCGGCCTGCACCTGACCGAGACGGTGGACGAGTCCAAGCTGCTGAACGTGGACAAGACCCCCAAGGTCATTATCTCCGCTTCCGGTATGTGCGACGCGGGCCGTATCCGCCACCATCTGAAGTATAACCTCTGGCGCGCCGACAGCGCCGTGGTGTTCGTGGGCTTCCAGTCCCCGGGCACCCTGGGCCGCAATCTGCTGGACGGGGTCGACAGCGTCAAACTCTTCGGCGAGGACGTGGCCGTCCGGGCCAAGATCGTCAATTTCCCCGGCCTCAGCTCTCACGCTGACCATGACCATCTGGTGGACTGGATCAAGCACTTTGATCCGGCAAAGACCACTCATGTGTTCGTGGTCCACGGCGACCGCGAGGTGGCGCCTGTCTATGCCGAGACGGTAAAGGGGCTGGGCTTTGCAGCCCACGCGCCCCAGTATACCGAGGAGTACGATCTGATCGCCGACAAGCAGCTTGCCCCCGGCTACCTGCCGGAGCGCAAGACCCGGGCCTACGAGGGGGCGCCCAAGGCCACGGCGGCGTACCAGAAGCTGGTCCAGCTGGGCGATATGCTCATCGGCCTCATCCGCCGCAGCAAGGGCCGGGACAACAAGACGCTGGCCGCCTTTGCCGATGCCATCGGCAAGGTCATCAGCAAGTTCGAGTTCTGAGCCGTGCCGGAGAAGAACAAGACCTACCGCGCCCGCATCGAGGGGTATACCTCCGAGGGCTTGGGCGTGGCCCGCATCGACGGGCAGGCGGTGTTCGTCCACCGGGCGCTGCGGGGCGAGGACTGTGATGTGCTCATCCTCAAGGTGCTGAAAAACGCCGCCTTCGGCAAGGCGGTGCGGGTATACGCGCCCTCGCCCCACCGGGTGGAGCCGGACTGCCCGTACTATGGGCGGTGCGGCGGCTGCGACTTCCGCCACATGGACAGGGAAGAGGAGCTGGAGGCCAAGCGCCAGCGGGTGCAGGACGCCCTGCGCCGCATCGGCGGCAGCGATGTGACAGTGGAGGGTATCCTCTCCGGCGAACCGCTGCACTACCGCAACAAGAGCCAGTACCCCGTGTCCGCCGATGGGCAGGTGGGGTTCTACAAGGCCCGCAGCCATCAGGTGGTCCCGGTGGACTGCTGCCGGATACAGAAGCCCCAGGCCGACGCGGCGGCGGAGGCCCTGCGGCGGTACATCCGGGAGTGCGGCGTGCCCTGTTACGATGAAAGGACCCGGCGGGGTCTGGTGCGGCACCTGTATGTCCGCACGAACAGCGCGGGACAGTCATTGGTCTGCGTGCTGGTCAACGGGAGGAAGCTGCCCCGCGAGGACACGCTGGTGTCGCTTATGCGGCAGGCCCTGCCGGACGCCGTGGGCGTGGTGCTGGGCGTGAACACCCAGCCCACCGGGGCTGTACTGGGCAGTGAATACCGCACCCTGTGGGGCGCGGACGTGCTGGAGGATACCCTGTGCGGCCTGTCCTTCCGGCTGAGCGTGCCGTCCTTTTATCAGGTGAACCATGACATGGCGGAGGTGCTGTACGATACCGCTGTGGACTTCGCGGGACTGACCGGGCACGAGACGGTGCTGGACCTGTACTGCGGCGCAGGCACCATCACCCAGGTGATGGCCCGGCGAGCGGCGAGGGTCATCGGCGCGGAGATCGTGCCGGAGGCCATTGCCGATGCCAGGGAGAATGCCCGCCGCAACGGGATAGAGAATGTGGAATTCTTCTGCGGCGACGCGGCGGCGGCCGCGGCGGATTTCGCCGCAAAGGGCCTGCGCCCGGACGTGCTGTGCGTGGACCCGCCCCGCAAGGGGCTCAGCCCGGAGGTGGTCGAAGCTGCGGCATCGATGGCGCCGCAGCGTATCGTCTACGTCTCCTGTGATCCGGCGACCCTGGCCCGGGATGTGAAGCTGTTTGCACAGGAGGGCTATGCCGCCGTCCGCGCCGCGGCGGTGGATATGTTCCCCGGTACGGCCAATGTGGAGACGGTAGTGCTTTTGTCCAAACTCAACACCAAGCAGCATATCGAGGTGGAGTTGAATCTGGACGAGCTGGATTTGACTGCTGCGGAGAGCAAGGCGACCTATGACGAGATCAAGGCGTATGTGCTGGAGAAGTATGGTTTGAAGGTATCCAGCCTGTATGTTTCCCAAGTCAAGCGGAAGTGCGGGCTGGATGTGGGACAAAACTATAATTTGTCGAAGAAGGAAGATACGAAAGTGCCGCAATGTCCGCCGGAGAAGGAAGCGGCGATTATGGAGGCATTGAAGCATTTTCAAATGCTTGAATAGTGATCGTTTCTTAATGAAAGACCAACTGCTATGATGGCGGTCGGTCTTTCATTCAAGTCGGTATTACTAGCGAAATAGTATGATTTTGGAATTGTTTGCGATTGATTCCCTTTGTTGACGGTCGCGCTCATCTAGGGTACAATTATACTGGGTTGTTATAATAAGTTGAAATGAGGTATTAGACTATGGCTAAGGCCACTAAAAAAGATAAAGAGATAACTTTGGAAACAGTTCTGTGGAACTGCCGCGTGGCCTTACGTGGTGTTGGTAGCACGGAGAAGAACAGGGATGCCGTGATTGGGTTGGCATTTTTGAAATTTGCTGGAGATAAATTCGACAAGCGCCGTGCGGAGCTTTTAGCACAGTATGGCGATATTCCCGTGTTTCTAGAGAAGCCTTCTTTCTATAATGCGGTAAATGTATTTTATCTAAAAGATACCGCGCGTTGGTCCTACATTGTCAAGAATGCGGGGGCAAATGATATTGCCGTGATTTTGGATCAGGCAATGGCTGATATTGAGGAAGCCAACCCTTCTCTGAAAGGAGCGTTGCTGCAAAATTTCTATGCGACTTTAGGTGCCCCTAAGGAAAAAATGAAAGCATTGATCGATGAGGTTAATAAAATCTCAGAGACTCGATTTCATGAAGAAGACCTTATCGGTCGCGTTTATGAGTATTTTTTACAGATTTATGCTGCTAGTGGCACCAAGGAAGATGGCGAATTTTATACGCCAGCTTGTGTGGTAAAGCTGATCGCAGAAATGATTGAGCCATTTAGCGGAACAGTCTATGATCCCTGCTGTGGTTCCGGCGGAATGTTTGTGCAATCGCATAAATTTATCGAACGCCATCAAGGGAATCGAACCAATATTTCTGTTATTGGTCAAGAAAGTGTACCGGATACCTGGCGTCTCTGTAAGATGAATTTGGCGATCCGAGGAATTTCACATGATTTAGGCGAAAAGAACGCTTCTACATTTACGGACGATCAACACAAAGATCGAAAATTTGATTTTGTCATGGCAAATCCACCCTTTAATCTCAAAGGGTGGCGTGGCGAAGATGAATTGTTAGACGATCCCCGGTGGGATGGTTATGTAGTTCCTCGTGTTTCCAATGCAAACTACGCTTGGATTCTTCATATTATTTCTAAATTGGATGTTAATCATGGTATCGCTGGTTTTCTGTTGGCAAATGGTGCATTAAACGATCCGGACGAATATGAGAATCGAAAACGTCTTTTAATGAATGATAAAATAGAAGCGATTATTGTCTTGCCGCGTGATATGTTTTACACTACCGATATTTCGGTGACGCTCTGGCTTGTGAACATGAATAAGAAAGCGAGAACCGTGAACGGCAGGCAAGTTCGTGACCGCAGCGGTGAAGTGCTTTTTATGGATTTGCGCCGGTGGGACAGTAATATCGAGGAAATTGTCATCGACAAGGGCAAGAAAAAGAAGAAGACAGTTCTGACCGACGAGCAAATAGCAGAAGTAAAGCGTGTCTATAATAGCTGGCAGTCCGTGGACACAGCGCTTTATCAGGATGTGCCGGAATTCTGTAAGTCTGTCAAAGTGCTGAAGAAAGACAAGGTCAACCCGGAGGATGTTTCCATCGAGAATAAGGACTGGTCCTTGGCGCCCAGCAAGTATATCGAATTTATTGACCATGATCTGGACATCGACTACAAAAAAGAAATGGCTCGAATTCAGGATGAATTGCGTCTGCTGCTGGCTTCAGAAGAACTCTCACAGTCTATGTTAAAAGATGCTTTTAAGGGGATTGGCTATGAAATTGACTAAATATAGACTGGGCGATTTTGTTGAACTGTATAATGAGAAATGTGGGAATGCTGATCTGACTGCTTGGGATATATCCGGTGTTAATAGTGATAAAGAATTTTTTGAACCTGCACGGCAAGTAGGCTCGGATACAAGTAATTATAAAGTTGTTCCTCCTAACCATTTTGCCTGTAATTTAATGCACGTTGGGAGAGATCGGGTCCTCCCAATTGCTTTGAACCATACAAACCAAAATAAGATTGTCAGCCCGGCATATACGATTTTTAAAATTGCAGAAGATGCTCCGGTAGTTAGAGAATATTTTTTTATCCAGTTAAAATCCTCAGAGAAGGATAGATTTTTTTGGTTTCATACAGATTCATCGGTACGGGATGGTATGTCATGGGATGATTTTTGCGACATGGACATAGAGATACCCTCACGTTCCGTTCAACAAAAATATGTTGCTCTCTATAATGCTATGCTGGAAAATCAGCGTTGCTATGAAAGTGCACTGGAGGATTTAAAATTAGTCTGTGATGCCTACATTGAAGAACTAAGTAAAGATTACCAAAGTGTCACTATCGGACAATTTATTTTTCAGAGGGATCTGAGAAATGACGGTTCTTTAGGCGTATCCTCTGTTAGAGGAATTTCTACAGGCAAAGAGTTTATTAATACAAAAGCTGATATGGAAGGAGTAGGACTTAATAATTATAAAGTTGTTGCTCCAGGTCAATTTGCATATGTTCCAGATACGTCAAGACGAGGAGATAAAATATCGTTAGCGTTGAATACTTCAGAAAATACTTATCTGGTTTCCTCTATCTCGATTGTTTTTGACACACAAAAAGACGTACTTTTGCCTGAGTATTTGATGCTCTTCTTTGGGCGAAGTGAATTTGACCGTTATGCTCGCTTCCACTCATGGGGAAGTGCCAGGGAAACCTTTGATTGGTCCGAAATGTGTGATGTTCAGATTCCCATTCCAGATACCAAAATTCAGCAGTATATTGTTAATATTTATACTGCCTATCTATTGCGCAAGGAAATTAATGAACAACTTAAATCGCAAGTCAAGAATGTATGCCCGATCCTAATTAAAGGTTCATTGGAGGAGGCAGAGAATGGATAAAATATCTGAAATCACAAGACGAGATATTGTAGATATTATTAAAAACGGTTTCTCAGTAGAACTAGATGAAGAGGAATATGATAGCAACTCTGGAGAATATATTACCGAACGTACAGTGATAATGCCATATTCTGGACGGCTTAATACACTCGGATTTTTATCTAGGCTTTACAATTTGAAAGAATTGCCATCCCATGACAGTCGATACAGAACTGCATATGACGATATCAATTGTCATCTCAGATGGGGAGACTATGAAGAAGAGTGTTGGTTTTTTGAGGACGAGCGATTCAACTTACGTCCAGGCGATGGCGATGAGACATTACTACGGTTCATGTGTGAAATGCTTCATCCGGCAGTAAGAAATGAGAAAGCTCCATGGAAACAGTATCTTCAAAAATTTAATAGTTTACTTCGAGTTGATGGCTATGAGTTGTATCCCGCACAGCACATATCAGGTCGTGATGTCTATGGAGCACGAGAATATGTTGAGCCGGATAGACCTTTGCTCCCGGAGAATTTGTTTTCAGAAAGATACAAAGACTTGATTGATTATGGACATGGTCAGTCGGTTGATAATATTAGTAACCATGTTGATTATAAGGCTAAGAAGCATATTTGCAGCGTCATGACAGATTTTGCAGAACCAATATTGTATCGTCCCAATCGGTATGACAACTGGACAGAAACAACGGATGCATTAAATGTTGCAGTCAACCGCTTAAATGAGTTCATGGATATTCCTGTAATTGATTTGCGCGGAGCCATGTTCTCTCCTTGTCCAGTATCGGAATTATTAGCAAATTATTTTACGCCGTTTATTTTTGATGTAGTCGAATTTCAATATGATGAACTATCTGCGGGAGAAAAGGGACCATTTCAAGAAGCCATTAACGCTGTTTTTCAGAAAGATAATCTTTCCTTTCGCTTAACAGATCGTGGCCTTGTTGAGCAGTTGGCTCAACACGAAGTCTTATCGCCAGAAATTATAACGCTAAGTGAACAGATTAAGGAACCTGGCCTGAAAGAACTATTTGACCTCGCCGTAGAAAACCATATGCAACCCAATTTACAAGCACATAAAGATGCAGTTGAAAAGTTGTGGGATGTGCTAGAACGCTTAAAGACATACTATACAGATTTAGACAAAAAGAAGTCGATAGAAAAGATTGTTCAGAGTATGTCTAATGGGCAAGATGCCTATGAGTCGCTATTCAACGCTGAGTTCAAAGCTCTTACAGACATCGGAAATCATTTTCGAATTAGGCACCATGAAACTAATCGAGTAGATATTACCGATGTTCGTTATTATGATTACTTTTTTAATCGTTGCTTATCTTTGATAGCGCTCGCTATCCAATATCTGGCGTAAGGGAGGGATTATGTGGACTACGAATTTGTAAGAGGACAATTTACCGAAGCTCAGCTGGAGGCGGCTATCATTGAGATATTCCAGCAGCAAGGTTATATCTATGTCCACGGAGAGAAAATCCACCGGCAGTATGAAGAAATTCTGCTGGAAGATGACCTGCGTTCCTTCTTACAGGAGAGGTATGCCCATGAAGGCCTGAGCGAAACCGAAATACAGAAGATCGTCAATCAGTTGACTCTCATCCCGGCATCTCCGCTTTATGAGGGAAACCGTGCTGCTTTCTGGCTGGTTAATGAAGGCTTTGATCTGCAGCGGGATGATCTGAGCAAAGTGGCGCTTCATATTGATTACATTGATTTCGACCACCCGGAGAATAACATTTTCAAAGTGGTGAATCAGTACTCCGTACAGGGCGAGCGTCTGCGCAGACCGGACTTGCTCGTGTTTATTAACGGTATCCCGGTTGCCATTTTTGAGTTTAAGTCAGCAATCAATGAGGACGCGAATGCCCATGACGCTTGGGAACAGATTACTATTCGCTATACTCGGGATATTCCAAAACTTATGAAGTATTGCTTCCTATCGGTCATCAGCGATGGAGCCAACACAAAAATGGGCAGCATCTTTACGCCCTACCCATACTATTATGCCTGGAATAAAGCCAATGAACAAGATAAAGTTTCAAACGGTGTAAGCTCGCTATTTACGATGATTGAAGGTGCTTTTGCAAAAGAGCGCCTCCTTCGTGTGCTGTGCGATTTTGTGTTTTATCCAGACGATAGCAAGAAAAGCGAGGCTATTGTTTGTCGTTATCCCCAGTTTTTCGGAGCCAACAAAATGCTGGAAAATATTAAGCGGCATCTTCGGCCAGAAGGAGATGGTAAAGGTGGCACGTATTTTGGTGCAACGGGATGCGGCAAAACTTATACTATGCTATTTCTGTCGCGGATGATTGCCCTACGCGATCCTGATGCCTTTAACAATCCGACGATAGTAATAATCGTTGACCGTGAAGATTTGGATACGCAGACAGCGGAACTATTTGCAACAGCGAAAAAGTACCTCCACGAAGATGACGTGAGGAGTATTGAATCTCGTGCAGATCTTGCTGAGACATTGAGGGATAGACCTAGCGGTGGAGTCTATATAACCTCTATTCAAAAGTTTTGTGAGAAGATTGGCCTTTTGTCTGCTCGGAGCAACATCATCTGTATCTCCGATGAAGCTCATCGTACTCAAACTGGTGTTGGTTCGAAGCTGAAAAAGACAGAGAAGGGCGTATTTACTACGTATGGTTTTGCAAAATATTTGCGAGATAGCTTTCCAAATGCTACATATTGCGGCTTTACCGGAACACCAATTGATGAGACAATAGCCGTTTTTGGCGATGTGGTAGACAGCTATACCATGAAAGAATCCAGTGACGATGGCATTACAGTTCGCATTGCGTATGAGCCGCGTTTGGCGCGTGTTATTCTTTCAGATGAGCAGGCCAAAGAAATACAGAAATATTACGAAAGTTGTGCTGAACAAGGTTCTACGACCGAGCAAATTGAAGCAAGCCAAAAAGCTATGGCACGAATGCGGGCTATTCTAGGTCACCCGGATCGCCTAAAAAAATTAGCTGAGGATATTGTCCTGCATTATGAAGCTCTTTGCGCTGAGAAGCCACACGTTGTACAAAAAGCAATGGTTGTCTGTGCCGATCGAGGTGTAGCATTTCGTCTTCTAAAAGATATCCTTGCAATTCGTCCTGCCTGGGGAGAAAAACGTCGTGCAGAGAACGAAAATGATCTGACAAAAGAACAACTAGATAAGTTGTCTCCCCTCCCGAAAATTAACCTTGTTGCAACACAAGGGGCTAATGACGAAAAGGAGTTGTATGAGGCTTGCGGAACAAAAGAATACCGCAAGATGCTGGACAAGCAATTCAAAAATGATAACTCCAATTTCAAAATTGCTGTTGTTGTTGATATGTGGATTACTGGTTTTGATGTGCCATCTTTGGCTGTTATGTACATTGACAAACCACTGCAAAAGCACACCCTTATCCAAACAATTTCTCGCGTAAACCGTGTTTTTGATGGCAAAGACAAAGGCTTGGTTGTAGATTATATTGGTATCAAGAATGACATGATGGAAGCCATAAAAAAATATGGTGGTCAACAAGAAAGTCCAGTGGATGAACTTGATATTACAATTGGCATTTTTCGCAATCACTTGAAAATGATTGATGATTTGCTGCTTGGATTTAATGCAAGTAAATTTTTTACTGGTGAACCCCTAGAAAGGCTGAATTGTTTAAATAGTGCGGCAGAGTACGTTCAAAGTCGGAAAGACACCGAAACGCGCTTTATGGGATTGTCTCGAAGGTTGAAAAGTGCTTACAATATCTGCTTTCCCTCTGGTGAGCTGACAGATGAAGAAACGGCAAAAGCTCAGTTTTATCTCGCTATCCGATCTATCATTTACAAGCAAACCAAAGGGAATGCCCCTGACGCCGAAGCGATGAACCAAGTTGTAGAAAATATGGTTCGCGAGGCTATTGCCTGTACTGGAATTGAAAATGTTGTAGATGAACACAAGTCGGTTGACCTGTTCAGCGATGAATTTATTGAACAACTGAATACGGTAAAGCTTCCAATCACAAAATTCAATGCACTCTTGAAATTGCTCCGTAAAGCTATTAGCGCTTATGGGCGCACTAATAAAGTGAAAGCTATGGAGTTTGATGAGCGCCTCCGCAAAGTAGTTGATGATTATAACAGCAGAGATAAGTTGGTATTTACCAACGAGGTGGTTTCTGATTTTGTAAATGATCTGTCCGACCAACTGCTACAAATTTTAAGGGATTTGCAAGAAGATCAGTCCTCTTTTCAAAAGATGGGAATTAGTTTTGAAGAGAAGGCTTTTTATGACATTCTTGTCAAAGTGCGAGATGACCACGGTTTTCCGTATGCCGATGAAAAATGTGTGGTATTGGCTAAGAAAATCAAGGAACTTGTTGATGATAAAGCCCAATTTGCTGATTGGTCTACCAGAGATGATATTAAAAATCAACTCAATATGGAATTGACCGTCTTGCTATATCAGAACGGATATCCCCCTGAGTGGGACGAAGAGGTTTTTGAAAAAGTAATGGAGCAAGCTGAGAATTTCAAGAAATATGCTGATTGATACAGTGGTTTTTCAACTACATTTTTCGAAATATCTGATAGGCTGTGATGTAGCCTGCTGTCAAAGGAAATTGCTTACTTATTGCTCTGGGTCATCCAATAGGGGCGAGCAGCATCCCTGTTGGCAAGGGGATTTCAAAGGGGAACAGCGTTCTCCTTTGTCTGGGGTGTTCAGAGGGGACAGAGTTCCCCTTTGACCGGAAGAATCCAAAGAAACCGGCGGTTTCGTGGCACACGACTTTCCCCCGGAAAGTCTAGTGTGTTATACCTTTGTGGAGCAGATGGCAGCCGGAATTGTAGCACGCCCCGGAAAGTGTGGCTACAGTGGCGGCGTTCTGGAGGGAAAGGTTGCCCCTTGCGGGGCAGCATAAGCGACAGAAAAAGGCTGGCAGGCGGTGCGGATATGCACTGTCTGCCAGCCTTGTCATCTGCGGAACAAAGGTATATCAAAGCCCCCGTCAGCCGCTGCTTACCACTGTATCAAAACCACCACGGCAGTTTCCCGCGCAGGCTATCCATCGCCTCGCCTTCCACCTTCTTTGTCCGGCTCTCGCTGAGGTGAAAATGGAGCGCCGCGCCGATCAGCGGATGCTCGATGCCATCGGTAAAACCATAGCGGTACAACAGATAGGTCTGCTCTCTGGCAGTCAGCTTGTCCAACGCCGCGTACAATTCTGTCAGCTGTTCTTTTTGGATATAGATTTGTTCCGGCGTTTGGGTGTGAGGGTCGGCTATAGCTTCGATCCGCAGCATTCGTTCATCCTCTGAGAGAACGTCATCCAGATATACTCTCTGGAAGCCGGGGCCGTCTTTTTTATCCACCATCCGTTGTTCAAACTGAGCAAGGGCGGCGCGGATGCAGTCGGTCATGGCATTGCGGACTGCCGGTGCTGCATAAGTCAGAAATTTCATACCACGTCCGGCATCAAACAAAGGGGTCGCGTTCAGCAGGCCGACACTTCCCTCCTGCACCAAATCTTCTAAATCAATGCCAATATCATTTTCATCCAGACCCATACTTCGGTATTGTTCCAAAGCAATTTTTCGGATAAAGCCCAGATTGTTTTCCAGCAGAATGTCACGGGCAGCCGTATCCCCTGCCTGCGCCAACTCGCACAGCCGCTCATTACTCCGGGTCGGCATTTTGCTTCTCCTGCGCGTGGTCTAATGTGGATTGGAGAAATTCCGTCAGCGCCTGACCAAACTTGTCCAATGCTTCCTTTTGCACGCCGTCCATCCCTGCCGCGCTCTGGGTGACGGCGGCGGAAATCATTTCCGGCGTGATGGTCGGTGCCTTGACATCCTGGCCTTTTGTCAACTCGGAGAACATCTGCTGGGTGATGCCCTTGGTCAAGGTTTGTGCCGCCGTGAAATCATTGCCAATTTCTTTCTTCACTTCCCGCAGCGCCGCCATAAATGTGTTCTGTATCATCGTCAGGTCTGCCTGATATACAGGGACTTTCTGCCTGTTGACAGTTCTGGCAGCCTGCACCGCAGCGTCTGTTTTATTGTTTTGGCGCAGCATGGCACTGATGGTGGTAAGCATCTGGTTCTGTCCGGCGAAACCGGCAGCCAGCGTATCGTCAAAATATTGCTCGATCATGTAGGTGACTTCTGCAAAGCGCGGGCTTTCCAAAAGGCGGTTGACGATCTCCGCATTGGCTTTTCCGGTGTACAGATTCCGCGCCGCCTGCACCGACAGGCCCAGTTCTTCAATATCAAAATTTGTCCGGTCGGGCGTGTTGACTTCCCCCAGCAGGAAATCTGTGGAGACTTCAAACACTTTTGCAATGCGGAGCAAATGCTCTGTGCTGATCTTATCGGTCTTGCCGCTGACAAACCGGCTGATGGCGCTTTCGGTGCTGCCGATGCGGGTCGCCAGCTGTGCCTGGGTAATTTTATGTTCCTTCATAAGCTCCTGCATTCGCTGCCGGACATTACCGGGCAGATAGGCTCCCTCCATGTGACGCACCTCTTTTCTGAAAACTCTCTGCATCCATTATACCTTATAAATCCAGCGTGGGCAAATGCTTTCCGCTGGCTTCGCCGCTCTGAGGTCTTGCATTTTTGCAAGATTTCAGGGCGGCTTTTTTTCGTTTCTTGCACTTTTAGCGGATTTTTCGGTCTATAGGCTTTTTCCCCGTATATTCAGGCAGACGGGTAGATACCGTCAATAAATAATGGAGGGCAAAGCCTATGAATTTGTTTGAAACTGTAAAATCTGCTGTTACTGTGAAGCAGGCCGCCGAGCACTACGGTCGCAAGGTCAACCGGGGCGACATGATCTGCTGCCCCTTCCACAATGACCGGCATCCCAGCATGAAGCTGAACAGGGATTATTTCTACTGTTTTGGCTGCGGGGCCACCGGGGACGTGATCGACTTTGTGGCGCGGCTGTTCGGCCTGAGCAGCTATGAGGCTGCGAAGAAGCTGGCCTACGACTTCGGCATCGACCCGGACAAGCCCCCGGCCGCAATGGCGCTGAAAAAGCCCTATCCGCTGGCGCGGGCCTTCCGTAACGATGAGATGCACTGCCAGCGGGTGCTGTGCGACTACCTGCACCTGCTGGAACGCTGGAAGGTCGAGTATGCGCCGCAGTCACCAGAGGACGATCCAGACGACCGTTTTGTAGAGGCGTGTCAGGTAATCGAATATGTAGATCACTTGTTGGACGTGCTCATGTTTGCAGAACTGGAGCAGCGCGTGAAAGCGGTGGATATGCTCCTAAAGGGCGGAACTATCTCCGCGCTGGAGCAGCGGCTGAAACATCTGGAAAAGGAGGTGCAGCACTGTGGCGAAGAACGAGCAATCGCGTGAGGTCAACCAGCCCATCTGGTTTGATGGCAAGAGCATCAATGAAGCCCTGTTTTGTGATGATTTTCTCAGCAGACACAAAATCATCTACACAAACGGGGCTTTTTTCACGCCCGATGGACGTGTGACCGATGAGCTGCCGCTGCGCGGTGAGATTTTCGAGGAACTGAAATGCTGCGCGGTCAGCAACATTCCCCGCAAAATCAGCAACATCGTGGAACTGATGAAGCTGGCGGCGTTGGTGGAGGATTTCCCGCCGGAGACTGACCGCATCCATCTGGCGAATGGGACACTGTTCCTTGACGGCAACTTCGTAGAGGACAAGCCGGAGATCGTTCGCAACCGCCTGCCGGTAGCCTACAATCCCAACGCTCCCATGCCGACCCGCTGGCTGGCTTTTCTGGACGGGCTGCTCTACCCGGAGGACGTTCTCACTTTGCAGGAATATATCGGCTACTGCCTGATTCCCAGCAACAAGGGCCAGCGGATGATGGTCATTAAGGGCAACGGCGGCGAAGGCAAGAGCCAGATCGGCGCGGTGTTGTCCGCTCTGTTTGGCAGCAACATGAAAGATGGCAGCATCGGCAAAATTTCCGAGAACCGGTTCGCCCGCGCTGATCTGGAACACATTCTGCTGTGTATTGATGATGATATGCGGATGGAGGCGCTGCGGCAGACCAACTATGTAAAATCCATCGTCACCGCCCAGGGCAAGATGGATTTGGAGCGCAAGGGTAAGCAGAGCTATCAGGGATGGATGTGCGCCCGGCTGCTGGCGTTCAGCAACGGCGACTTGCAGGCTCTCTTTGACCGCAGCGACGGCTTTTACCGGCGGCAGTTGGTGCTGACCACAAAAGAGAAACCTGTTGACCGCGTGGATGATCCCGACCTTTCCGAAAAGATGAAGGCAGAAATCGAGGGCATATTCCTCTGGGCCTTTGCGGGACTGCAGCGGCTGGTGGCAAACAACTTCAAGTTCACCGAAAGCCAGCGCACCAAAGAGAACCGGGAGGCCGTTAAGCGGGACAACAACAATGTGTTTGACTTTCTGGAATCCGAGGGCTACATCCGGCTGAAAGCGGATGCGTCCATCAGCTCAAAGGATTGCTACGACATTTATCGGATGTGGTGTGAGGAAAATAGTCTGACTGCTCTTAAACGCCGCAGCTTCAGCGATGCGCTGGTGGCAGCCTGCGGCAAGTACAATCTGGAACACTGCAACACGATCACCAATTCGGCAGGACGCCGGGTATGGGGCTTTATGGGCATTGAGGCGGTGGCAAGGCCACATATAAACGAGTTTACGGACGCTTCACAGTGTACGTACGTACCGGAATACTGGCGGGATTGATTTTCGCTCTGGTCGCCGGTACGTATGTACGCAGCGATTCACCCTGTTACCTCATATATTAGAGGCGCTTCATGCGGATAAAGTGGTCGTGCCCATTTTGGGTACGACCAGAACCATGTAAATATTCTCGGTTTTGTGATGTGAAGTGGTTGGTGTCATTTTGAACCCGACCACTTTAGCAGGACGAAGTAGGTGTGGTCATTTTGACCACACCTGAAGCGGTCAGTAAAAGCGGTGATTTTGCAGGCATATTTTAGAGCAATCTCAAAACAGCGAAATGTTTCTCTTTTATCCGTATACAGTTCGCCGGATGGCGGCTCACGGAACGACGTACAGATTGCAGCATTTTGTGACAATACAGCCCGAACAGTGAAAAGTCCCGCATTTCTGTAAAGTCGAATATTCCGCCGTTGACCAACGATACGCAGGGAATCATTTCTATCGCAAAACAGCATTTGCACAAATTTCACCATTGACCAAAGCCGGTGCGCTCCCCAGCGTAGCCGGTTCTTTTTATGACGCAACCGAAAATCATGTTTTATCTATCAAGTGACAAAGGGCTTCACTTGCGAAAATGGAGGAATATATTTTATGAAGTCAAGTATCCGAAACGAAATCAAGGCGCAGATCATCCGCGCCGGTTACACCATGCAGGAAGTCGTTGACCAGCTGCACGATGAGTATGGGTGGAGCGACAGCGTATCCAATCTTTCCGGAAAATTGCAGCGGGAATCGCTGCGGTATCGGGAGGCCGTGGAGTTGGCTGACGTGCTGGGATATGACATTGTCTGGCAGAAACGGAGGGATTGAGTATGGAAAAAGCACAATACGCGATTATGCGATTTGCCAAATATAAGGGGCCTGAAATCGGCAATATCGAGGCCCATAACGAGCGCACAAAGGAAAAGTACGCCAGTAATCCCGATGTGGATACCAGCCGAAGCAAGTACAATTTCCATCTGGTCAAACCGCCCGGCAAGTACCGGGCGGAATCAGAACGGCAGATTGCCGCTGCCGGATGCCGTACCCGGAAAGACAGTATCCGTATGATCGAGACGCTGTTCACTGCCAGCCCGGAGTTCTTCAAGGGGAAGAAACGGGCGGAGATTCGGGTGTTTTTCGAGGAAGCTCTGCGCTTTCTGGAGCAGCATCAATCCAAAGAGACAATTATATCCGCTGTGGTTCATATGGACGAGAAAACGCCCCATATGCACCTTTGTTTTGTCCCGCTGACGGAGGACGGCAGGCTCAGTGCCAAAGATATTATAGGCAACAAAAAGAAGCTGACCTGGTGGCAGGATGAATTCTGGAAACACATGGTCAAGAAGTTCCCGGATTTGGAGCGCGGTGAGAGTGCCAGCCAGACCGGGCGCGACCATATCCCACCCCGCGTGTTCAAGGAAATGACCCGGCTGACCAAACAGAAGGCCAAGTTGGAGAATCTGCTCACTGGAATCAATCCTTTCAACGCCAAAAGCCGGGCGGAGGAAATCTGCAAAATTTTGGACACCTATCTCCCCAGTGTGGAGAAGATGGACACGCTGCTGCGGAAATATGGCGTGGCCTTCACGAAAACAGCATCCGAAAACAAAAAGCTGAAAACGAAAAACGCTGAACTGGAAGAATCTCTTGCGTCGGCGCAGAAGGTCAGCGCGTTAAAACAAATCGAAGACTTCAAGCTGCGGCGCGACTATGACAGTGCCGTGGCGATTTTGGAGCAGATACCGGCAGAAGTATTGGATTTTTACAAACAGCCTCACAAAAAAGAAAGGGAAACTGCCTATGATCGATGAGTGGAGCGGTTTTGCAGACCTGCTGGCCAACCTGATTGAGAAGTACGCTTCGGAGTTGGATGTCGAGAACCTGCCCGCTCCGGCGATTCCGCTTGAGGATCAGGACAGCGCGGCAGCAGATAAAAAAGAATCTGTTTTCAAGCCGGAAGCAGTTGCAGGCAAAATTGCTGCATGATATAATAGACGTGATATAAGAGTCCAAACAAGAGAGCGGCGGCCATTTTCTTCGCTCTCTTGAAACATAGAAAATGTAATCGGATAGGAGCGTGAACAAATGGCGGAAGATAAGAACAGACCGGATCAGAGCCAGGGCGAGATTGTAATTTATCAGGCCGAAGATGGGCTCACAAAGGTAGAGTGCCGGTTTGTAGACGAGACTGTTTGGCTGACGCAGCAGCAGATGGCGGAATTGTTCCACACGTCCAGAAGTAACATTGTAGAGCATATCGGCCACATCTATGAAGAAGGCGAACTGGATGAGGTTTCAACCTGTCGGAAATTCCGACAGGTTCGAATGGAGGGCAACCGGCAAGTAACCAGAGAGCTGCCTTTCTATAATCTGGATATGATCATTTCTTTGGGGTACAGGGTAAAATCCTTGATTGCCACCCAGTTTCGCCGGTGGGCCACGGAGCGCCTGAAAGAGTATATGATCAAGGGCTTCACAATGGACGATGAGCGCCTGAAAAATTTGGGCGGTGGCAACTATTGGCGCGAACTGCTGGAGCGGATTCGGGACATTCGCTCTTCGGAAAAAGTGATGTATCGTCAGGTGCTGGACTTGTACGCCACCAGTGTGGACTATAACCCCAGGAGCGCGGAATCTGTTGCGTTTTTCAAAATGGTGCAGAACAAGCTCCATTATGCGGCGCACGGGCATACGGCTGCAGAAGTGATCTATGAGCGGGCCGATGCGGATAAGCCGTTTATGGGGCTTACCACCTTTTCCGGCGATTTCCCCACGGCAAAAGATATTGGGATTGCCAAGAATTATCTGACAGAGGAAGAACTTCGGGTTCTGAATCAAATGGTATCCGGTTATTTTGACTTTGCCGAGGTGCAGGCCATCCGTCACCGGCCCATGTATATGAGCGATTATGTGGAGCAGCTGGACAATATTCTTCGGGCGACCGGTGAAGAAGTGCTGACCCATGCAGGAAAAATCAGTCATGCACAGGCGATGGAAAAAGCAAAAGCGGAATATAAACGCTATCAGGCACAAACTCTTTCCCCCGTGGAGGAAGAATATCTGAAGACCATTAAGCAGCTGGGAAAAGCGGCCAAGACAGAGGCGGAAAAGCAGGATGATTCTTCTGATCCAAGTTAAGAATGACCAATCCGCTTTTTGAATTGGAACCACATGAGGAAGATTACGATGCAGAAAGAAAAGATTAGAGTTTACACCTATACCAGAGTTTCCACCGCTATGCAGGTGGACGGCTACTCACTGGATGCGCAGAAGGCCAAAATGAAGGCCTACGCCGACTACAATGATTATGAAATCGTCGGTGAATATGAGGATGCGGGAAAGTCCGGCAAATCCATTGAAGGGCGGGCGCAATTCAGCCAGATGATGGAGGACATCAAATCCGGCAAGGATGGCGTGTCCTATGTTCTGGTGTTCAAATTGTCCCGGTTCGGCAGAAATGCGGCGGACGTGCTTTCTTCCCTTCAGGTCATGCAGGATTTTGGCGTCAATCTGGTATGTGTAGAAGATGGCATTGATTCTTCCAAGGACGCGGGCAAATTGATGATCTCTGTCCTGTCTGCTGTGGCGGAGATTGAGCGGGAAAATATTCGTGTCCAAACCATGGAGGGCCGCATTCAAAAGGCAAGGGAGGGGCGCTGGAATGGAGGCTTTGCCCCCTATGGGTATCAGCTGGTGGATGGTAAATTGCTCATCAACGAGGAAGAGGCAGAGGCCATTCGTGTCATCTACGACCAGTATGTTCACACGGACATTGGCGCAAACGGCATCGCAAAGTATCTGGAAAACCACGGTATCCGCAAGATTCCCCGGCAGAATGGGAAGAATCCCCTGTTTGATGCACACTTAATCCGTTTGATTTTGAAAAATCCCGTCTACTGCGGAAAGATTGCCTATGGCCGCCGCAAGATGGAAAAAGTGCGCGGCACCAGAAATGAATACAAGCTGGTGGAACAGGACAATTACCTGTTGGCCGATGGTTTGCACGAACCGATTATTTCGGAAGAAGTCTGGCAGGCGGCGCAGGTGAAGCTGTTGGCACAGGCCAAGAAATACGAACACGTCAACCGCGGGAAAGATGAACACGTACATTTGCTCTCCGGCATTGTAAAATGTCCTGTCTGCGGAGCCGGAATGTATGGGAATAAAAGCATCAAGCACAAAGCAGACGGCACCAAGTACAAGGATTTTTATTATTACGGTTGCAAGCACCGCTCCATGATACGTGGGCATAAGTGCGATTACAAAAAGCAGATCCGGGAAGAATTGCTGGACGATGCCGTGGCGGAAGTCATTGTAAAGCTGGTGAGCAATCCGAAGTTTGCTGCCATGATGCAGGAAAAGATCAACATGAAAGTGGATACCGCCGCCATTGACCAGGAGATTGCCAATTACGAGAAGCAGCTGCGCCAGCATTATTCCGTCAAAGCAAAGCTGGCGGAGGAGATTGATTCTCTCGACCCGGACGACCGGCACTATGTCCGGCGCAAGGCCGATTTGGATGACCGCCTTTACAGGATGTATGATAAGATTGAAGAGACAGAATCTCTGTTGATTGCGGCCAGAGCCAAAAAGCAGTCCATTGAGGCAGAGAAACTGACCGGCGACAATATCTATAAAGTGCTGATCTATTTTGAAAAACTGTACGGCGTGATGAATGAAGCGGAGCGGCGGCAGTTGATCGAGGCGCTGATCTCTGAAATTCAGGTTTACCCAGAACGCCAAGCCAATGGACAGTGGCTGAAATCCATCAAATTTAAGCTGCCGATCATTGAGGAAGATATGAGTATCAGTTTGGACAACGAAGAACAAGTCGAGACGGTGGTGCGGCTGGAACGCTGTGTATAACAAAAGAAAACCCGCCCGTGGGGTCTTCCCACGGGCGAGTTTTTCGTTATAATACAAAAATCCACCGGCAAAACCGGTGGAAAACCCATTGACAATATGGAAAAAAATTGGTATAATGACTTGCTTTATATTGGGAAAGTGGCGGCATAGCCCCACTTTCATCTATGTGCAGTATACCATCTCCGCCGGCAAAGCACAAGGGGTTGTGGTCAAAATGAACCAACAAGCCCGTGCGTATCGCGACGGAGCGCCCCTGCGGCCGCACAGGTCGGCGGCTGCGGGAGGGAAATAAGAACAGAAAGGCGTGATCGTAGAGATGGCGAAAGACAAGTACTACGGCAAGACCCTGCGAAAGAACTTTGCCCGCCACGAGGAAGTCATGGCAATGCCCAACCTGCTGGAGATCCAGAAGAAGTCCTATCAGTGGTTCCTGGATATCGGCCTGCGCGAGGTGTTTGCCGATGTGGCCTCCATCGTGGACTATGCCGGTAATCTGGAGCTGAGCTTCATTGATTACAGCATGGACGAAAAGCCCAAGTACGACGTGGAGGAGTGCAAGGCGCGCGACGCCACGTATGCCGCCCCCATGAAGGTGCTGGTGCGCCTGCACAACAAGGAGACCGGCGAGATCAAGGAGAACGAGATCTTCATGGGCGACTTCCCCCTGATGACCCACGGCGGCACCTTTGTCATCAACGGCGCCGAGCGCGTGGTGGTCAGCCAGATCGTCCGTTCCCCCGGCATCTATTACGGCAAGGAGATCGATCTGAAGACCGATCTGCCGCTGCTGACCAGCACCGTCATCCCTTACCGCGGCGCGTGGCTGGAGTACGAGACCGACACCAGCGAGGTGTTCTGGGTCCGTATCGACAAGAACCGCAAGCTGCCCATCACCTGCCTGATCCGCGCCCTGGGCCTGAAGACCGACGCGGAGATCCTGGAGCGCTTCGGCGATGACCGCCGCATCGTGGCTACCCTGGAAAAGGATACCTGCAAGACCTATGAAGAGGCCATGCTGGAGATCTACCGCAAGCTCCGCCCCGGTGAGCCCCCCACGCTGGACTCCGCCGAGACGCTGCTGCAAAACCTGTTCTTCGACCCGCGCCGCTATGACCTGAGCACCGTGGGCCGGTATAAGTTCAACAAGAAGCTGACCCTGTGGGCCCAGGCCAAGGGCCAGAAGCTGGCCGAGCCCGTGGCCGACCCCGCCACCGGCGAGCTGCTGCTGGAGGAGGGCCACGTCCTCTCCGGCGACGACTGCCGCACCCTGGACGCCATCGGCGTGGGTATGGTGAAGGTCCGGCTGGAAAACGGCGAGGTCATCCGCATTTTCACCAACCGCATGTGCGACATGAGCCGCTATGTGGACTTTGACCCCAAGACGGCGTGCGGCATCAAGGAGCGGGTGCGCTTTGACGTGCTGCAGGAGCTGCTGAGTCAGTATCAGGGCGAGGAGCTGGTGGAGCAGTGCCGCCTGCAGGCGGACCGACTGGTGCCCAAGCACATCATCGTGGACGACATCCTCACCTCCA
>OICH01000241.1_pt1 | contig 27202 bp, 9 predicted proteins | sample 1581271 | NCBI WGS metagenome assembly OICH01 (sample SAMEA3882547, study PRJEB24775) | human gut metagenome | biome: human-associated habitat; feature: intestine environment; material: feces | place: Netherlands | collected 2009/2010 | reverse complement strand
GCGCCTTTTTTCATTTACAACGAACTATTTATTTTTCATCATATGCTTTTGTCAGGCGGACATAGCCTTCGTAACGGTCTTTGGCATCTTCTTCGGTCTTTTCGAAGAGAGCTTCTGCCGTATCCGGGAAGGTGCGCTGCAAGGACGAGAAGCGTGTTTCGCCCATGAGGAAATCGCGGAAGTTAGCTGTCGGCGGCTTGGAATCAAGGATGAAGGGGTTCTTGCCCTGTTTCTTCAATTCCGGATTATAGCGCCACAGATGCCAGTAACCGGCTTCGACCGCCCGTTTTTCTTCGAGCTGGCTCTGCCCCTGGCCGACTTTCAGGCCGTGGTTGATGCACGGTGCATAGCCGATGATCAGGGACGGGCCGTTATAGGCTTCGGCTTCTTTGAGGGCCTTCATGAACTGGTTCTTGTCGGCACCCATAGCGACTTGAGCGACGTAGATATAACCGTACTGGGCTTCCATCATGCCCAAGTCTTTCTTACGCGTCTTCTTACCGGACGCAGCGAACTGAGCCACAGCGGCCGTCGGCGTAGCTTTAGATGCCTGGCCGCCCGTATTGGAGTAGACTTCCGTATCGAAGACCAGGACGTTGACGTCTTCGCCCTGAGCCAGGACGTGGTCCAGGCCGCCATAACCGATATCGTAAGCCCAGCCGTCGCCGCCGAAGATCCACTGGCTGCGTTTGACCAGGAACTGTTTCATATCATAGACCTGTTCCAGTGCCGGTTTGCCGTCTTTTTCAGCTTCCAAGAGGGCGATGACTTTATCCGAGCGTTCGCGGGTCCCTTCGCTTTCAGCCTTGTGTTCTTTCCATTCCGTAAAGGCTGCCTGCAGTTCCGGGCTGGCCACATCCATAGCGGCATCGATGTACTGTTCCAGCAGTTTCCGTTCCGTCTTTTCAGCCAGCATCATGCCGAAGCCATATTCTGCGTTGTCTTCAAAGAGGGACGTCGACCAAGCCGGGCCATGGCCCTGAGCGTTCTTGGTATAGCCGCAGTCCGGTGCACTGCCGCCCCAGACGCTGGAGCAGCCGTGAGCGTTGGCAATCATCATGCGGTCGCCGAAGAGCTGGGTGACGACTTTACAATACGGCGTTTCAGCACAGCCTGCGCAAGCGCCGGTGAATTCGAGGAGCGGCTGTTCGAACTGGCTGCCGATGACAGTATTCTTGTCCATCGGGTTGGCTTTCGCCGGCAAATCGATGACATAATCCCAAAGAGCGGCTTTGTATTCTTCGTCGTCGAAAGGTTTCATGGTCAAGGCCTGTTTCGGGCAGACATGGGTACAGCTGCCGCAGCCCAGGCAGTCCATGACGGAAACGACGATATTGTATTTGTACCCCGGAGCCACTTTGATTTCTTTATCCTGGTAGCCTTTCGGAGCCTTAGCGGCTTCATCGGGCGTCATCAGGAAGGGACGGATAGCGGCATGAGGGCAGACGAAGGAACACTGGTTACAGCCGATACATTTTTCAGCATCCCAGCTCGGTACGAACATAGCGACGCCGCGTTTTTCTTCGGCGCAGGTCCCCGTCGGCCAGCGGCCGTCTTCGATGCCGTCATAAGCGCTGACCGGCAGGTCATCGCCTTCAAGGGCATTGACAGGGATGGAAAATTCGCGGAAGAATTTCGTATGTTTCGACATATCAACCGGTTCATCGACAGCATCAGCCCAGGCGGCCGGTACATCGACTTTGACGATAGCCGACAGGCCCTGATCAATGGCTTCATTGTTCATGTCGACGATGTTCTGGCCTTTCTTGCCATACGATGCGACGACGGATTCTTTCAATTTAGAGATAGCCAGGTCCAAGGGGATGACATCTGCCAGTTTGAAGAAGGCCGACTGCATGATCATGTTGATGCGGCCGCCGAGACCGATTTTCTGAGCAATGCCGACGGCGTCGATGATATAGAACTGGACGTCGTTGCGGGCAATGGCACGTTTTAATTTAGCCAGCAGTTTTTCGTCCAGTTCTTCCGGTTTCCAGACCGTGTTGAGCAGGAACGTACCGCCCTTTTTGATGCCCCGCAGGAGGTCGAAGCCATGGACATAGGACTGGCGGTGACAGGCGATGAAGTCGGCATTATTGATGAGGTACGGCATCTGGATCGGCGTATCGCCAAAGCGCAGGTGCGATACGGTGACGCCGCCGGATTTCTTGGAGTCATAAGCGAAATATGCCTGGGCATACATGTCAGTGTTATCGCCGATGATCTTGATGGCACTCTTGTTGGCACCGACCGTACCATCGGAACCGAAGCCCCAGAACTTGCAGGCTTTCAGGCCTTTGCCGCCTGTCGTGATGCCTTTGACGCGCGGCAGGGATTTATAGGTAACATCATCGACGATGCTCAAGGTGAAGTCGTTCTTCGGTTCAAAGGCCTTGAGGTTTTCAAAGGCAGCGACGACGTCGCCCGGCAAGAATTCTTTCGATGCGATACCATAACGGCCGTGGTAGACCTTCGGTGCATTGTCAGCTACGGCAAAAGTAGCGGCTACGCTGTGATAGAGCGGTTCGTCGTTGGCACCGGTTTCTTTCGTGCGGTCCAGGACGGCGATTTTCTTGACTGTATTCGGCAGAGCAGCCAGGAAATGTTTTTCCGACCACGGACGGAACATGTGGACGTTGATGCAGCCGACCTTTTCGCCTTTGGCGACGAGCATCTTGACCGTTTCTTCGATGGTCTGGGAACCAGAACCCATGGAAACGAGGACAAATTCGGCATCCGGTGCGCCGGTATAATTGAACAGATGGTATTCACGGCCCGTGATTTCGCTGATTTTCTGCATGTAACCTTCGGCGACATCGGGGACGCGGTCATAGAATTTATTAAGGGCTTCGCGGTGCTGCATAAACGTTTCAGCTGGTTCGCAGAAAGAAATGGCTTCCGGATTATCCGGGTTCATGCCGCGTTTGCGGAAGGCCCGGACGGCGTCCATATCGAGGAGAGGACGGAGTTTTTCATACGGCAGGACTTCGATTTTCTGGATTTCGTGGGATGTGCGGAAGCCATCGAAGAAGTTGATGATCGGGATACGACAGGAAATAGCCGTTGCATGGACGACAGCTGCCAAGTCCATAATTTCCTGGACACTCGATTCACACATCATGCTGATGCCCGTGCCGCGCATAGCCATGGCATCGTCATGACCGGCAAAAATCGTATAGCCGTTGGTAGCGACCGTACGGGAGGCGACATGGAAGACGCCGGGCAGGAGTTCACTAGAAATCTTGAACATGTTGCTGAGCATGATCATCATGCCCTGGGAAGATGTAAAGGTCGTCGTCAAGGCGCCAGTGTTCAAAGCACCGTGCATGGCACCGGCAGCCCCTTTTTCAGACTGCATTTCCTGAACCTGGACAGTCGTACCGAATAAGTTCTTACGGCCATGGGCGGCCCATTCATCGACGTGTTCCGCCATCGGCGACGACGGCGTTATCGGGAAGATGGAAGCCAGTTCGGTAAAGGCGTAGGCAATATAAGCCGCAGCTTCGTTGCCGTCCATTGTCTTGAAAATTTTCTTTGCCATAGTACTTGTTCCCCTTTCTGTAAAACCTGATAAATGAAAGAATCCGTGTACACTTAGGAGTCATCTGATAGATTGCGCAGATAAAATCATCATTTTTCACTATGTGACTAAGGTATTTTCTAGATGACTATTTGTTATCTTCATTGTACTATTTCGAAAAAATTTATGCAAGGCCTTTCTAGTAAAACGTTCATCTTATGCCGATTTTGTCTAAAAGCGTGAATATTCATGAAAAAGAATCATAAAAAAAGAGGCTGTCAAACGAGACAGCCTCTTTTTTAGTTCGTAGTTTGTAGTTTTCAGTTTTTAGTGACTGGATAGTTAAAAATTTAAAACTCTCTACTACCTGCTACAAACTCTGGACTATAAACTATTTATGCCCAGATGGATTTCATGAGCTCTTTGTACGATTCACCGAGGTGGCGGATGATGACGTCGAACATGGCGTAAATCAAATCACCATCGACTTCATCGTCTTTGAGGAGGACGCACGTGTCGAGGATGAGGTTGCCTTCATCGTCGATGTAGTATTTAAAGGATTTGTACTGCTTATTGTACGTGTTGAGCAACTTGAGGACAGCCGCTTCATTGTCATCGTGCAGGACCTTCGGTGCTACCAGGACGCGGATCATGCCGTAAATGCTGGTATCGAGGATGACGATGAGGGGCAGGCGGTTGCCGTTGATGTCAGCAGCCGACCGGAAGACGACCGTCTGGAACTGGTCATCTTTGATTTCATCGACCGTAAAGGCTTTGATTTCTTTTTCGTCGAGATATTTTTTAAAGTTTTCAGCTTTCTTGTTCATTGGAAAACACTCCTTTTTCAATAACAACTATTTTGTATCTATTATACCGCAGGCCCTTCCTTTATTCTACTGTGATTTCACCTTCCTGTGCCGCATCGTCCTGCCACTGGCTGACATCGACCAAGTTGTAGCGTTCGTGGTAGAACAGACCCGGATGGTAGTACTGACGGTAGAAGTCGTAGAAATCGGCATCCATGCTCATGCACATGACGTCATTTTCGCTGTAGCGCTGGCTATAGACGTAATTGTGCGGCTGCACGTCGAGGAGATGGCCGTTGCTGAACTGGACGTATCCCTGGCCAGGGAAGTGCAGGTATGCCCACTGCAACGACAGAGTATCGCTCATCCAGGCCGCGAGGCTGGCTTTCGGATTGTTGACGGCCGTGTTGTTCCAGTAAGCACTGGTAATGGTATCGTCATAGACCGGAGCCGAACCGAAGACGTTCGTCATCATGACGCCGTTGCTGAAAGTCGCCTTGTCGAGAACGTAGAGTTTGTCGATGTCCAAGGAACCCTGGCTGACAGTGACGTCACCCTTTTCCAGCCAGAGGTGCTTGAATTCGGCACTACTCCCCAAGTTGGTACGGATGTCACCGATGTGCAACTGCCGGATTGGAGTGTCTTCGTGGGCACCGCTCGTGGTAATGGTCACTTTGCCGTCGGCGCCTTCGCGCTGTGTGATGTCCTCAAAACTGAGGTTGTCACCGGCAAGGGAAAGCTGCCTGCCGACACTCATGTGCTTGATGTCCGTCGTCTTTTCCGGATTGCGGACAAAGAGGGCAATGAGGTTGCCGTCGATATTGTCGAGATAGAGGCTGCCGTCTTTAAGGTCGACCCGTGTCGTCCCCTTGGACGACAGACTGTAGAGATCACCGTCGCCTGTGCCGTCATGGCGGATCGTAAGGTTGCCGTTAGCTGCCGTAACGAAGCCGCGGTCGCCATTGACACTGCGGTGGCTGTCCTTTATGTCACCTGTACGTCTGACGTGCAGGAAGAGATCGCCGTTCTGGGCCGTCAAGTGGATGTCTTCTGTCGTAGCATTATCGGCACCCTGGAAGAGGATACTGCCATTGTTCGTATGCATGGTAGCGTTCCGAACTGCCGTGACATCCTTACGCAGGGTAATCGTGCCTTCCTTGACCGCATCGGCAACGAGATTCTGACCGGCATTGACCAGGCCGTCAAAGACGATATTGCCCTTGTTCTGAGTCGTCGCCGTAAGGTCGGTGCCACTAGATGCCTTCCCTGCGAACTTGATGTTACCGGCATGGGTTTCGGCCTGTAGTTTCCCAGCAGTCGCCTCAGCATCGCCAGTAAAGAGGATATGGCCGGTCTTTTGGGCCACAGCTTGGAGATTCTGTGCGGCCGTCAGCGTGCTGCCGATCTCGATGTCGCCGTTATCCGTCGTCATCTCGATGTCATGCGCGGAATCGACAGAGCCCGTCACGCGGATGTTGCCCTTGTCTGCAAGCTTCTGGCTGTCCGATGCCGAGAGCACCGTGTCGCCGTTCTGCGAAGTCAGCGAACCGTCGACTGTGACATTGCCTTCCGTCGCCTTTGCCTCGGTGAACGTGCCGCTCTGGACATTGCCCGTCACAGAGACATCGCCGCCGGCTGCCGACAGGTCTGCCGACGTGCCGTTTGTGATATCGCCCGTGACCGAGACGCTGCCATTATCGGCCTGCGCCGCAAAAGAGGTACCGCTCTGGACATCGCCGTGGATCGAGACATCACCGTCAGTCGCTTTGGCAAGCATCGCCTTGCCGCTTGTCAGGCTGCCTTCGACCGTGACACTGCCCTCATCGGACTGCACCGTGATGTCGGTGCCGGCCTTCATCTGGCCTTTGACCTTCACATCGCCGCGCGCCGTGCGGGCCGTGGCATTGCCGTTATCGGCGACGAACTCGCCGTCAATCGTGACAGCACCGTCGCCGGACTCAGCTGCAGCGTCCTGGGCCGCGTGCATCTTGCCGCTGACCATCACGCTGCCGCGCTGCGTCTTGACCGTGGCCGCGCCCGTCTTCGAGTCGACCTTGCCCTGGATCTCAATGTCGCCATCTTTGCTCAGGGCTTCGGCGTTGCCGCTTTCCGTGGCGAGCAAGTCGCCCTTGACCGAGATAGCGCCCGACTCAGCCGCCTGGAGCTTCACGCCGTTCTTGGACGTCACGAGACCGCGGACCGTGATTGGCCCACGGAAAGTCGTCAGCGCTGCCGTCGTGCCAGCATTGACCGTGCCGTCCTTCACCGACGTGCCGACGGTGATTGCACCGTCTTCCGTCGTGACGTCAACAGCCTTGTCGGCCTTCAGCGTGCCGTCGACTGCAATCGCGCCATTATCCGTCGTCATCTCGATGTCATGCGCAGAATCGACAGAGCCCGTCACGCGGATGTTGCCCTTGCCTTCAAGCTTCTGGCTGTCCGATGCCGAGAGCACCGTGTCGCCGTCCTTCGAAGTCAGCGAGCCGCCGACTGTGACATTGCCCTCCGTCGCCTGCGCCATGACCGACGTGCCGCTCTGGACATTGCCCGTGATAGAGACATTGCCGCCAGCCGCTTTGGCAAGGGTTGCCTTGCCGCTTGTCAGGCTGCCTTCGACGGTGACACTGCCCTCATCGTTGGTGAGCGCGATACCTGCCGCAGCGGTAACCGGGCCGTTGACGGCGAGGTCGTTGGCGCTGCCATTCGCATAATTGCGGACGATGACATCCTTGGCCTTGCTGCCGTCGGCGAAGGTGACTGTCAGGTCCTCATCGCCGCCGTTGCCGAGCACGATGTCCGTCGCCTCGCTGGCGTTATTCAGCGTGACGTTCTCGAACGAATTGAACTTCGGATTGACTGTGAGCCCGGCACCGCTGTCAAGAGCAATGCCAGAACCCGCCTCGACAGAAGCCGTCTTTGCCATGATGGCATGGGCCGCCGTCTGGTTGATGGAACCGTCAGCCTTCAGTTTCAGCGTAACAGCAGTGAGCGTGCCGTTTTCCAGGTCGATTTCCCTGTCACTTGACAGGTTCACCGTATCTGCCTGCACCTGGCTCACAAGCGGCGACGCGTTTTCATTGCTCCCAAGGCCCAGGCTGGTTTCAGCCGCCACATCAATCTTATGGCCCGGATTCGTCTTCACCATACCGAGCAGGAGAAGACCGTCCTGTTCCCCGGCCTTCCTCTTGCCGGCCAGGTAAATATTGCCATCTTTTGCTTCAGCATTGATGGTCGCGCCATTTCCCAGGATGCGTACGCCGCTGTCCTTTGCACCGATGCCGCCCTCTGCCTTCAAATCAAGTAGTCTGCCGGCATTGAGGTAAGCCTGTGCCGATGCGTCAGGACTCATAGCGATATCCTTCTTGGAGGCCAGCACCATATCCTTGCCGGCATAGAGCCCGGAAAGCTGCAGATTGTGATTGCCCACACTGCTGATATACATGCTGCCGTCCGTCAGAGCAGACAGACTGCCCGTGAGGTCGACGTCAATGGGTTTGCCCGTTGCCCCGATGTCGGAACTGCCGCCTTCGAGGATGAGGTCCTTGCCCTTCAGGTTGGCACTGCCATCCTTCAGGGAGTTGGTCACGCCGGCTTTGCCCAGGACGCGAATATCGCCCGTGCTGGTCGTTACTTTGCCCAGCTTCAGAACCGTATCCTTGTTTTCGCCGGATGTGCGGCCGGCTACGTAGATATTGCCGTCGGACTGAACATTCAGCTCACCTCTGGCTTCGATGCCCACAGGCACCTTGCCGTAGATGCGGAACACATTCTCGCCCTTGTCATTCTTGGTATAGCCCACATCGGAAACGTTGGCATTGACGACTTTCTTCAGGTCGTCGAGACGTTCATCCGTGGTGATATCCTTGACCAGCACATCTTCGGCCGCCTTGTCCGAGCCAATGTTCTTCGCGTGGAGCGTGATATTCTGCCCGGAAATGTTCGCTTCCTTCAGTTCTGTATCCGTACTGCCCTGAGCCTTGTTGACGATGGCATCGCTGATGGCATAGAGAAGCTCATTTTCCGTCCAACCGGCACCTGTCTTCTGCAGCTCAGCCAGATGATTTTTGGCTGTATCGCTTTTAGCCAGGTAGTCGTCAGCACTTGCATAAGCGCCATAGCGGTCTTTCAGGGTCTGATAATTGACGTCATTTTCAGCTGCTTCTTCCTTGTTTGCATAAGCAGTCTTCAATTTTAGGTACTGCGCAAATTCAGACTGGACACCGGCCTTGTATGCGGCCACGTCTTCTGCCTGTTTCTGCTTGTACTGGCCATCGCCGTCGATCAGGCCCAAATCTTTCCAGCCTTGGACGAGAGCCGCCGTATTGCCGCGGTCGATGGTCTCACCGCTGGGCAGGGCATCGATAAGACTGCCCGTCGTGGTCAGCGTCACATCGCCGTCCGTCGATTTGATGGTTCCGACGCGCAGATGGCTGTCTTCTGCCACATGGATATTGCCTTTGGCTGTGACATTGACACTGCTGGAAAGCGGGTTCAGCGCGTCCACAGCCGTATCCGGTGTTTCCACCTTCAAAGCCGTCGTATCCGTGCCGATGCTTCCCTGCTGGCTGACGAGGTCAATGCGGCTGCCTTTGACAGCTGCCGTCGTACCGCTCTGGGTCAGATTGCCCAGAGTCGTCAGGCTGACGTCGCCACCATTGTTCTTCGCCTGGACGAGATTGACATGGCCCGCTTTGCCATAGGCACCGTCAACGGTGATGTTCATATTGCCGCTGCCGGTATTGGCCGCGTCCAGTTTTACCGTATCGCCAAGGGACTCGATGGCGATATTCGTCAGGCCCTTTTTGGCGCTAAGCTTGATGTTGTCGCCCTTGAGCAGGCCGCCCGCCTGGTTGATGGCGCCGTCTTGCGACGTGATGGCGATGGTCGAGCCCGCCCCGCTCCGGCTGGACTGGATTTTACCGGTCAGGGCGACATCGGCCTTACTCGTCACATTGATGGCCGAATTGCCATTCTGATTGCCGAGGAAGCCGATATGGATGCCATGGTCCGCTTTGACACTGCCCACATACTGCTGGGCCGTACCCGTGTTGGTATCCCATTCGGTGCGTTCCCAATGGAACCAGCCCAGGAAGCCTGTCTTCCAGCGCTTGGTGACCACTGGCTGCGTCCGGGAATTATTCAGGACCACATTGTCGTAGACAAAGACATACTGCTTGTCCTTATTCGTAAGGCTGCTCGTATCGATATAGACGCCGTTATCATTGATAAACGTCTTATGACCCATATCCTGCGGCGTAATTTCCTGTTCATACTTCGTCAGTTCCGTTTCATTCAGCGTCGTGACAGCTCCCCAGAGGCCGGCTTTATGGTCATGCTCGTAATGTTTCTTCGTCGTGACTTTTTGGCCACTGGTCCAGTTGTAGCGCAGGTCTTTCTGTGGATTGTACACGGAAGAAGCACCGCTGGCGCTGAGGACTTTCCAGTCGCCGGCAGCTTTGTCCCAGTTTGTCAGGTCCTTGACCACCGTACTATTGCGGGTATATTCCGTGACTTGATTCCTGGAGGAATCGGCAATGCTGATCAGGCCGTCATTTTTGTTGCTGATAAGCTTGCCCACCTGCAGAGCCGTGTTCGTATTGTTAGTCACGCTGATGTCATAGGCACCGTCGAGGGCCACAATTTTGCCATTGCCCGTGCTGGAGATGCGGCCGCTCAGATAAATCTTGCCGCCGTGGGCATCGATATCGGGGATGACCAGTTTCTGCGTCGACGGATTGTAGTAGACATCGGGCTGGTATTTGTAGGTACCGTCTGTCTGCAGGACTTTGCCGCCTTCCTGTACAAGATAATACGTTCCTGTGGTGATGACCGCATCGGACAGATTCTGTTTGCCCATGCGCGCCCAGCTGCGGTCCAGCTTCTGGACTTTCGGCATTACCGCATCGGAAACGGTGACTTCGTATTTGCCGTAGCCGCTCTGGATCAGGCCATTGACATTGATGTCCGACGCATTGATGTAGATGTTGTCACCGGCAATGCGCGAACCGCTGCCATTGAGCACAGTATCCTGCGTCCGTTCTTCCTGATGGACACGGGAGGTGTGTTCATAACCATAGGTTTCGTTGAATGCATTTACATCGCTGTTGAACTGTTGTTTGTACAGCTCTTCCGGGTTGCCGCCGATGTTGACGATGCCCTGGGTAAAGCCCTGGCTGATGCTCTTGCCGGCTGTCAGGTGGATTTCCTTGCCGTTGACTTCCGCCGTGCGGCTGCCTTCGCCCTGCAGGAGGATGTTGTAGTTCTTGTCTTCTACCGTAACGACGCCATTTTCCGCCTCGACATTGCCGTTAATTTCAATATCGGCCTTCGGGACGAGTTCGGCATCGACCTTTTTGCCCGTCTTCTTGTTATTGGCATCGACTTCGTCGATTTTCGCTTTGATGGCAGCCGTGCCGTAGTCGCTCTTGATGGTGACTTTGCCGCCGGTACTGGTGGCAGCGTCGGTGCTGACCTTCAGGTTGACGGCAGCCGCCTCATCCTGATTGGCACTCTTGATGATCGCAACGGCATCTTTGGCCAGAGACTGGCCATTGTAGTGGATTTCACCGCCCGGATTGACGGCTCGCACATCTCCCACTTTCAGATAAAGGTTGGTATGGTTTTCCACAGTGGCTTCCGGACTGCCCTGGGCTTTCAAGGTACCGGCACCTTTCAGGCTGCCTGCTTCCACCGCAATGTTGCCGCCGGACGCGACGATATCCGGCAGGATGATGGTATCCACCGTAAGGCCGCTGACAGGCACCAGATATTCCTTGCCATCTTCTCCGATTGCCTTGGACAGAAGGCCCAGGTCGTTGAGTTCGTTGTAGATGCGCGTCTGTTCGTCCCGGTAGCCTTTCAGAGCGGTCAGGTCCTTGCTGTCACTGTACTGGCTGATCAATTTGGCCAGTTCATAGTAGCGTGTCATCAAGGCATTGGCGTAATCGATGCGTGCATAGGTGATGTTTGCCGTATCGATGCCGCTCGAAGCGTCGATTGTCGGATGCTGGACAGCATTTTCCTGCCCTTTGACGGCTTTGACAGCAGCCAGTTCATCTTGGTCGAGAACGACAATCTGTCCCGTCCCGCCGATGACGATTTTCTGCTTGTTCTGCGCGCCGGCCGTCACCTTGCCGTCGACCTGCACGTAGTTGTCCGTCTGGTCGTTGATATTGTCAGACTTTTTGCCTACGGATGTACTGGTGAAATTTTCATTGGCATCGCTGTGATACCAGGTATACTTCACGGACTGTTCGCGCAGGTATTTACCGGCTTCATCTGCATACGCATGGACATGGCGTACACTGGAGACGTCTGCGTCCTTACCGACGACGACCTGATTGGACTGGGTCAGCGTATCCTTGAATTTCGGGACAGCAACGGAAAGAGCCGTCTTGTTGTAGGCTTCCGAATCGACCTGGAGATTCAGGTCGTCCATAGCTCCATTCGAGTCTTTGCCCGCGTAGAGATTGACGTCATTGAGGCTGTAGACGCTGCCCTGAACATCGACTTTGTTGGTCCGCTGCAGGGTGTTCTTCACATTCGACGAAGCACCGCCGACGGCGCCGCCCTGGGTATCGGCCACGCCTTTGGCCGTTACATTCCAGTCGTCCGAAGCCGCGAGGGTGATATCGCTATCCGCCGTATCCGTGCGCAGCGAAGTCTTCCCATCGGTCGTGATGGTATTCCGGCTGGTCAGGTTGTTGTCCACATCCACCCAGGTTGCCGCACCGGCACCAGCCGCCTTGATATAGCCGGCCGCATTGATCTTGCCGCCCGATTCAGCTGCCAGGGTCTGACTGCCGCTGCTCGTAAGGGACGCATTGCCGGCATCTACATTGGCCGTGCGGTTTACCGTGTTATTGAGCTTAGCGCCCTGCACGGCGACACCGCCATAACCGCTGCCTTCCACGGCATACGCCTTGTTCTGGCCGAGATTTGCCTTGCTGTCCGCCTTGGCCGTGAGCAGGCCGCCACTGGTAATCTGACTGTTCGTCAGCACGACATCAGCAGCCCCATTGGCCGTATTGTCGGCCTTGGTGGCACTGGCACCGACGACAGCTGCCTTGGTGGCATCGGCGTTCAGGTCCATATGATCCGTCTGGGCCGACTGGATGGCCACGTCACCGTTCACATCCCAGCTGCCCTTGAGGGTAACCTTGCTGCCCGTATACGTCTTGTTGTCCACCGCACCGGCCAGATCACCGCTGATCATGCCACCACCGCTGCCGTCGGCCGTCGTCAGATTGTGCGTCGTGCCGCTGGCATTGACGGACAGCGATTTCAGCTGTGTCTTGTCACCAGTCAGTGTGATGGCCGCCATATTGGCATCGTTTTCCGTGCCGCTTCCCGTATAGGCCAGATTCGTGCCGCTGGCGAAAAGTCCGCCGACGGTGATGCCGCGGGCATCGGCTGCGGTCTGCGTCGTATTGGCCGATATCACGTTCAGAGCCGTTCCCCTGTCTTTCTTGAAGGAAGCCTTGCCCAGTGTCACCTCTGTATCGATGTCCGTATTGGCTGTTGCCGTATTGATGACGGCCGTACCGCGGCCGGCCGCTGCAAAGCCCTTGACCTTGGCTTCACTGTTGTTTTCTCCATTCTGGCTTTCGGCGCTGGCTGTGATTTCTGCCTTGTCAACATCGAGAGTCGTGCCGTCAGCTATCTGGACGCCGGCTTCGCCTTTGGCAGAGGCCGTTGCCACAGACGCACTGGCACTGCCGAGAAGGGCAACAGAGAGACTGCCCGTTTCCGCCGTGACAGCCGGACGGGTCGTGGCCTGCAGGCTTGCCGTCTGACCACGGAAGACGCTGTTTTTCTTGCTGTCGCTCTGCGCGACGAGAATCTTGGATGCACCCTCGTCACTTGCCAGGGCAACGACGCCGTTGGCACCGACCAAGCCGAAGGAGCCACCGTACGTTCTTGCGGACACAATATTGGCCTTATCGGCCTGCAAGTCAGCCGTTCCCTGCGCTGTTTCGAGCGTACTTCCCTTGATGGCAAGATTCGTATCACTCGTATTATCTGCCTTGGAAACAAGGGCTCCGGCCGTCACGAGGCCTGCCGTAGCGCCGTAGACCGATGAAGCCGTCTGGGACGCATCTGCTGCTTTCATGGTGATATCTTGGCTGCTGGAAGTCAGCGTGGAATCCACAGCTTCGATTTTAGTCTCACCGCTGGAGCTGCTCTGGGCATAGGCCGCGCTGACAGCAGCCACACCGGCGATATTCGCCTGATACGCATCGATGCTCGTTTTGCCGCTTTGATCAGCCGCTATGGAAAGAGCATTCTTCGCCTGCAGGGTGCTGCCGCTGAGGCTGACACCGGCATCCTTCTTCGCGTCCAAAACGGCCACAGTGGCACTGAGGCCAAGAGAGCCGGAGACGCTGGCCGCAGCCGCCGTGATCTTCGCATCCGTCTGACGATTGGCGCTGATAGCCAGCGTGTCTCCGGTGGTGATGGCAGAATCCGTCACTGCCACCTGTGTCCCCTTGGCGTCGCTCTTGCCGGAAGAAGCGGTGACGCCGGAAGCATCGGTGCTCTTGACGCCCGTATCCGCATTGTGGAGGGTGTCCTTGACCACCTTGCCGCTGGCTGTCGTGTCATCGGTGGTGGCCGTCTTCTGGGCATCCAGGGCCGTATTGGCTTTCTGCAGCGCAGCGGCGGTATCAAAGGAAGCCCCTTTGTTCTCGCTGCTGCCGTAGGTATCCGCCAGTTTGGTGCCGATGGAGGTCACCATCACGTTGGCATTGATGCCCAGGCCGCCCACTGTGGCGCCCACCAGGTTCTGATCCACGTCCAGTTCTTCCTGGGAAGCAACAGCCGCTTTCCGGGCCGTGACGGTGCTCTGGTTCACCTTGGCCAGGGTGGAGGTGCCAATGGTGTTGACGCCCACCCCCGTAGCAATGGCGGCACCGCCTGCACCGAGACTGGCCGCATTGAACTTCGTGGTCACCTTATTGTGGGCGTCCACGGTGAAGTCCTGATCGGCCGTCACTTTGCTGTTGTCCACCACTGCCGAAGTCTGGCTGTTCAGGTTGTTGACGGAAATCGTCGAAGCCGCCGCACCCATGGAACCAGCCACACCGGCCACGACCGTTGTTACAGAAGTGCTGCTGTCGGCTGCCACTTTCACGGAACCGGAACCAGTCTGGCCGTCTTCCTTACTCGCCGTTACATCACTGTTTATAAGTTCTGCATTGGTGGCGAAGTCATCGTTGACCACGCCCACACCAGCTCCCACGGCGCCGGAAACCATAGCCGCCGACATTGCTGCCGAAGCGCTGACCAGAGTGGTCTCATGGTCGTGTTTGGCCGAGATGTCCAGGCCCTTGTTGTTGCTGGTGATGTTCTTCATGGTGGCGGTCACGGAGCCGTCCAGTTTGGTGGCGGCTGCTGTTGCCGCTACTGCGCCTGCCCCGTAGATCCCGCCGGCACCGGCCACGCCGTCCGCATTGGTGACGACGATGGACTGCTGGTCTGCCGTTATGGCCAAGTTCCGGCCGTTGACCGTCTTTTTCGCCGTATCCGTGCCTCTCAGTTCCGCAGCCGTATTCCGGCTCAGGAGCAGGGTATCCGAAGCCGCGCTGACCCCGGCCCCGCCATCGGCGCCGATGCCCACGGACAGGGAGCCCACATGGCTTTCGCTCTTGGTCACATCATGGGCTTTCACAGCCACATCACCGGCCATGCTGTTATCCAGCTCGGCATTGATGTCCGTGCCGGTCACGGCTGCCCGGGTGGTCCCGCCGATGTTGTTCACCGTCACCGTGCCGGCGGCACCCACGGCCACCGTGTCAGAACCGGCCAGGCCGGCTGTCAGGGCCACGCTCTTCAGGTTATGCTGACCGGATGCGGTCACGACCACGCCCTTCTGCGCATCGCCCACCTTCCCGGTTTCCTTGCCCCGGGCCTCCAGGGAACTGTCTTCCACGGTGCTTTCTGTATTGCCCGTGATGGCATTGTAGCTGACGCCCATGCCCAGCCCGGCATTGCCGGCTGCACCGCTCACCGTCCCGGCAAAATTGGTCAGATTTTCCTTACCGCTGGCCAGTACACCGATGTTGCCGCTGCTGGTCAGGGTGCTGCCTGTCACAGCAGCCTTTACGTTGCTGCCGATCTGGTTCACGGCAATATTCCCCGCCAGGGCTGCCTTGCCGGCCACGGCGGCACCCACACCAATGGACGTAATCGCAGAGTCTCCAGCGGCCTGCACGGTGGTATGTCTGTCTTTCACCGTGCTGCCGCTCAGGGTGGCCGTGGTATCCTGATTGATCCGGTTCACGCTGACCCCGGCACCGCCGGCAAAGTCACTGCCGCCGGCGCCCACAGCAGCCAGGCTGTTGATGGTGCTCTTGCTGTCCGCCTGGACCGTCACATAGGCTCCTTTATCCGTATCTTTATCGACATTGGTATCCTGTACTTCGGCCGTCACAGCCTTGTTCACCAGGGCCGTGGCAGCTGCGCCCTGCACGGCTACCTTGCCGGCACCGCCCACGCCCACAGCGGCCGTGGTCAGGGTGGAACCATCCACCGCCTGTACGGACGTACTCCCGCCGGTCACATGGGTCAGGGTGGTCTTGTTCAGGGCCGCCCGGGTCTTCTGGCTGGCACGCTCCGTGCTGGCGGAAGCGCCGCCCACATCGTTGTAGGCCACGGCACCGCCCAGGGCCACCTTGCCGCTGGCACTGACGTTGCCGGCAGCAGCCACCCGCACATCGTCGCTTTCCGCTTTCACTTTCACGGCTTTGGCATTGGCCACTGCAGTATCTTTTACCGTATTGGTCCCGTCTTCAGGGCGCACTTCCCCTACTGCGGCTTCCGTGTCGCTACCGCCATGGTTCACCACCACGGTACCGTTCACGGCTGCATTCTGGCTGGCGGCCACAGCAGCCCCGATGCCATAGATCTTGCCCGTATTCTTGCCTTCCACATCCACGCTCACACCGGTGGACGGCGTTTTCGCCGTCACGCTGCCTCCGGCCAGGTAGGCACCGATGTAGTTGTCCAGGCCATTGTAGGCCAGGGCGGCCCCCACGCCTGCCGTCTTGCCGTAGGCCACGGAACCGGCCACGTTCACAGCCTGGGCATTGCTGGAGGCATGCACCTTCAGGTCATCCGTGGTCAGGGTGGAATCCGTCACCTGGGACTGGATCCGGTTGTCCTGATCCTGCCAGGTCACGCTGCCCATCCCGCCGAAATCCTTGGACCCGGCGGCCACACCGGCGGTCACGTTTACTGCCAGGCTGTCCGCGTCGGCCTGAGAAGTGATTTTATCCGCCGTCAGGGTGGCGTTATCAATCTTGGCCGTAAAAGTATTGTCCAGATTGGCCACATTCACGGCTGCGCCGGCTGCATTGTCCTTGGAGCCGGCCACCACAAAGGCGGCACCCACACTGAGGCTGCCCTTGTTGCCGTCGAAGTCCACGGTTTCACCGGCCGTATCCAGGCCATTGTCAGCATCGGAAGTCTTGTAATAGGAAGAACCGTCCGTATCCATCCCTGCATCCTGGAGCAGGCTTTCCTTCACCCGATAGGTGCCCAGCTGTTCCTCATACCCCTTGGCCTCATCCGACCCACTGGTGGTATCGTGGGCTTTCACGGCGATGGAATCTGCCGTGATGCTGACACCATCCGAAATATCCGCACTCACCGTATTGTGCAGCCCGTTGTAAAGCATGGCACCGGTAAAGGCGTTGTCCGTACCGTTGCCGCCCGCGGCCACGCCGGCAGAGATGGCCGCCGAAATCTGTTTGGTGGCCAGGAGGCCCTGCACCTGGGTATCCCCGATGTTGGCATAGGTACCGCCGTGGATCCCGGCTTCCAGGTTGTTGTTGATGTTGGCCACAGTCAGGCTGCCGCCGGCCGCGTTGCCGCCGCCGATGGCCACGTCCGCATTGACGCCGCCGGTAACCTGCAGGTCGCTTTCGTAGGCCGTCACGTCGACGTTTGCTTTTTCCGTGGCCGATTTCCCGGTCACCGTATTGTTTTCCGCCAGAGCCTTTACGCCTTTGCCAATCAGGTTCACCGAAGCCGAAGCCCCGCCGGCAAAGTTATTGCCGGCCTGACCGCTCTTGGTGAGGGCCAGGGCCGTACCGGCCGCCACGGACGTACCGCCGCTCAGGGCTTCGATGTCCAGGCTCTTCACCCCGGTCAGGGTACTGCGGCGCACGGCTGCTTCGACGGTATTGTCGATGGAGTTCATGCCCACGGCACCGCTGAAGGCCACACTGGTGTTGTCCTTGCTGCTCTTGCCCTTGCGCAGGGAAATGGCCGCACCGCAGCTGTAGGCCCCCACATAGGCCGTATCCCGGGCGCCCACACTCATGGTCCCGTCGTTATTGAGTTTCACCGTGGCGCCGTCCACCACGGCCTGGGTGGTATCATCCACCAGGTTCAGGGAAAGGCTCCCGGCCCCGGCCAGGCTGAAGGAAGGCGCCGTATCCGACTTGGTAGGCACCACGGTCTGGGTACCGCCCTGGCTCTTGCCGCCGGTGTTCACCCAGGTGATGGCATCCTTCACTTTATTCGAGACGGTTCCTACGGCAGAAGTGACGGTCCCCACAGGATTCGTCACCTTGCCGAACAGGTTGCCCACGGTGCTCATGCCGCCCTTTTCCGTCTTGCCGGGTCCGTGCCGCTGGAGGTCACGCCACCGGCCACGCTGACGGCGTTCAAGAGACCGGTGGTCTCCGCATTCACCTGGAGGGAGGCGGCTTCGATCTGGCCTTTGTCGTTGTCATCATCGCTGGTGGTGAGGTTTTCCACGGCAGCCCGGTTGGTCACATCAATGTTGTTCACGGCCGCGGCCATCCCGGCTGCAGCCGCCCCACTCCCAGCCGACAGGGACAGGATGGCATTGTTCACGTTGGTATTGTTGTACCCGGTAATGGCAATGCCGCCCTTATGATTCGCGGCTTCATCCTTTACGGCCTTAAGCAGGGCGTCCTTATCCACCAGCACCTGGTTGGAGCTGTCGCTGTTGGTCAGGGCCATCATGCCGCTGATGGCCGAGCCGTCCGCCTTGCCGGCAGACAGCATGACCCCGGTATGGAACACATCGGAGCTGCTGGCAAGGGCCATATCCCCGGCCGTCAGGCTGGCACCCTTGGCCACCTGGACCAGCGTATTGTTATCGAAATCCTGGTAGTCGAAACTGCCGCCGATTCCCACCCCGTCCGCTTTGCCGGTGGCCGCATTGTTCAGCCACAGTTTGCTCTTGCCGGTCATGGTCACATCTTTGATGGCTTCATCGGCCTGCAGTTTCAGGGTATCGCCAGCCGTCAGCTGGGCATTTCTCCCCACCTGCACCTGGCTGTCGAAGTTGAAATCCGAAACGGTGACGGAAGCCGCCGTGGCCACTGCCGTGTCTGCGCCGCCCTTGGCCGAAGCTGCTGCCGAAATGTTGGCATAGTTGTTGGGGCGCAGATATTCCATGGAAGAACTGACCACATCCATGGGGCTGGCCAGCAGATTCGTCACCTTTTCCCGCAGCTGTTGTTTGGCCTGGAAAAAAGGATCCTGGGCCTGGATATCCGCATAGAGGTTCATGGCCGCGTCCTGCAGTTCCAGGAACTGATTGTACAGATCCCAGCCGGTAGCCGCCAGGTTCGTCACTTCGTTGAGGGTTCCCTCTGCGGTGAGATTCGTCCCATCGGGGGCATGCTTCAGATAGTTCTCGTAGAACGTGATGCTCATGTTTTCCAGTTTCCCTTCCAGGGTCACCAGATTCTCATAGATGGTTTTCAGATCACCAAATTCACCGAGATTGGACAGTTCCTTCCAGTCCTTCATCTCTTCAGCTGCCGCTTTCACGGCCTGGAGGCTGTCATCCAGCCCCTTCTTGATTTCCGCCACCCGGTTGTAATCCATCCGGGTGCTGGTCTTGAGGGAAAGGTTCTTCCCTGCCTTGAGCTGGGCCTTCTTGTCCTTCGTTCCGTCTTCCACCGTCACCCTGGCCGAATTCTTCATGCCGCCGAACACGGTCCCCACGGCAATGGTCACCGTATCGGAATCACTGTCGGTATTCTTGAAGGTGCTGGTGACACCGGAAGCGGTCAGCAGGGTATCATACACCGTATTGTTGGCGGACGCCTGCAGGGAGCCGTTCTTGGCTTCCGTCACGGAATTTTTGCCGAAATTCACCCTGGCCGTGGTCGTTTCGTCGGCCACGGTGATGGCGGCCCCGGCGGACAGGGTATTCCCCAGGGCATCCGTCAGGGATTTGGAGCTGGTGGAGCCGCTGGAAGCAGCTGTATCCGTACTCTTGGAAGCCTTGCTCAGGGCGTCCTTCACCAGGGGATTTTCCTTGACTTTCCCTACGATGCCCTGCACATCAGCGGCCTTCATGACCCCCTTCATGAGCTGGGCCTTGAACTTGCCCTGGCCCAGGTTGTTGTTGGCGCTGTGGGTATTTTCCGCCGTATGGTTGGTGGCCGTAAGGGTCACATCCTGGTCCGCCATCACCGTTCCCTGAACGTCGATGGAGGCATCCCCATCGTGGACGATTACATCCACGGCTGCCGTACCCACGGCGGTATCCGGTGCCTGGGCGGCTGCCGCTGTGTTCAGGCTCTGGGTGGCGTCCGCGTCCATCTTCACGCTGCCCTTATCGGCTTCTGCCGTACCGTTCACCTTGATCTGGGCATTGTTGGTCACCGCCACGGCAGCCACGATGCTGGAGGACCCGGCACCCAGCAGGCCGGCATTGACCACCGCATTGGCACTGTTGGTCACGGAAGAAGTGGCGCTGGCCTTCACCTGCAGGGCTTCCTGCTTGTTGCCGTCGCTGTCCGTGGTATCCTTGCCGGTGGCCTTCACTTTGCCGTCGATCTGGACGTTGGCTTTGTTGTCGGCCTGGGCATAGCTCACCCCGGCAGCCGGAATCTGGCTGGGAATCTGTTTGAGATATTTCTTGCCGGCAGCCACCGTACCGGCGGTGCCGTCCAGGTTGGCCTCAGCCTCCGCCTTCACCGTATCCCCGGTGACCGTGGCATCCTGGCCCACAGTGACGCTGGCTTCGTTTTTCAGCAGCATCACATTGGCCCCCACCGGCACCACGTAGCTGAGAGTATCCCCCAGTTTATCCGTAACGGAATTGCCGCTGTCCACATAGGTGTTGTCGGCGCTGGCCTTCATTTCCACGGCGCCCTTGGCCGTCACATTCCCCTGCACATCCACTTTGGCCACGGTCTGGGCAAAGCCGCTGGCATTGCTGGAATAGGTTTCCTCCCCTTCCTTGAAATAGCCGTTGGTGGCTTTGGCAGTCAGGGTGGCATCCCCGGCAGCTTTCACCGTGCCATGGTTCTCCACGCTGGCAGTGATGGTCTTGGGGACATTGATGTCCGTGCCGCCCAAAAGCCCGGTGGTGTTCACCAAATCATTGAAGGCCTGATCCAGGCTGTTGGCTGCGTCGGACCGGGCGGACAGGACCACGTCTCCGCTGCCGTCCTTTACGGCGGTCAGCGAGGTCAGTCCACTGGCTTTCTGTTGTTCGGCGTCCAGCTTCACCAGCTGTGAGAAATCTGTAATGCCCGTATTGATGGCCGCTCCCTTTTCGATGCCGCCGGCAGCCGTACCATCGATGGTGTCTTCGGTCAGGTTCCTGCCCACAGCCACCTTGCCGGCATAGAGCTTCACATCATTGGTGGCGTTGATTTTCCCCAGGACGCTGATGGTGCCGCTGGCATTGATCCGGATGTTGGCAGTCCCGTTCTTGATGGCTTCCAGTTCCGTATCCCCATAGGCACCGGTGGCAAAGTTCCCCTTCAGGATTTCATAGGATCTCTGATCCTTATCCGTAAGGTCCTGGGTCCAGGAAGGAGCCATCACATAGAGAGCTCCCGTATTGATGACGCCGCCCTTGCCCACGGCCATGCCGCCGGGGCTCAGGAAGAACAGGTTGCCGCCGATCTGCTTGTTGCGGATGGCATTCAGGGTCCCGTTGATGTCGATGCGGGTATCCACGAAGTTCAGCAGGTTCTGGGCTTCCCGACTCTCTTTTTCCGTATGGAAATACAGATTAGCGATTTTGCCGGCATCCAGCTGGAATTTCTGGAACTGGTTGACGGCATTGTTCTTGCCGCTGTACTGCTGGGCGTAGATATTGAATACCCCATTATTGTCCGCATAGTCCGTCCCGTTGGAAGCGGTGATACTCCCGGCCAGGGCGGTGAGAGGATTGGCCATAAAACCTACGGCAGTTACAGCCGAAAGGACTTTCCGCGTCAACTGTTTATCGGCTGTCCAGGTCATATAGGCACGCTGTTTTTTCGTTTTTTTATGGTCTTTCCGTAGTCCGCTCATATTTGCCTCCTTTAGAATGAACTATTAAATGAAAAATGAACGCGTGTCCGGCTCTGTTCTTCGTCATTAATGGTCCGGATCAGTGGGAATGCCAGGGCGACGTTAATCGTGGCATGGCTGCCAACGTCGCTCTTGATACCCAGGCCCGTGCCGACGAGGCTGCGGTCGCCGAAGGCACTGCTGCCCCAGACGCGGCCGCCGTCGAGGAAGACATAGGCGCTGGTCTTTTTATTCTTGCTGACCGGTACGGCATATTCGGCACTGGCCATGAAGCCGCCGTCACCACCGATGAGGCTTTCTTTATAGCCCCGCACGCTGTAGAGACCGCCTAGATAGAACATCTCGGCACTTGGCAAATACTGCGTACTAGAGAGCTGTCCATCCAGACGAAGGGTCCATCCCTGGCCGTGGGGAAAGACTTTCTGGAACAGTGTATTCAGTTCATATTTACCGTAATTGCGACTGACGTCGCTGATATTCGTATAACGGCCGAAGCGATAGCCGTGTTTCTGATAGAAAATCGTCGTCTTTCCATAATCAATTTGATCATAGTAGACGTGGAACGTGCTCAATCTGTCGTTAACCCAAGGCATCCCCAAGAAAGTCGTCTGGGAATGCTGATAATTGTATTCCAGTCCGACTTCCGATTTGAGAGTTTCTGTCGTCTGCACCGGCCGGGTCACGAAGAAATTGTACGCATAGGAATGACCGCGGACGCTGAGCGGTTCTAGGGGACCGTCGATGATGTGGACGCTGTTCGTACTATAGCTGACGCCAGCCTTAGCCCCGTGGTGATTGACCGGTGCCGTATAGGACGAGGCGAAAGCTTTCGTCCCTTTAGAAAAAACAGCGCTCATGAACAAGGAATCGCGGTTGCCCAAAAGGCTGCGGTCCTGCCAGTACATGCCACCGCGATAGAGGCCGCTCGTCTTGTAGCCGGCGTTGTCGGCAAAGAGGCCAAAGACCTGTTTCTGCGGTTCGGCCAAGGATAGGATGTAATCTGTCGTCCCCGGAGCAGCTCCGGCTTTCAGGGACAAGTGGAGCTGTGCATCATTGGTGGCGTTGAAGCGGAGCAGCTCTTTATCCAGTTCCTTGACGTTGGCCAGGCCGCCCTGGGGTAAGTGGACGCGGCTCGTGATATAATCACTGCGCGTCGACGGGTTGCCTTCAACGTCCACCTGCCCTGTTTTCCCTTCGATGAGTTCGATACGGACGACACCGTCATGGATAGTCTGCGGTGCCAGGAAAGCCCGGCAGGTAATGAGACCTTTTTTCCGATACTGCTCATTGATGCTATTGACCAAGGCATAGAGGTCGTCGAGGCTGACATTCTTCTGAAGATAAGGCGCTGCCAGTTTCTGGATGTCCTCTTTCTGGAAGACCTGGGACGGCGATGTCTCTACGGCTTTCAACGTAAAAGAAACGTTGCTTTTAGACTCTTCTTTTGTGCCTTTATTGCTTTCAATGCCGATGCCGGGTCCTTCCGCCAGGCGCTGCTGCATGCGCTGGTATTCCAGGTACTGCCGCGTACGGCTGAGCTGTACACCCGAATCGGAACCGGCCTGCGGCCGCTGCTGAGGATCTGCGGCATAGGCGGCACTGCTGAGGAGGAAAAGTGTTAACGCTGTTGCCAAAGGCAGCTTCCATCTTTTCTTATTATCCATATGAACACCTTCATTTCTTTCGTATTTACAAGACAACACTTTTTCTTTTATATCATATCAAAAGAAAAAGCCTTTGCGGCCAGTTTGTCGTAAAACGACGTTTTTTTGACGTAAAATGACAAAAAAAGGGGGCTGTCGCATTATGCATTTTCTGCTTAATGCGACAGCCCCCTTTTCTTATTAGGAGAGGAGTAGTTTTTCGAGGATCGGGTCTAATTCTTCCGGTGTCGTGCTGGGTTCAAAGCGCTGGACCTGGCTGCCGTCCCGGTTGATGAGGAATTTGGTGAAATTCCATTTGATGCCGTTGCCCTGGGCATTGTCCGGATAGTGTTCGGAAACGACCTTCTGGATGAGCTGGCCGCTTTCTTTATCCGTTTCGTAGCCTTTGAAGGGTGCGGCTTCTGTAAGGTATTGGTACAGAGGTGCTGCCTGGTCACCGCGGACGTCGATCTTGGCGAAGAGCGGGAAGGTGACGCCGTGGTTGAGGCGGCAGAACTGTTCGATGTGCTGGTTATCTTCCGGATCCTGTTCCAGGAACTGGTTGCACGGGAAGCCGAGGATGACCAGGCCTTTATCCTTATATTTCTGATATAAGGCTTCCAGACCGTCGTACTGCGGCGTGAAGCCACATTTGCTGGCCGTGTTGACGATGAGCAGGACCTTATCTTTATATTGGCTCAGGGATACATCGTGTCCCTGGATATCTTTGACCGTGAAATCGTATACGTTCATGACGGGCCTCCTTCGGACTTATAATTCGTGGATGACGCAGCCGCCAAATTCTGGCGAGCAAGTAGCGCCATCGAGGGACGGAGCTTCTTTGACGGCGAATGATTCTTTCCACAGGCCGTGGAGATTGCAATATGCATAGACTTCACCGGCATCGCCCGTTTCAAATTCAGCCTTCGGTTCTTCACCGGGTTTCAGGTAGCGGATGTCGACGCCGTTGTCATCGACGAGGGCAATCCATTCGATGTAATGCTTTTCTTCCATCGGGTGTGTCACCGAACCGACATGGACTTCCAAGTGGCCATCGATTTTCTGGATAGCCGGTACGTGTTTTTCTTTAGCTGCGTCGACAGTGTCGGCGACGAGATGAGTCAATTCCTGGCCGGCATAGATGAGTTTTTCCGGTACTTGCGTGCCTACAGATACTAAAACGCTGCCATCTTTATCGTTACGGTAAAATTCTACGTGTTTCATATGGGTTCCTCCTTTGGGGCCTGGCCCCTGACTAAGGTACAATCTATATATGAGAAGTTATTTATTAATTAATAATTGTTTTTCTTTATGTGCTCATTATAGACTAAATCGGTACACTTGTCAATAACGGAGAACGATTATTTTTTTATTATTTTTTCTTAATATCCAAATCGAGGCTGTGCGGGTCTTTTTTCAGGGCTTTCATCCGTTCCCTCGTCGTCCGGCTGGCACCGCCCCACTTGAGGACCAGGCCGCCGTTGACGCTCCATGTCGGCGTCATATTGGAGCCGGACCGCCGCGTCAATTCGCCCCAGACAGAATTTCCCTGTCCCAGCGACAAAGAAGAGCCGAAAGTCACATCGTACCAGGTATACGTCTTGGACCCGACATCGCCAGAAATAGATGCTGTATTTCCCTGGTCCAGGGTCCCTGTCGTCGTACCGTCCAGAGCCCGCTGGACGCCGAAGCGACCGTAGAGCAGGCCGGCATGGCCGTTGACCGAATAGGCTTTCCCGGCCATGATGCCCAGGCGGCCGCTTACATAGGGCTTATTCCCGGATCGGTAAGTCACGGCATCGCCGCTGATCGTATAAGGAAAGACATAGCCCAGGGACAGGCCGGCCTGGGGTTCCCAGAAGAACTGCTTGGGCAGGAGCCGTGTTTCATAATAACGGATGCCCGCGCCTAACAGCCAGGTCCGATAGTTGACCAAGTCGCTGTTCCCGTCAGTATCGCTGTAGGACACGGTATGCTGCAGCTGCGACAGGCGGATGACGGCATCGCCATGGCGGTCGCGTTTATCGCCCCATTCTACGGCAAAGCCGCCGCCATATTCTTTCATCGAGTCCGACCCGCTGCCATAGGGCTGGCTGCCGTTTTTCCCGTCGGTATAGACATTGGACGTGCTCATCGTATAAAAAGCCTCCTGGTGGAGGGTCCCGCCCCAGCGGGCCATGTTGTGCGGCGATTCGTAGCCGATGAGGGTCGCACTATAGTCCTGGCTGTAAGACAGGCTGCCATAATCCGGGAAGGTATAGCTGCGGTAATCGGTCTTGACCCACCAGCCCGTGTCATCAGATGGTTCCAGCAGGTCCTTGTAGGCCGTGAAACGGTTGTCATCAGACCGGCGCCAGAGAAGATCCGACGCCATCTGATAAAACGTCGCCGTCCCGGCCTGTGTCGCCGCCAGGGACCGGCCGGCAGACTGCCAGTCCGCGCCCTGTACGGCATCTGCTCCCGCCAGATAAGTCAGGGCCATAAAGACGATTATACAGTTACGCAACCTAGGCAGACTGAATTTCATGACAAACCTCCCGAGAGGATTTATAGTTCCTTTCTCGTTAAATCAAATCATAGCGGCGGCAGCCCTGTTCTTCACAGCAGCGCAAGGTACCGTGATCGACGAGGTATTCGATATGGGCCAGCGTTTCGCCCAGGGCGAACCACTTCTGCGTCGGCGGGAAATCCTTCCACTTCTTGCCGCGCATGGACCAGGTCATATGCGGGGCGATTTCGTAAGCCGTGCTGTGCGGATAGCACTTTACCAGATGGCATATTTCGGCCAGGCGGCGGTCGTGATGGGCCATGATTTCATCAATACGGCCGACAATAGACGTATCGCCTTCGCGATGCCCCGGCAGGGCCAGCCGGACGGGCAGGTCGCGGACCTTCTGTAAACTTTCGAGATAACGCTGCAACGCGTGTTTCATGTGATACCAGACCTGGATGTTCGGCGTAATGTCGAAGAGGATGTGGTCACTCGTAAAGAAAACCTGCTCTTTCGCCAGGTACAGGCAGCACAGCCCCGGCGTATGGCCCGGCGCGTGAATGACCTGTAAATCGCAGCCGGCCAGATGAAGGTGGTCTCCGTCCTGGACGGTCGTCACCGGGAAATGAGGGTCCGGCGAAAAGGTCCGGGCCTGGTTGGAAAACTGGGTCCTGATTTCTTCCGGTGGCATGCCTTCGCGCATGAAATTGTCTTCAGCCGCCTTCCACGTCGAGCCGTCCTCGGAATCGACGAGATACTGGTAATCGACGGGATGCATGTAAACAGGGCAGCCGGCAGTGGCAAAAAGGCCGACAAGGCCGCTGTGGTCGGCGTGGAGATGGGTGATGAACAGGGCCGTATCGGATTGTAAACGGATACCCAATTCTTGTAAACCCTGGCCCAAGGCCCGTTTACATTCAGGGCGGTTGAAACCCGTGTCGATGACCAGATTGCCAGACGGCCCTTTGATGACATAGGCGTTGAGATATTGCAAGGGATTGTCGGGCAGATCGACGCGGATACGGTAAATATCGGGATGAGAATAGACTTGCTGAATCATAGGACCTCCTTTTAAGGAATCAGGCGGGCCGCCCTCTGGGACGGCCCCTACGGATAAAGGCCTTTAAATTTAAAACCATTTGTTAACCACTAGCTGCTAACCACTTAAAAGGGCTTGTCGCACATGCGACAAGCCCTTTTCTTATTTCTTCTTCTTTGGGTTATAGCGATTCATGCCTTTGTCGACGCCGAGGCTCAGGCAGCCTTCGATGGCTGTGGCCGCGTCTTCGATGCCCTGCTGGTAGGCTTCGCGGAGTTCTTCCGGGAAAGGAGTCAGGACATGGTCGACGACGTCATGGTGCGGCAAGGGCCGGCCAATGCCGACGCGGAAGCGGGTAAAGTCCGTACAGCCGTTGGCGAAAAGGCTCTTGATGCCGTTATG
>OICH01000215.1_pt1 | contig 29291 bp, 30 predicted proteins | sample 1581271 | NCBI WGS metagenome assembly OICH01 (sample SAMEA3882547, study PRJEB24775) | human gut metagenome | biome: human-associated habitat; feature: intestine environment; material: feces | place: Netherlands | collected 2009/2010 | reverse complement strand
GTGCTCGTTGCCTTCGTACTTGGCGAAGTTCTTGATGAAGCGGCCAGCCAGATCCAGAGCCTTGGTCTCCCACTCGGAAGCATCCTTGTAGGTGTCGCGGGGATCGAGGATGGCGGGATCGACGCCGGGCAGAGAGGTGGGAACCTCGAAGTCGAAGTGCGGGATCTTCTTGGTGGGGGCCTCGTTGATAGCGCCGCTCAGGATCGCGTCGATGATGCCGCGGGTATCCTTGATGGAGATGCGCTTGCCGGTGCCGTTCCAGCCGGTGTTGACCAGGTAAGCCTTGGCGCCGGACTTCTGCATCTTCTTGACCAGCTCCTCAGCGTACTTGGTGGGATGCAGCTCCAGGAAGGCCTGGCCGAAGCAGGCAGAGAAGGTCGGGGTGGGCTCGGTGATGCCGCGCTCGGTGCCGGCCAGCTTTGCGGTAAAGCCAGACAGGAAGTAGTACTGGGTCTGAGCCGGGGTCAGGATGGAGACCGGGGGCAGAACGCCGAATGCGTCAGCAGACAGGAAGATAACATTCTTGGCTGCCGGAGCAGAAGAAATCGGGCGAACGATGTTCTGGATGTGGTTGATGGGGTAGGACACACGGGTGTTCTCGGTGACGGACTTGTCGGCGAAGTCGATCTTGCCGTCCTTGTCGAGGGTAACGTTCTCGAGCAGCGCGTCGCGGCGGATGGCATTGTAGATGTCGGGCTCGGAGTCCTTGTCGAGGTTGATGACCTTGGCGTAGCAGCCGCCCTCGAAGTTGAAGACGCCGTTGTCGTCCCAGCCGTGCTCGTCGTCGCCGATCAGCAGACGCTTGGGGTCGGTGGACAGGGTGGTCTTGCCGGTGCCGGACAGACCGAAGAAGATGGCGGTGTTCTTGCCTTCCTTATCGGTGTTGGCGGAGCAGTGCATGGAAGCCATGCCCTTCAGCGGCAGGAAGTAGTTCATCATGGAGAACATGCCCTTCTTCATCTCGCCGCCGTACCAGGTGTTGATGATGACCTGCTCACGGCTGGTGATGTTGAAGGCGACGCAGGTCTCGGAGTTGAGGCCCAGCTCCTTGTAGTTCTCGACCTTGGCCTTGGAGGCGTTGTAGACGACGAAGTCCGGCTCGAAGCTGGCAAGCTCTTCTTCCGTCGGGCGGATGAACATGTTGGTGACGAAGTGTGCCTGCCAGGCGACTTCCATGATGAAGCGGATGGCCATGCGGGTGTCCTTGTTGGCGCCGCAGAACGCGTCGACGACGAACAGGCGCTTGTTGCACAGCTCCTTGACAGCCAGATCCTTAACGGACTTCCAGGTCTCCTCGGTCATGGGGTGGTTGTCGTTCTTATAGGCCTCGGAGGTCCACCACACGGTGTCCTTGGAGTTATCGTCGACGACGATATACTTGTCTTTGGGGGAGCGGCCGGTGTAGATGCCGGTCATAACGTTGACGGCGCCGAGCTCGCTGACCTGGCCCTTTTCAAAGCCTTCCAGACCGGGCTTGGTCTCTTCCGCGAACAGCATTTCGTAGGAAGGGTTGTGGACGATTTCCGTGGTGCCGGAAATGCCATACTTATTCAAATTCAGTTCTGCCATCGTATATTAACCTCTTTCTAAAAAAATAACAATTTTTCCTTCGGTGAAGCAATGTATCCAGTTAGGCCATTGTTCACCAAATAGCAGTATATCACGGTTCGTCAAGAATATCCACAACAATTTTCAGCATCGTGCTTTTTTATTGATTTTGCCGGTTTCTTCCGCTGCTATTCAGCGAAATTGTCCCAAAACAGGTAAAAAGCACAAAAGGGTGAAACGGGAAAAATATGAAAACCTAAAAATTTTTCAGGTGTCAACGGACACAAACGCCGGTGTGCCCGAAAACGGGGCACACCGGCGGAAAACGCGTGTTTTTATTTGGCTTCGGAGGCGTCCGCTTCCGCTTTTTTTGCCAGCTGCTTCTGCAGCCAATCCTTGCCGTCGACGTAGCGCGAGACGATGAAGGAGACGACGTAGTCGCCCGCGGAGTTGACCATGGTCGCGGGGGGATCGACGAGATTGCCGAGCGCGAGCGCGATGGGGAAGGCGACCGCCAGATGGTCCGGGAAGAAGATGGAGCACAAAACCAGTTCGCCCGTGCCGCCGCCGCCCGGGATGCCGGACATGGCGACCGAGGAGAACACCGCCACGATGATAGCCAAAATAGCCTTATCCGTGGAGAAGTCCATCCCGAACACGCCGAACAGAAATGCCACCTTGATGATGGCGGACATGGCCGAGCCGTCCATGTGCATGGTAGCGCCCAGGGGCAGCACGATATCGCTGACGTCCTTACTGATACCGGACTCCTCCGCTACCTCCATATTGGTGGGAATGGTAGCCACGCTGGAGCAGGTGCCGAAGGACACCGCCGCCGGGCGGAACAGCTTGGAGAACATCAGCTTGGCGCCGCCTTTGCCGCCGCCGAACCGGGCATAGATGGGGAAGAAGATAAACATATAGGCAAAGCTCATCACATAGTAGATGATAAGCGTACGGCTGTAATCGCCGATGAGCTTCGGGCCGTAGGTAGCCACCAGGCTGGCAAAGAAGCCGAAGAAGCCGATGGGCGCATAGTAGGTGACCAGCTTTACGGTCTTCATAATGCAGTTGGTGATATCCTCCAGGAACTGCGCCGTCTTGGTCTCGGGACCGCCATTCATCTGGACACCGAAGCCGAACAGCACCGCCGCCACGATCAGGGGCAGAATGGCCCGGCGGCTCAGCAGCTCCGCAAAGTCAGGCTTCGTAAAGAAGTTCACGATCATATCGCCGAAGCCCAGTGCTTCGCCGACCTCGCCCTCCACGATGGTGTAATGTCCATCTACCAGCGGGAAGATGCGGCAGACGATATACATCAGTACACCGGCAATGGCGGCGGTGACGAGGAACGTGGCGATGGTCACGCCCATGATCTTGCCGGCGCGCTTCACGCTCTTCATATTGGCGATGGCGGAGGCAATGGAGCAGAACACCATAGGCACCACCACGCAGAACATCATATTGATGAACAGCGTACCCAAAAACTCGATCTTGCTGCCGAAACTGGGCGCAAACGCGCCTACCAGGCAGCCTGCCACGATGCCGGCAAGCATACACAGAATAAACCAGTAGTTCTTCAGAAATTTTTTCATAGTGACCTCCAACTCTCTCAAATAAAGTCTTACAGCCCCTATTATACGGGCATTTTTCGCAAAGTAAATCAGAATTCCTGCGTTGTTATTTGCAAATCCTGCTGTTTTCCTTTGGTATCCGCCGAAGGCCCATGGCCAAACTGCTTTTTATAGGCCCGAGAAAAGGTAGAGTAATCCTGATACCCCGCCTGTGCCGCCGCCTCCGCCGGGGTGCAGCCCTGGCCCAACAGCTGCCGGGCCAGCAGCAGCCGTTTCTCTGTCAGGTATCCATGCACGGAATACCCCGTCTCCTGCCGGAACCGGCGCATCATGTGGTACTTGCTGATATAAAACCGCGCGGCCAATTCATCAATGGTCAGTGGATCGGCCAGGTGCAGGTTCAGGTATTGCAGCAGTGACACCACCTTGCTGTCGCCGCCGGCGGCGCCCACCCTGTGGCCGCCCCGGACCACCCGGTTCACCTCCACCATCAGCTCCGTAAACTGCGCCTGCGCCAGCAGCGCTGCCCCGTAGCCGCCCTGCCGTACCGTCTCCGCCAATGCCTGGAACAACGGCCGCACCCGGCTGCCGCCCTCGTCCCGGTATACATATTGAAATGTCTCCTGGGCCTGTCGGAAGCATTCGGAGGGACCGCAGTCCCCTGCCGTCAGTGCGCGCAGATAGTCCGGTGCGATATACAGGATCATCCTCTCATAGTAATCCCCCGTCTCCACCACCGGCCGGTGGATGCTCCCGCTGCCCACCAGCACGAAATCCCCCGGCGCCAGTTCGTACCGTTCCCCCTCCACCGCATAGCCAGCTCTGCCGGCCAGCAAAATGATGATCTTGTGGAACGTATGGTAGTGGTATTCGATATATTCCCCCCGCCCGTCCGCCAGATGAAACAACCGAAACGGCTCCTTCAGGTATCCCCTCGCCTCATATTGCAATGGTTCCATGTGCTCACCTCCGCACTTTTTGCCGTTATTATAGCACTTGCTATGCAAATATTGCAAGTTTCTTTTTCAATTATAACCATTCTGAAAATTTTGTTTCCATTTTGTAATTTTTGTGTAGCTTTTTTGATAGACTTGTGCTATGATACTTCATGTTAGATGTCGGGGGAGCCAATTCCCCGCCGACTGACGGTATATGCCGGGAGCCTTACCCCGGCAGATCCTATGCGAACGGAAGGTAATATCCCATGCTTGGAAAACAGATCGCAGCGCTGAGCCTTTCCGGCCTGCTGCTTTTCTCTGGCGCTGTCACCGCCGCTAACGCGGACGAGGCCACGCCCATCGACACCACTGGCTACGCTGCCGCGGCCGAGGTCCTGGCGGACAACGGCGTGGCATCCAGCGCTGCTACCGCTATGCAGACCGGCAGCGGCCTGCGTCTGGCCCAGGCCTCCGGCCTGCTGGACGGCGGCGAGACACCCACCCTCAATCAACTGGCCGCCCAGGCCCTGCTGCAGGAAACGGCTGCTCTGGAAAAGCAGAACTTTCTGGCAGAGTATGACGGCGTTCTGGTAGACTGCGGCTCCTATCTCTCCCTGCGCGCCGAGCCGGACACCTCTGCCGATCGCCTTCGCATCATCTTTGACGGCAAGGCGGCCCAGCTGCTGGACGTTACTGACGACGGCGAATGGTACAAGATCACCTATGGTACCGACACCGGATACGTTCTGGCCGAGTACTGCCAGCCCGTGCACTACGCGGACTATGAGGGCACCGCCGCCACCAATACATTGCTGGAAGATGTCATTTCTCAGGCGTACACATATCTGGGCACCCCCTACCGCTACGGCGGCACCAGCTACAGCGGCATCGACTGCTCCGGCTTCACCATGAAGGTCTTTGGTGCTTTCGGCATCAGCCTTCCCCACGGCGCCACCAGCCAGTATTATATGTGCCGCGGCGTCACCACAGAGGAACGTGCCCCCGGCGACCTGGTGTTCTTTGCCACCGGCGGCAGCGGTATCGGCCACGTGGGCATCTACCTGGGCAACGGGCAGTTCATCCACGCCAGCACCTCCAGCGGTGTCATCATCAGCTCCCTGTACGAGAGCTACTACGCCCGCACCTACCTGTATGCCGCACGGCTCATCGAAATGTAAACACGGCAGCTTCTTCATGGCTCCCTTTTTGGATTCGGAAGCGCCAGCCAAAAGGCTGGCGCTTCCGCTTTTTTCTTGTACTCTGCATATTTGCATATTTATTCAATTATGCGACTATCGTATACAGCAATATACACAACTATCTTTCCTTTGCTCCCCAGTTTATCATGTGCTTCTTGTACAAATTTACATTTCGTTCGGATTTTTATACAAATTTATGTTGACATTTATTCACGTCAGGTGTATAGTAGCCATCGTCAGGAGGGGAACCTCCAATATGACCGTCTATATTCCGGTTCCCGGTATAGGACCATATATGTTTTGAAAGGAAGTACATAACATGAAAAAGTTTATGGCAATGCTGCTGGCGCTGGTCATGGCGCTGAGCCTGGTGGCCTGCGGCCAGAAAGCCGACGACACCGCCAAGGATGATGCCAACACCGATAACACCGATGATTCTCTGGTGGTTCTGGAGAACGTGGTGGATTGGGGCGAGACGGAGCCCTACCGCGTCCTGGTGCAGAAGGGCGACCCCAAGGGTCTGCTGGAGGGCATCAACAAGGCCATCGCTGAACTGACCGCCAACGACGGCGCTCTTATCAAGGAAATCGAGGACAAGGTCGCTTCTCAGGATACCTATATGCCCGACGCTGTTTCCTCTGACCTGGCCGCCGAGACCACCGATGATACCGCCGCCAGCGACAAGCCCGTTCTGGTCATGGGCACCAGCCCCGACTATCCCCCCTATGAGTTCTTCGCAGATGCTGCTATGACCGAGTACGCCGGCATCGACGTGGAAGTAGCCAAGTATATCGCCGAGTCCATGGGCATGACCCTGCAGATCGAGTCCATGAACTTCGACAACCTGGTGACCTCCCTGAGCAACGGCGACTTTGACGTGGTGCTGGCCGCCTGCGAGTACACCGAGGAGCGTGCCAAGGCCTGTGACTTCTCCGATCCCTACTACACCGATCTGCCTCCCGTCATTCTGGTGAAGGCTTCCAACGCCGACAAGTACAAGACCGTTGACAATATCAACCAGGCCTCCGTCATCATCGGCGCCCAGAAGAACACCACCAAGGCCATGGCCGCCGCGGATATGTTCCCCGAAGCTGCCAACGGCATGGTTCTGGAGTCTCTGGTCCCCACCCTGGTCACCGAGCTGAAAAACGGCACCATCGACCTGCTGGTGCTGGATGGCAATGTGGGCCTGAGCTACGTAGGCTGATCTCCCTGTCCCCTATCGCAAACGTGCAAGGCGGCCGACTTGCACGCTTGCGTGTTCTTAAGAACTTTTGAAAGGATGCTTCGTCTATGTCGTGGAATGATCTGTTTGTCAACATGGACAACACCAACTTCTTCAACTTCTCGTTCCTGCCCAAGTACGGCTCCGCCTTTGTCCGCGGCTTTGAATACACGCTGCTGCTGGCGGTGGTGTCCGTGCTGCTGGCCGTGATCCCCGCCCTGCTGCTGGCCATGATGCGCCTGAGCAAGATCAAGCCTATCAAGTGGTTCGCCGGCGCGTATATCGCCGTGTTCCGTTCCACCCCCATGCTGGTGCAGCTGTCCATCATCTACTTTGGATTGTTCCACTACATTAGCCTGCCCCGGACACTGTTGTTCGGCTTCATTGCCATCAACCGCTTTATCCCAGGCGTGGTCGCTTTGGCGCTGAACAGCTCGGCGTATGTAGCCGAGATATTCCGCGCTGGTATACTGGCCGTGGACAAGGGGCAGACCGAGGCGGCCCGTTCTCTGGGCCTCAGCAGTTGGCAGTCCATGCGTCTGGTCGTGCTGCCCCAGGCCATCAAGAATGTCCTCCCTGCCCTGGCCAACGAGGTCGTTACCATGGTGAAGGAGTCCTCCATCTGCTCCGTGCTGGGCATGGCAGAGATCATGTACACCGCCCAGACCGTCTCCGGCAACAGCTACATCACCCTGGCTCCCTATGTACTGGCCGCGCTGGTCTACTTCTGCATCAACTATCCCGCCTCCAAAGCCATCGAGGCCATAGAAAGGAGAATGCGCCGTGGCGACAAGCAGTAAAGTTCTCATCTCCGTAAAGCACCTGGTCAAGGAATACAACCACGGCACCGTTCACGCATTGGACGGCTGCGATCTGGATATCCACAAGGGTGAAGTAGTGGCCATCATCGGCCCCTCCGGTTCCGGCAAGTCTACCCTGCTCCGCAGCCTGAACATGCTGGAGGAGCCCACCTCCGGCGCCATCTTCTTCGACGGTGTAGACCTGGCGGATAAGTCTGTGGACATCAATCTCCACCGTCAGAAGATGGGCATGGTGTTCCAGCACTTCAACCTGTTTCCCCATAAGACTGTGCTGCAGAACATCACGCTGGCGCCCGTCACCCTGAAGAAAAAAACACCCGCTGAGGCCGAGACCCAGGCCCGCACCCTTCTGGAGCGCATCGGCCTGTCCGACAAGGCCAACGAGTATCCCAATATGCTCTCCGGCGGTCAGAAGCAGCGTATCGCCATTGTCCGTGCTCTGGCCATGGATCCGGAGGTCATGCTCTTCGACGAGCCAACCTCCGCCCTGGACCCCGAGATGGTGGGTGAAGTGCTGGACCTGATGCGCGACCTGGCCAAGGACGGGATGACTATGGCCGTGGTCACCCACGAGATGGGCTTCGCCCGCGAGGTGGCTGACCGCGTGGTCTTCATGGCCGACGGAAAGATCCTGGAGGAAGGCTCCCCCACGGACATCTTCGACCATCCCCAGGACCCCCGGCTGCAGGACTTCCTCAGCAAAGTGCTGTGACAACGATAAAAGCCCACCTCTTCGGGGTGGGCTTTTTTATGTTTCTTATGATTTTCCGTGTATCTCATTGCCGCAGCGGGGGCAGGTGATGACGATGCGTCCTTTCCCTCTGGGCACCCGGCACACCGCGCCGCAGCCCGGGCAGGTAAAGTAGCAGTGCTCTTTATCCATCCGCTGCTGCCTTTTCCCGGCCATACGTCGGCTGATGGGCCACCAGACCTTCTCCATGAACTTCGCGTTCTCCGCCCGGCGCTTCTCCAGATTGCGGGAAAACATCCGGAACAGTGCCAGCAGGGTGATGATCCCGGCCACGGTGCCGATGATGCTGTATGCCAGCGGCACCTTCTCCCGCAGAAAAATGTTGATGATATCCAGTACCAGAGCCGTCCAGACCATGGTCAGCGTCAGCCGGTCCACACCGTTGCGCCCATACATGAAGCGCGACAGCGCGTTGCCGATACGTTGCAAGAAGTTCATAAAACCGTCCCTTTGCCTTCCGCGTCCACACCGCAGGTTTTCTGACAAGATATTTTACAGGAAAAGTCAGCAAAGGTAAACCCCTTTTATTCAAAATTCACAGAATGGACAAATTTTTGTTTTTTTACTGTCGGTGCAAAACCAGTCCCGCCGCCTTGCAATTCGCCATAAACCTATGCTATAATAAATTGATTATGCACCGCGAGCCGGCGGTCACCCGCCGGCTCGCCGCAGGCCCCGACCTCTCCGGGCGGGATCGGCTGCGCTGTCTGCCGCACTGCGGGGCCTGCATATCCCATACTATGCCGCCGCACCGCTGCCAGTGCGACGCGAAAGGAAGCTGCTCTATGATCAAGATCGCCCCCTCCATCCTGTCCGCGGATTTTGCCTATCTGGCCCGCGACATCGAAAAGATCTCCACCGCCGACTACGTCCACGTGGACGTGATGGACGGTCTGTTCGTACCCAACATCTCCATCGGCATCCCGGTGGTCAAGTCCATTCGTCCCACCACCGACCTGCCCCTGGATGTCCATCTGATGATCGAGCGCCCGGTCCGCTATGTGGAGCAGTTCTGCGATGCCGGTGCGGACATCGTCACCTGTCATGTGGAGGCGGACACCGAGGAGAATATTCTCTTCGCCCTCGACAAGATCCACGCCAAGGGCAAAAAGGCCGGCGTGGTGGTCAAGCCCAAGACCCCGGCCAGCGCCGTCCTGCCCTTCATCGACAAGGTGGAGCTGATCCTGGTCATGACCGTGGAGCCGGGCTTCGGCGGTCAGAAGTTTATGGCCGATATGATGCCCAAGGTCCAAGCCATCCGCGGTTATATCGATGCCATGAACCCTGCCTGTGAACTGGAGGTAGACGGCGGCGTGGATGGCGACACCTGCAAGCTCTGCATCGCCTCCGGCGCCAACGTGCTGGTGGCCGGCAGCGCCGTATACAAGGCTACGGACATCCCCGCCAAGATCAAAGAACTGAGAGGGTAACATCCTATGGAGTATTTTCCCGCCCCGCTGGAAAAATTAGTGGAGCAGTTCGCCCGCTTGCCGGGCGTGGGCTATAAATCCGCCCAGCGGCTGGCCTTCTACGTGCTGTCCCTGCCGGAGCAGGAGGCCCAGGCCTTTGCCGACGCCATCATGGACGCCAAGCGCAACGTGACCCTCTGCCCCGTGTGTCAGAACCTGACCGCCGGCGGCCTGTGCCCCATCTGCGCCGACCAGAAGCGCGACGACGCCACCATCTGCGTGGTGGCTGACCCCCGGGACGTGATCGCCATCGAGCGCAGCCGGGAGTACCGCGGCCGTTACCATGTGCTTCACGGCGTGCTGTCCCCCATGAACCACGTAGGCCCTGACGATCTGCACATCAGATCCCTGCTGGACCGCGTGGCCCAGGGCGGCATCACTGAGGTCATCATGGCCACCAACCCGGACACCGAGGGCGAGGCCACGGCGCTGTACATCGCCCGGCTGCTCAAGCCCTTCGGCGTCAAGGTCACCCGCCTGGCCTATGGTATTCCCGTGGGCGGCCACCTGGAATTCGCCGACGACGCCACGCTCATGCGTGCGCTGGAAGGGCGGCGGGAACTGTGAAACGATTTGCCTGCCTTATCTTGGCCGCGCTGATGGCCCTGTCTCTCGCCGCCTGCGGCACACAGAAGCGTGAGACGCTGGAGCTCTTCGCCATGGACACCTACATGACCTTCGTGGCCATCGGCGACGGCGCTGATGACGTGCTGACTGACCTGAGCCGCACCGTCAATACGCTGGAATCCTCCCTCTCCCGCACGGTGGACACCAGCGAGGTCTCCCGTCTGAACCGTGACGGCTCCGCCGTCTGGGACGAGGACGGTGCGCAGCTGCTGTCGTGGGCGCTGCAGCACAGCCAGGAAACGGACGGTGCCTTCGATATCACCATCGCCCCGCTGGTGGAGCTGTGGGGCATCACCTCCGACAGTCCCCGCGTCCCCTCTCAGGCGGAGATCGACGCACTGCTGCCTCTGGTGGGCTATGAGCACGTCCACCAGTCCGAATTTTGCAGCATCTCTCTGGATGAGGGCTGCTCCGTCGATCTGGGCGGCATCGCCAAGGGCTACGCCTCCGACTGCGCCGCCGTCCTGTTCCACCGCAGCGCCCTCACCGGCGGCTGCGCCAATCTGGGCGGTAACGTGTACGTCTACGGCACCAACGCCCAGAACAAGCCCTGGTCGGTGGCCATTCAGGATCCCGCCGACAGCGAGGGCTATGTCTGCACCCTGAGCCTGTCGGATGCCTTTGTGGTCACCTCCGGCGGCTACCAGCGCTATTTCACCGCGCCGGACGGCACGGTGTACCAGCATATTCTCGATCCTAAGACCGGCTATCCCGTCCAAAGTGACCTGACCAGCGTCTCCGTCGTCACACGGGGCGGCTTCGGCGGGCAGGGCACCCGTGCCGACGCCTACTCCACCGCCCTGTACGTTATGGGTGAGCAGGCCGCCGTGGACTTCTGGCGCGCCCAGGATATGTCCTTTGACATGGTGCTCATCACCCGGGACGGCCGCGTGGTCTATACCCCCGGCCTGGCTGACTGTTTCAACGAAAAGGACGGAACCGCCTATGTCTACCAGCTCCTCGCCTCCTGAACTGAAATGGAACCGCTTTGACGCGCTGGTGGCGCTGGCGGTCGTGCTGCTGGCCGTCGTCTCCGCGCTGTGCTTCTATCTGCCCAAAAACCAAAGCGGCGCCCTCACCGTGGTCATCGACATCTCCGGTCAGGAGGTCCGCCGTGTCCCCCTGTCCGACTTCACCGAGGCCACCGTCACCAGCCGCGGCTATACGCTGCACATTGCCGCCGAGGGCGGCGCCGTCTCCGTGACCGACAGCGACTGTCCCACCCGGGACTGCGTCCACACCGGGGCTATCTCCCGTGCCGGGCAGTCCATCGTGTGCCTGCCTGGCCAGGTGGTCGTCCACCTGGAGGGCGCGTCCGGTACGGACGCACCTGACGTGATCGTGGGGTGAGCACATGAAGTGGACAGCAAAAAACATCGCCCTCTGCGCCGTGCTGGCAGCGCTGGCGCTGGGGCTCAGTACCCTGGAGGGGCTGTTCCCCATCTCCCTGCTGGTGCCCCTTCCCGGCGTGAAGCTGGGCCTTGCCAACATCGTCACTGTGTTCGCCTTGTATCAGTTGGGTGCCGGCGCGGCGCTGGCCATTCTGCTGACCCGCTGTCTGCTGGGCGGACTGTTTGCCGGAAACCTGTCGGCCATGCTGTTCTCCGTGCTTGGCGGACTGACCGCCATGCTGGTGATGATATTCCTGCGGCGTCTGCCGAAGCTCAGCGTCTACGGCGTATCCATCGGCGGCGCGGCAGCGCACAACATCGGCCAGATGGCCGCGGCGGTCATCACCCTTGGCAGCACCATGGTCCTGGGCTATCTCCCCTTTCTGCTGGCCGTGTCCCTTTTCACCGGTGCGCTGACCGGCTTCATCACCGCGCTTCTGCTGCGTGCCACGCGGCATATCCGATTTCACTGAGAGGTGCCACTATGGATAAGAAAGATCAGATCATTTTGCAGCAGCTGGACGTGATACGCTCCATGACGGAGAACAACGTCCGCCGCATGGGCAGTGACTTCTGGGGCACGCCCTTCCAGGACGTTGGCAAGGCCCCCGCCGCCCCCGGAAAGCCTGCTGAGCCCGAAAAGCCCGTCCCCCCCACCGCCGACGCCAAGCCCGGCGATGCCGCGCCCGAAAAAGCCGAGGAGCTTCCGCCTCCGGAAAAAATCGAGGACCTACTCGCCGAGCTGGACACCTACATCGGCCTGAACGTGGTCAAGGACGAGGTCCACGACCTCATCAACATGGTCCAGGTCTACAAGCTCCGCGAGCAGCACGACCTCCCCACCACCGATATGTCGCTCCACATGGTCTTCACCGGCAATCCCGGCACCGGCAAAACCATGATGGCCCGCATGATGGCCCGCATCTACCGCAGTCTGGGCATTCTCAGCAAGGGCCAGCTGGTGGAGGTGGACCGCAGCGGTCTGGTGGCCGGCTACGTTGGTCAGACCGCCCTCAAGACCCAGAAGGTCATTGAAAAGGCCATGGGCGGCGTGCTGTTCATCGACGAGGCTTACGCCCTCAACGGCAAGTCCGAAAACGACTTTGGTCAGGAGGCCATCGACACCATCCTCAAAGCCATGGAGGACCACCGCGACGACCTGGTGGTCATCGTAGCGGGCTACACGGAACTGATGGACAAATTCATCCACTCCAACCCCGGTCTGGAGAGCCGCTTCAACCGTTTCCTGCTGTTCGAGGACTACACCCCGGAGGAGATGTTCGAGATCTTCAAAATGCGCTGCGGCAAGGGCTACGTCCTCGCGCCGGAGGCCGAGCCCCTGGTCCGCGACTACATCGCTGAAGAGAGCGCCGACCCCAGCTTCGGCAATGCCCGCGGCGTCCGCAACCTGTTCGAGCACATTCTGGTGGCCCAGAACAACCGTCTGGCCAAGCTGGAAACCGTCACCCGCGAGGACCTGATGACCATCACCCCCGACGATGTGCTCCATGCCCGGGGCAAGCTGGACGACTGACACGCAAAAAAAGAAAGCCCGTATGGGCTTTCTTTTTTTGTTCGCTCAGTGCCGCTTTTTGCCGACCCACGCCATGCCGGTGACGGACAGGACAGCCGTCACGGCGTAGATACCCACGCCCGCGTCAAAGGTCTTGGGAGAACCCTTGGTCTCGTCCGCCTTGGTGTCGGTGGTGGGGTGGTAGTAGTAGCCGCCGGTGGAGATCACTTTACTGCTATTGACTTTCTCCGCATAGAGCTCGGCAATCTCATTAACTCTATCGGTCTCTCCACTGGCAACAGCGAATTTAACAACGTCTTTCAAATTGTTATTTGAAAACTTGGCAATGTACTTTACACTATCACTCGTATTTCCACTCATACTGCTGTGAATTCGCACCACCGCATACGCTGTAACAGTATTATCGGAAAAGGTGATCATCTCCTGGCCCGCATCAGAAAGGTTCGCGCCATCCCAATTACCGGCGATCTGAAGCGCCATATTGTCAGAGTTCTCCGTAGGTAAATTAAAAGTACTGCCAGAGATCACCACCGTAGGTTTGGCATTACCTAAGGTTGCGGTGTCACTTCCCACCGGTACACCAGGAATAACATTAATGCCGCGGCCCTTGGAGTTAGTGGAGTTAATAGTGCACCCGGTCAGCGTGTAGGAAATGGCTCTATTGTCAAAAGCAGGCTCCACCACATTCAGCGTAATGGCATATCCCGTAGTGCTGTTGTTGAACTCACACTGATCAAATGTGTATTTTGCCACATTGCAAGGCATGATTTTGTACATCTGCCAAGCATCTTCAAATGTGCAATTAACGAAGTCGACTTGAATAGAATCCTTAAACTGCTTAGATGTATCTACTCTGCGGTCATTCAAAATCACCTTTTGCAGCTTATCCAATTCCTGCTCCATTTTACCAAATGCGACACCTGTGATGGTCACTGTTTTGACCCACTGCCATTTACCCGAAGTACCTTCTTTTGAAGACGCACACTTCTTGTCTGCGTCATCATAATAGGTATATATGAGGTGGTCATCCTTGTCAAATGTCCCGTCATCACTTGCAGAAATGGCAGACAGCTTAACACGGTTGATATTCGTCTCCTCCGCCCAGCTCACGCTGCACAGTCCCAGCGCCATCACCAGCGCCAGTATCGTTGCCAACAATTTCTTCATGTTTCCTACCCCGTTATGTTTAGATTTCCGCAGATGCGCTCGTTTTAATCCTCATTAAAACGTAAAAGCAGAGGTACCTCTGCGGATAGCTTCATTATAGCAAGAATTTCCGGTTTGTCCAGAGCATTTTGTGAAAAAAGCCCAATTTTATCATTCCCGGTAACGGCGCTTACGTTTGATTTGCAAAAATTGGAAATTCCTGCCCCGCGGGCAGCGTCGTTACCGCCTCGGCGGGAAGCGCGGGAAACAACTCCCCTATCCTCCCCGGCGCGGCGGCAAGCGTTTCCTTCTGCCCGTGGGTCAGCTTCGCCTTGATGGCGTATTCCAGCCGCGACGCCGTTATCTTGTCCCCGCAGCGCCACAGCGCCGCCAAAGCCTCCGGCGGGTGTGCCCGGGTGTACTTGGCGCCCCTGCCGCTGCAATGCATGGCCATCCGCCGCGCCACGTCGTTGGTCATCCCCGTGTACAGGCTTCCGCCACGGCACCGCAGCATATAAACATAGTACGCTTCCATAGGCGGCTCCTTTCACGGTTTTCCCCTATCATACCCGATATTTCTTGCATTGGCAAGCGCTGTATGGTACAATTCCAATTTGGAAAGTGAGGGAGAGCTATGACCCTTTTTGATTACTATCTGCGCTATATGACCGAGGTATGGGAGGGCACGCGTCCTGCCCCGGAGGGAATCACCCTGCCGGAAGGCGGCGATGAGAACGCCCGCATACAGGCGCTGGGCCAGCAGCTACAGGATATGGGCATGGCCGCCTTTGTCCGCGCCTGCGCCGCCCAGGACGGCACGGTGCTTCCGGAGGAGCTGTTCGCCGAAAGCGGCGACCTTGGCGGTTTTGAGCTGTTTCTTCAAAACGCGGATAAGGCACAGGAAGCCCCTGCCGCGGAGAAAAAGTCCGCGACCCCCGACCCCGATGCCAACAAGCACGCCTTTGAGGTGTTTCTGGACTGCATTGCCATGGACGACGGTCTTGTGCAGTATCTGATCGACGTGCTGAAGCGCATGGACCGCAAGGAGTTTTTCAAGCTCAGCCAGATCACTACCAAGCTGGACCTGGACCCGGAGGAGTTCCTCTACTGGCTGGGCCGTCGGGAAATGTACGCCGACGAGGAGGAACAGGGCTGTGCCGTCGCTATGGACCACGCCCTGCTGCGGCTTGCGGATGAGGGACGGCTGGATGTGGTAGCCGCCCTGCTCAGCGGCGACAGAAATACCTTCGAGACCTTCCGCTGCGAGGCACCGGAGCTTATGCACGCACCCATCGCCACCTTCGAGTGGTACGAGAAAAACTATCTGGACCGGGACTATCCCATCCGACTCATCATGCGCCTGAACGGCGTACAATTTCCCAACTGAGGTGAACTATGAACGAAGCATATAAGGCGCTGGGCGTCAGCGAAAACGTGCTGGCTTTCAGCGAAACGATCCTGTCCGACCTGAAGGACCGCTTTGCGGCCATCGACACCATCGCCGAGGCTAATCAGCTGAAGGTCATCGCCGCCATGCAGAAAAACCGCGTGGCCGCCAATCATTTTAACCTTTCCACCGGCTACGGCTACGACGACGAGGGACGCGACACGCTGGAGCGCGTCTACGCCGACTGCTTCGGCGCGGAGGCCGCCCTGGTTCGCCCGCAGATCACCTGTGGTACCCACGCGCTGGCGCTGGCGCTGGGCGCGAACCTGCTGCCGGGGGACGAACTTTTGAGTCCGGTGGGGGGGCCGTACGACACACTGGAAGAAGTCATCGGCATTCGGGAGTCGGTGGGCTCACTGAAGGAATACGGGGTAAGCTATCGTCAAGTCGATTTATTGCCGGACGGATCGTTTGATATCGATAAAATTTGCGCGGCAATAAGCGATAAAACAAAACTTATCACGATACAGCGTTCAAAAGGCTACGCTACAAGGCCCAGCTTCTCAGTAGCGCAGATCGGCGAGCTGATAGCGTTATGTAAACAATGCAAGCCGGACGTGATCTGTATGGTGGACAACTGCTACGGCGAGTTCACAGAGCTGATCGAGCCGGTGAACGTGGGCGCGGACCTGATGGTGGGCAGCCTTATCAAAAATCCCGGCGGCGGGCTGGCCCCCACCGGCGGCTATATCTGCGGCCGTGCCGACCTGATCGAGCGCTGCGCCCGGCGGCTCACCGCCCCCGGTCTTGGCCGGGAGGTGGGCGCAAATCTGGGGCTGCTGACCCAATTTTACCAGGGCTTTTTCCTGGCGCCGACGGTGGTGGCCTCTGCGGTGAAGGGTGCTGTATTCGCCGCAAATTGTTATGAAAAACTTGGTTTTCATGTCATTCCAGGCGCTTCTGAGGTGCGTCACGACATCATTCAGGCGGTAGAACTGGGCAGCCGGGAGGGCATGATCGCCTTCTGCAAGGGCATACAGGCCGCCGCGCCGGTGGACAGCTATGTCACCCCGGAGCCAGCCCCTATGCCGGGCTATGACAGCGACGTCATCATGGCCGCCGGTGCTTTTGTGCAGGGCAGCTCCATAGAATTGTCCGCCGACGGCCCCACACGGCCGCCCTACGCGGTGTATTTCCAGGGTGGGCTGACCTGGTACCACGCCAAGCTGGGCATCCTGATGAGCCTGCAGAAAATGCTGGAGGCCGGCCTGATCTCATTATAATTATGTAAACCACGGAGGAAATCGTATGTTTCTCCCCAACCATCCCTTTCGGCGGCGTCCGCCTCCTTTTTCTGTGCATTTTATGTTCGTTGTTTATACTTTTACTTTCTGAATAATGTACATTATCGTATAGCAGGTCTTGCTATACATGATAGAATAAGGAGTTTTTTATGTGGTTTTGGTTTTCTCTGATCGCACTGATCTGCTGGAGCGGCTCTGACCTGTTCAGCAAGATCGGCTGCCAGGACGCAGACGACAAATACAGCCATCTTAAAATGGTGATGGCAGTGGGCCTGGTGATGGGTCTGCACGCCGCCTATGAGATTTTTATCAACGGCACGGAGATCAACGGCAGCATCATCCTGACGTATCTGCCGGTGTCCCTGCTGTACATCAGCTCTATGACCATCGGCTACATCGGCCTGCGGTATATCGAGCTGTCCATCTCCTCCCCCATCTGCAATTCCAGCGGCGCACTGGTGGCGGTGCTGGCGCTGGCCACCGGCGGCCTGGGCGAGCTGGTGCCGGCGCAGCTGGCCGCCACAGCACTGGTATGCGTGGGCGTCATCGGTCTGGGCATCGTGGAGGCCCGGGAGGACGATGACCTGCGGGCCGCACGGCAGCAGGCCAGCAACCACCGCTACGCCAAGTCGGCGCTGGCGCTGATCCTGCCTGTGATCTATTGCCTGCTGGACGCACTGGGTACCTTCGCCGACAGCCGGGTGCTGGAGACATTGAACGAGGACAGCGCCAACTGCGCCTATGAGCTGACATTCCTGCTGGCGGGCATCGTATGCTTCGTGTATGTGGTGCTCATCAAAAAGAGCCGACTCGTCCCCAAGCGGGAGGGCCCCAAGTATGCGGGCGCCGTGTGCGAGACGGCGGGCCAGTTCGCGTACATCTACGCGCTGGCGGACACGGAACACGTGGCCCTGGCCGCGCCCATCATCTCCGCCTACTGCGTGGCCTCGGTGCTGTGGAGCCGCATTTTCCTGAAGGAAAAGCTCAGCTGGAAGCACTACGCCATGATCGCACTGGTGGTGGCGGGTATTGTGATACTGGGCATCTACGATGCATAACAACAAGATATCCCCCGCCGGGTCCGGCGGGGGATTTTTTGTATCCCAAAAACCACTCGCTGGGCGAGTGGTTTTTGGGATACAAAAAGGGACCGCTTTCGCGGTCCCTTTTGTTGGCTCGTAAGAGGTTCGGCTTAGAAGCAGCCCTGCTCCATCATCGCCTCGGCGACCTTCTTGAAGCCGGCGATGTTGGCACCAGCCACCAGGTCGTAGCCCAGGCCGTACTCGGCAGCGGCCTCGGCGGACACCTTGTGGATGTTCTCCATCATCTTATGCAGCTGATGGTCGACTTCCTCGGCAGTCCAGACCAGACGCTCGGAGTTCTGGGCCATCTCCAGGGCGGAGACGCCCACGCCGCCGGCGTTAACAGCCTTGGAGGGAGCGACGATGATGCCCTTCTGCTTACGCAGGAAGTTCAGTGCATCGTTGGTGGTGGGCATATTGGCGACCTCGATGTAGTACTTCACGCCGGAAGCAGCGATCTTCTCAGCGGACTCCATCTTGACGTCGTTCTGCATGGCGGCGGGCATATACACGTCCACATCCTTGACGCCCCAGCACTTCTCGCCGGGAACGAACTCGCAGCCGAACTTATCGGCATAGGGCTTGCAGTGCATGGGATCCTTGGCGCGCATCTCGAGGATGAAGTTCAGCTTCTCGTCGGTGATAACGCCGTCGGGATCGTGGACATAACCGTCGGGACCAGCGAAGTAGGTGACCTTGGCGCCCAGCTGAGCAGCCTTCTTCATGATGCCCCAGCCCACGTTGCCGTAGCCGGAGATAGCGATACGCTTGCCCTCGATGGTGTCATTCTCGTGCTTCAGCACTTCCTGTAGGTAGTACATAGCGCCGTAGCCGGTGGCCTCGGGGCGGATCAGAGAACCGCCGTAGCTCAGACCCTTACCGGTGAGGACGCCGTTCTCCCACACGCCCTTCAGGCGGCGGTACTGGCCATACAGGTAGCCGATCTCGCGGCCGCCCACGCCCATGTCACCGGCGGGAACGTCGATGTCCGGCCCGATGTAGCGATACAGGGCGGTCATGAAGCTCTGGCAGAAACGCATGACCTCGGCGTCGGACTTGCCGGCGGGATCGAAGTCGGAACCGCCCTTGGCGCCGCCGATGGGCAGGCCGGTCAGGCTGTTCTTGAAGGTCTGCTCAAAGCCGAGGAACTTGATGATGCCTTCGTACACGTTCTTCTGGAAGCGCAGGCCGCCCTTGTAGGGGCCGATCGCGCCGTTGAACTGGCAGCGCCAGCCGCGGTTGGTGTGCCACTGACCGTTATCATCGCACCACACAACGCGGAAGGTGAACATACGCTCGGGCTCGACCATACGGCCCAGCAGGTCGACCTTCTCATACTCGGGGTGCTTTTCGATCACAGGCTCCAGAGAGGACAGAACTTCCTCGACGGTCTGCACGAACTCGGGCTCGTTGCCATGCTTGGTCTTGACGCTCTCGAGCACGCTTGCCAGATAAGCATTCATATTAAATTCCTCCTAAAAAATGTTCCGCAGACATATGAGATGTGCGCTACGCAGACTACCCATATACTACCAATGTTGATAATAACACCATTTGGCCGATTTCTCAAGGGGGTTTGGGAGAATTCCCCCCTCGCAAAACCACAAAACTTTTTCGTCCCTTTTTGTGCAATTTGGCGAATTGTGCCCCGCGTTCCACTATGCAGAAAAAGGCCGCGATTTGCGGCCTTTCCGTGCTGTTTTTGCGTGCTTCGTTACTTTAAAGCGCCGTTCGCTTTTCCGTGTGAAATCGGCGGCACATTCAAAAGCTGCCGATGGGGATATCGCCGTTGTCCGTTCCCTTTTCGATGGCGCGTATCTGGAGATAGTAGCCCTTGCCGCTGCCCATATCCACATAGACACGGTCGCCGGCCTTTCTGCCCATAACGGCGCGGCCCACGGGGGATTCCTTGCTGATCCAGCCCTTCAGGGCGTCCTGCCGCAGGGTGGTGACCAGCTGGATCTTTCGGCTTTTTCCCAAATTCTCCATGAAGATCTCCACGGTGTCATAGAGCCCGGCGGTGTCGGCGGCGGACTTATCCTCGATGACCCTGGCGGTCTTGATCATCCGCTGGAGGTAGCGGATGCGGGCGTCGTTGCGGTTTTTCTCCTGCTTGGCGCACTTGTACTCGAAGTTCTCGCTAAGGTCGCCGAAGGCCCGGGCGGTCTGGACATCCTCGATCAGCTTGGGGCGCAGCTGCTGCACCCGGTAGTCGATCTCCTCCTGCATTTTTTGCAGGTCGGCGCGTGTCAGTTCATCATACATGGTCATTCTCCTTCCATAAGGCGGCAAGACGCTCCAGGGCGGCGGGAAGCCGGTCCAGGTCGATGCCGGTATAGTTGACCACCAGCACGTGCTGGGGTGCGTCCTGGGGACACTGGTAGTAATCGGACAGCATGGCCAGACGGATACCGCGCTGCTCCGCCTCACGGCGGAGCACCTCGTCCGGCGGCGCACCGTCCAGCCGCAGCAGGAAATGCAGGCCCGCATCCTCCTCGGTGATGGCGGCATAGGGGGCCAGCGGGCTTTTGTACACGGCGGCGATGACGGCGTCACGCTTCTGGCGGTAGTGCTTACGCATACGGCTCAGGTGCTTTTCATACCAGCCGCCGGCGAGGAACTGGGCCAGGGTGTACTGCTCGAAGGCGGAGACGGTGCAGGCGTAAAAGCCCAGCTTCTGCCGGAAGTCCGCCAGCAGGCGGCGGGGCAGAACCATGAAGCTGATACGTATGGAGGGGGCGATGGTCTTGGAAAAGGTGTTAAGATAGACCACCTGCTCGCCGCCGTCGATGGAAAACAGGGTGGGGATGGGACGGCCTACAAAGCGGAACTCGCTGTCGTAATCGTCCTCCAGGATGACCCGCGCCGGGACCTCCTGTGCCCAGCGCAGCAGCTCCTGGCGGCGGGCGATGGGCATCACCAGACCGGTGGGATAGTGGTGGCTGGGAGAGATGTGGACCACGTCGGCGTCGCTGCGGCGCAAGGCTTCCACCGATACGCCCGCCTCGTCCAGAGGCAGAGCCGTCACCTCCGCGCCGGCGGCGCGGTAGATATGGGCGATCTTGCCGTAGCCGGGGTCCTCCACGCCGTAGAGACGATCACGGCCCAGCAGCTGCACCAGCAGGTTGTACAGCACCTCGGTGCCGGCACCCACGATGATCTGCTCGGCAGTGACCTCCATGGCACGGAACTGCCGCAGGTGGGCGGCGATGGCCTGCCGCAGGGCCCAGGCACCCTGCGGCGGCGTGGACCGCAGCAGGCCGGTACCCTGCTCCAGAATGGTCTGGCGCATGAGTCGGGCCCAGACGGTGAAGGGAAAGTCCTCGGCGGCGATGGAGTTGGTGGCCAGATCCAGGAACCAGACAGGCTCGCGGGGCGGAGGCGGCTGCTCCGGGGACGCAGGGACGGCCGCAGGCGACGGCAGCACGGCGCTGACGAAATAGCCCTTCTTCTCCACACCGGTGAGATAGCCCTCGGCCATCAGCTGTTCGTAGGCATTCTTTACAGTGATGACGCTGACCTCAAGATGGGCAGCCAGGGCGCGTTTGCTGGGCAGCTTCTCCCCTGCCGCCAGACGGCCGGAGAGGATGTCCGCCTTCACCCGGCGGTAGAGCTGCTCATACAGGCTGAGGCCCGCCTGTTTGTCCAGGGTATAGGTGAGCACGGGGCCGTCCCTCCCTTCATCTGGTATTAACAAGTAAAATCAAAATGGATATTTTAATCATACCAGTTGCTACTATAATACAAATCGTCAACGAAAGCAAGGGCTTTTTCAACAGCTACCCTCTCACCCCCCCTGTGGCGGTCCCCGTTTCCCTGCGGGGCGGGGGCCGCCTCCTATAGCAGAAAGAAAAAATCCTCGTAAAGGAGAATGTGTTATGTCCGACAAGAAGATCAGAACGATGGTAACGGCGGCGGTGCTGGCGGCACTGTCCTGTGTGGCCACGATGGTGGTGCAGATCCCCTCCCCCATGAACGGCTTTGTGAACCTGGGCGACTGCTTTGTGCTGCTCAGTGGCTGGCTGCTGGGACCCTGGTGGGGCGCGGCGGCCGGCGGTATCGGCTCCATGCTGGCGGACCTGCTGCTGGGCTACGGCCATTACGCGCCCGGCACGCTCATCATCAAGGGCGCAATGGCACTGGTGGCAGCACTGATCTTTAAGGCCTTTAGGAAGAACACCGCAGGCGCGCTGGTCGGCGGCGTAGCGGCAGAGGTCGTGATGGTGGCCGGGTATTTCGGCTACGCGGCGCTGCTGCTGGGCAAGGGTATCGGCGCGGCGGCCAGCATCCCGGGCAATCTGGTGCAGGGTGCTGTGGGCCTGGTGGCCGGGTTCCTGCTTTTGCAGGTAGCGCGGCGGACGCATCTTGAAGAAAAGGTCAGCGTGTGATATACTTATGGCGGGTCGCCTGACGGCCCGCCATAGTTTACATGGGAGGTAGTTGTCATGGCAGGTATCGTGCATGAGGTAGAGAACAGAGATCTGCTGGCGCAGGTGCGGCAGCAGGCCGCGGCGGCGGCACAGGAGCTGGCGGAGGCCGCCCATCTGCATAGGGGCCAGATCGTGGTGGTGGGATGCAGCACCAGCGAGGTGGTGGGCAAGAAGGTGGGCAGCTGGTCCACGCCGGAGGTGGCAGACGCCATTTTCGCGGGGCTGCACAGTGTATTCGGCCCCATGGGCGTGTACATCGCCGCCCAGTGCTGTGAGCACCTGAACCGGGCCATCATCGTGGAGCATGAGGCCGTGCCCACGCTGGATATCGTGAATGTGGTGCCCCAGCCCAAGGCGGGCAGCTCTTTCGCCACGGCCACCTATAAGGCCTGCGCCCACCCGGTGGCGGTAGAGGAGATCAAAGCCGACGCGGGACTGGACATCGGCGGGACGCTGATCGGTATGCACCTGAAGAAGGTGGCGGTGCCGGTGCGTCTGGCGCAGAACCACATCGGCGACGCCATTCTGCTGGCGGCACGGACGCGGCCCAAGTTTATCGGCGGCGACCGGGCGCACTATGACGAGGCGCTGAAGGAAGGCTATCCGGAATTCTGAAAATTCTGCAACAGCAAATAAAAAGCAGCGCTTTGCGCTGCTTTTTGTTTGTTATGTGATCGGGAACGTGAGCTTCAGCGCCAGGAACACGGCGATCGCCACCGGTACGGCGATGAGGAAGCGCTTACAGTTTTTGCGGGCACGCTGGGACAGCGCCTCGTCCTCCTCGTTTTTCCAGCGGACATAGCTCCAGCCGGCACCCAGAAGGCACAGAACGGGGACGAAATACAGGCCGATCGACGCGACGTAAGGCATAGGTCATCCTCCCTTTTTTTGTGCTTACAGTATACAGGAAACGGGAGGAAAGGTCAAGGAAAAGACTTGCGGGGACAAAAAAGAGACGCCCTCGGGCGTCTCTTTTTTATATTGTGCTGGGTCCGATCACTTGGCGGCCTTGGCAGCCTTGATGGACTCGATCAGCTCGGGAACGACCTTGAACAGATCGCCGACGATACCGTAGTCGGCAACCTCGAAGATGGGAGCGCTCTCGTTCTTGTTCACGGCGATGATGCACTCGGAGTCCTGCATACCAGCCTTGTGCTGGATGGCGCCGGAGATACCCAGAGCGATGTAGACCTTGGGATGGACGGTCTTGCCGGTCTGGCCGACCTGATGGTCAGCGGAGATCCAGCCGGCGTCCACGCAGGCGCGGGAGGAACCCACGACACCGCCCAGGACCTCAGCCAGCTCCTCGGCCAGCTTGATGCCGCCCTCCACGTCCTTGGAGATACCACGGCCAACGGACACGATGAAGTCAGCGCCGATCAGGTCAACCAGCTTCTTGGCGGCCTTGACGGTATCCACGACCTCGGTCTTGATGTCAGCGGCTTCCAGAGCGAACGCGGGATGCAGGATCTCCACATTCTTCTTGCACTCGCGCTTCTTCATAACGCCGGGGCGAACGGTCGCCATAGCGGGGCGGAAGCGGGGGCAGATGATGGACGCCATCAGGTGACCGCCGAAAGCGGGACGGGTCATCTTCAGGTCGCGGGACACATCGTGGGGCTCACGGTTGATCATCACGGTGCCCAGCTTCTCGATGCGCTCCTCGGGCAGGGTGGAAGCTTCCTTCAGGAAGCCCTTGTAGTTGGGCATGTCGATGTCCAGGTGGGTGCAGTCGGCGCACAGACCGGTGTGCAGACGGGCGGCGCAGCGGGGAGCCAGATCACGGCCGATGTTGGAGGCGCCGAACAGCAGCACCTCGGGCTTCAGCTCCTCAACGGCCTCCACGATCACCTTGGTGTAGGCATCGGTGGTGAAGTCCTTCAGCAGGGGGGAGTTGTACACGTACACCTTGTCGGCGCCGTACTCGCCCAGCTCGGCGGCGATGCCGTCAACGTTGTCGCCCAGCAGGATGCCGCACAACTCGACACCCAGCTCATTGGCCAGCTTCCGGCCCTCGGAGATCAGTTCGAAGGTGGTGGGCATCATCACGCCCTGGCGCTGCTCGCAGAACACCCATACGTTCTTGAAGGCAGCGGTATCAGCACTATTAAAAGCCATTTTCTTTTCTCCTTCCTTAGATGATGTGCTTGGCGGCCAGGATGCCGGCCAGCTTGTCGGTGGTAGCCTTGTCAGCGCCCTCGAGCATCATGCCCGCGCCCTTCTGAGGAGGCGTGAAGGAGGTCAGAATATTGGTGGGAGAACCGGCCAGACCGATGGTGCTCTTGTCGATCAGGGGGTGATCCTTCAGGGTCTCGTAGGTCATAGTGACCAGAGGCTTGCTGTAGCACTCGAACGCGCCGCCCACGGACAGGTAACGCGGGGTGTTCAGCTCCTTGATGCAGGTGATCATGCAGGGAGTCTTGACCTTGATGGTCATGTAGCCGTCCTCCAGCATGCGCTTGACGGTCAGGGTGTCGCCGTCCTTGGTGATCTCGCCGGCATAGGTGACCTGGGGCAGATGCAGCTTCTCAGCGATCTGGGGACCCACCTGTGCGGTATCACCGTCGATGGCCTGACGGCCAGCCAGGATGATGTCGTCCTTCTCGATGCCGTAGGTATCGATAGCGGCAGCGATGATCTGGGAGGTAGCGTAGGTATCGGAACCGCCGAACTCACGGGCGGTAACCAGTACGCCTTCGTCAACGCCCATGGCCATCAGCTCACGCAGCATACCCTCTGCGGGAGGAGGACCCATGGTGAACGCCACGACCTTGCAGCCCAGCTCGTCCTTCAGGGACAGGGCGGCCTCGACGGCGTTCAGGTCATCGGGGTTGATGATGGTCTGCATGGACGCACGGTCCAGAGTGCCATCGGGATTGACGGCCACCTTACCGGAGGTATCGGGGACCTGCTTAACAGTTACGAGAATTTTCATTTTCCTTTTACCTCCTACCTTACTTCACGCCCAGATTGCTGGCGATGACCATGCGCTGGACCTCGCTGGTGCCCTCGTAGATCTCGGTGATCTTGGCATCACGCATCATGCGCTCCACGGGATACTCACGGGTGTAGCCGTAACCGCCGAACAGCTGGACGGCGCGGCGGGTCACATCGGAAGCGGCCTCGGCGGCGAACAGCTTGGCCATGGCGGCGTCCATGGAGTAAGGCTCGTGGTTCTGCTTCTTCATAGCGGCGGAGTAGACCAGGAACTGCGCGGCCTGCATACGGGTGTGCATCTCAGCCAGCTGGAACTGGGTGTTCTGGAACTGGGAGATGCGCTTGCCGAACTGAACGCGCTCCTTGGTGTACTTGATGGCTTCCTCGACAGCGCCCTCGCCCAGGCCCAGGGCCTGAGAGGCGATACCGATACGGCCGCCGTCCAGGGTCTTCATGGCGATCTTGAAGCCCTCGCCCTTCTTACCCAGCATACGGTCCTTGGGAATGACGCAATCCTCGAAGATCAGGTCGCAGGTAGAACTGCCGCGAATACCCATCTTCTTCTCGTGCTTGCCCTGAGAGAAGCCCTTGTCGTCCTTCTCCACGATGAACGCGGAGATCTCCTTCATGCTGCGGCCGCGCTTGTCAACGGTCTTGCCGGTGACGGCGATGACCACGAAGGTGTCAGCTACGTTGCCGTTGGTGATGAAGCACTTGGAGCCGTTCAGAATGTAGTTCTCGCCGGACTCGTCCAGCACGGCGGTGGTCTGCTGGCCCTGGGCATCGGTGCCGGCGCCGGGCTCGGTCAGGCCGAAAGCGCCGATCTTCTTGCCGGAGCACAGGTCGGGCAGATACTTCATCTTCTGCTCCTCGGTGCCGTTCTCGAAGATGGGGGCGGCGCACAGGGAGGTGTGGGCGGAAACGATAACAGCAGTGGTACCGCAGACCTTGGCCAGCTCCTCGACGCACATGGCGTAGGAGAGCACATCAGCGCCAGCGCCGCCGTACTCCTTGGGGAAGTAAATGCCCATCATGCCCAGCTTGGCCATCTTCTCGACGGTCTCCATGGGGAAACGCTCTTCCTCGTCGATCTCAGCGGCCAGGGGCTTGACCTCGTTCTCCGCGAAATCGCGGTACATCTTGCGAACGAGCAGCTGTTCCTTCGTCAGATGGAAATCCATACTTTTTTCTCCTTTTTCTGATTTTACTTGTTGTAGTTGAAGAAGCCTTCGCCGGACTTAATACCCAATTTGCCCGCACGAACCATCTTCCGGATCAGCACGTTTGCGCGATACTTGCTATCGTGAGTCTCGTTGAACAGCACGTCCATAATGTTCAGCACCACGTCCCAGCCGATGAGGTCGCCCAGATGCAGGGGGCCCATGGGATGGTTGCAGCCCAGCTGCATAGCAATATCGATATCTTCCGCGGAGGCAACGCCTTCCTGCAGAACGCAAACGCCCTCGTTGCAGTAGGGGATCAGGATCTTATTGACCACAAAGCCGGGGGCCTCGTTGACCACCACGGGGGTCTTGCCGATCTCCACAGACAGGTTCTTGATATAGTCCACCAGGTCGGCGGGGGTGTTGCCGCCGGCGATGACCTCCACCAGCTTCATGGCGGGCACGGGGTTGAAGAAGTGCATACCGATCAGGTGATGCTTCATGCCCTGGCCCATCTCGGTGATGGACAGAGAGGATGTGTTGGAGGCGAAGATGGTCTCGTCCTTGCAGATGGCGTCCAGCTTGCCCAGCAGTTCCTTCTTGACGGCCATGTTCTCGGCCACGCACTCGATGACCAGATCGGCATCGGCGGCAGCGTCAAACTCCTCGACCAGAACGCGGCTCATGATATCGTCCGCGGCTTCCTGGGTCATCTTGCCCTTGGCGACCTTCTTGTTCAGGGAGGCGGCCAGCTTGTCCTTATGACGCTGTGCGCTGGCGGTGCTGGAAGCATACATCAGGGCGGTGTGGCCCTTCGCTGCGAAAACCTGGGCAATGCCGCTGCCCATCGTACCGGCGCCGAATACTGCTACTTTCATGATAGTTCCTCCTACTTAAATTTTTACATGAATTGCTTAATTATCAGGCGGTGTGCCTGTCAATTAACTTACTTGTTCTGATAGGGCTCGTGCTTGCGCTTCTCCAGGAAGGCGGACATACCCTCGATCTGGTCGGCAGACTGGAAGCAGCTGCCGAAGAGCTTTTCCTCGATGACGATGGCCTTGTCCATGTCCACCTGAAGGCCCTCGTTGATGGCCTGCTTGCAGGCGCGGACGGCGATAGGCGCGTTCTTGGCGATGGTCTCGGCCAGCTTCTCGGCGGCGGGCAGCAGCTCGTCCAGGGGATAGACGGCGTTGACCAGGCCGATGCGGTAGGCCTCGTCAGCCTTGATATTCTTGGCGGTATAGATCAGCTGCTTGGCCATGCCGGGGCTGACCAGGCGGGCCAGACGCTGGGTGCCGCCGAAGCCGGGGGTGATGCCCAGGCCGGTCTCGGGCTGGCCGAAGACCGCGGTGTCGGCGCAGATACGGATATCGCAGGCCATGCTCAGCTCGCAGCCGCCGCCCAGGGCGAAGCCGTTGACCGCGGCGATAGTGGGGATGGGCAGCGTCTCGATGGCACGGAAAACATCGTTGCCGTGCTTGCCGAAGGCCTCGCCGCCCTCCTTGGTCAGGGTGCTCATCTCGCCGATGTCGGCACCGGCCACGAAGGCCTTTTCACCGCTGCCGGTGATGACCAGAGCGCGGATATCCGCGTCCGCCTTTACGGTGGACACCAGCTCGTCCAGGTCGGTCAGGACCTCGGAATTCAGCGCGTTCAGCGCCTTGGGACGGTTGATGGTCGCCACGGCGATGAGGCCCTTCTTTTCCAGCAGAATGTTGGTCATGTCAAGTTCCTCCTTATGGTTCCTTTCCGTGAGCGCAGCGCCCGGAAACGGCACGTGGCCGGCGGGTGGGCATACGCCTCCTCATACATATCACATTATAGTGGCCCGTTAGAAATTTATCAAGTCCAACCCACCGGCTTTTTGCTTTTTTAGCGGTTTCCACAAAAGTGGGCACCGGAATTTGCACACTTTTTCGGGCAGGAGCGCAGCAAACAGGGATATCAGGGAAAAACGTGCTTGTATCCCGGCGCAAGATGGGGTATGATGGGAGAAAATCGTAAAATGGCGAGGACATGAATATGCGGATGCGGAAGAAAAAAAATCTGGCGCCCCGGATGGAAGCCTGCGGCGCGTACCTGATCCGGGACCCGTTCGCCCTGCGGGGGCGCTGGCGGGAGCTGATGCCGGAGGCACGGGAGCTGCGGGTGGAGCTGGGCTGCGGCAAGGGCGGCTTCACCGTGGGGACCGCGGCGGCAGAGCCGGAGGTGCTGCTGATCGCCGTGGAGAAGGTGCCGGACGCCATGGTGGTGGCCATGGAGAAGGCGCGGGCCGCGGCGCTGCGGAACGTATGGTTCGTAGACGGGGACGCGGCGCTGCTGCCGGATATGTTCGCCGACGGGGAGATCGACCGGCTGTACATCAACTTCTGCGACCCGTGGCCCAAGAGCAACCAGAAAAAACGGCGGCTGACCCACGGGAACTTTCTTAAAAAGTATCGGCAGGTGCTGGCCGAGGGAGGACAGATCCACTTCAAGACCGACAACGACAAGCTGTTTGAGTGGTCGCTGGAGGAAATACCGCAGTTCGGGTTCGCACTGTCGGAGGTGACGCGGGATCTGCACGCGGACGGGCCGGTGGGCGTGATGACAGACTATGAGCGCAAGTTCTACGGCGAGGGCAAGAGCATCAACCGATGCGTGGCCACCATGGTGGAATGGACGGAGCCGGAGATAGAGGACGTCCCCTCCCCCGCTGAGTAAACAGAAAAGGCACCCCTGACGGGGTGCCTTTTTTATTTCGCGCGGCGCCGGGGTAAGAC
>OICH01000191.1_pt1 | contig 31389 bp, 29 predicted proteins | sample 1581271 | NCBI WGS metagenome assembly OICH01 (sample SAMEA3882547, study PRJEB24775) | human gut metagenome | biome: human-associated habitat; feature: intestine environment; material: feces | place: Netherlands | collected 2009/2010 | reverse complement strand
TTTTGCGCCTTCTCCTGCCGCGTGGCGAAATCCACGTTGGCCAGCGCATCGAGCTCCGTAACCGAAATGTCGATGTTGCCGATGCCGATACCGGTCGAAAGCACGGTCATCCGCTTGCCTTTGTAGGTACCCGTCACGGTATTGAATTCACGGTTGGAAACGCTGCACTCCTGCGTATCGAAAAAGGAAGCTACCATGGCTACACGGCCGGGATCCCCCACGAGAATTACGATGTCGGCGAGCTGCTCCGGCTTGAGGTGCAGGTGGAAAATCGATCCGTCGTCGTTGATTATCAATTCGGAAGAAGGTATGGTTCTCATAGTGTCGGTTTTTATATTTTCATAATTGGCATAAAAGTACTACATTTACCTCGAATTTCAAAAAATACGCCACGATAAATTTTCCATAAATATATTGTATCCCGCTCGGCGGAATACAAGACAAGAGATATTGCAACATGACTCTCATCAAATCCATTTCCGGCATCCGGGGGACGATCGGCGGCCCTGCGACGGAGAACCTCACTCCGCTCGATATCGTTAAATTCACCACCGCTTACGTGCGTTTCATCGCCGAATCCGCACCCGGAAAAAGGCTCAAAATCGTCGTGGGCCGCGACGCCCGTATTTCGGGCGAAATGGTCGGCGACATCATCGAAGGCACGCTGCTCGGCTGCGGTGCGGATGTAGTAAACGTCGGGCTCTGCACCACTCCGGGGACCGAACTGGCCGTTACGGCGCACCGGGCCGACGGCGGCATCATCATCACTGCATCGCACAACCCCCGCCAGTGGAACGCCCTGAAGCTGCTCAACGCCAGCGGCGAATTCCTCTCCGACGCCGAGGGCAAGCGCGTGCTGGCCATGGCCGAGCAGAACGACTACGACTACCCCGCCATCGACGGCATCGGCCACGTGCTCTCGCGCGAGGATTTCAACGACGAGCACATCCGCCTCGTGCTGGGGCTGCGGCTCGTCGATGTCGAGGCCGTGCGCAAACGCCACTTCAAGGTCGTCGTCGACGCCGTGAACTCCGTGGGCGGCATCGTCATGCCGAAGCTGCTGCGCGCTCTGGGCTGCGAGGTCGTCGAGCTCAACTGCGAACCCACGGGCGAGTTCGCCCACAACCCCGAGCCGCTGCCCGAGCACCTGACGGAGATTTCGCAGGTCATCGTGCGCGAGAAGGCCGATCTGGGCGTGGTCGTCGATCCCGACGTCGACCGTCTGGCCTTCGTCTCGGAGGACGGCTCGATGTTCGTCGAGGAGTATACGCTCGTAGCCGTGGCCGACTACATCCTCTCGACGCAGTGCGGCAATACGGTCTCGAACCTCTCCTCGTCGCGTGCGCTGCGCGACGTAACGGAGCGCCACGGCGGCAAGTACTACGCTTCGGCCGTCGGTGAGGTGAACGTCACGACGAAGATGAAGGAGGTCGGCGCCATCATCGGCGGCGAGGGCAACGGCGGCGTGATCTACCCCGAGCTGCACTACGGCCGTGACGCACTGGTCGGTACGGCGCTCTTCCTGACCTATCTGGCCAAGCGGGGCCTGACGATGACGCAGCTGCGCGCCACCTACCCCGCCTACTTCGCCTCGAAGAACAAGATCCAGCTCACGCCGGCGATCGACGTGGATAAAGTGCTGCGTGAGATCAAGGAGCGTTACAGCAATGAGCAGGTGAACGATACGGACGGCGTGAAGATTGACTTCCCGGAGAACTGGGTGCACCTGCGCAAGTCGAACACCGAGCCGATCATCCGCGTCTACACCGAGGCCAAGTCGATGGCCGAAGCCGAAGCGCTGGCACAGCGTTTCATTGCGGAGATCAAGCAGATCTGCCATATCGAGTAAAGCAATACATGAACCTGCGGCGGTGGCCGGGACGGTGCGGCAAACCGGCTGTCCCGGAGCGCGCCGCCGCCCAACAGACCAAGAAAATGGATCAGGTAAAACAGTATATCGAAGCGAACAGGGAGCGCTTCGTCAACGAGTTGTTCGATCTGCTGCGCATCCCGTCGATCAGCGCCCAGAGCGAGCACAAGCCCGACATGCAGCGCTGCGCCGAGCATCTGGCCGCGGCGCTCGTCAAGGCCGGTGCCGACCGGGCCGAGGTGATGCCCACGGAGGGCAATCCGGTGGTCTACGCCGAGAAGATCGTTTCGCCGAAGGCGAAAACCGTGCTTGTCTACGGGCACTACGACGTCATGCCCGTCGACCCGCGCGAGGAGTGGCGCACGGAGCCCTTCGAGCCGGTCGTTATCGACGGCCGCATCTGGGGACGCGGCGCCGACGACGACAAGGGCCAGCTCTGGATGCACGCCAAGGCCTTCGAGGCGATGTGTGCGACGGGCACGCTGCCCTGCAACGTGAAATTCATGCTCGAGGGCGAGGAGGAGATCGGCTCGCAGAGCCTCTACGACTTCTGCCGCCGCAACAAACGGCTGCTCAAGGCCGACATCATCCTCGTCTCGGACACCTCGATGATCTCGATGCAGACCCCCTCGATCACCTGCGGGCTGCGCGGCCTGGCCTACATGGAGGTCGAGGTGACGGGGCCCGACAAGGACCTCCACTCGGGGTTGTTCGGCGGTGCGGTGGCCAATCCGGCCAACGTGCTGGCGCGTCTGGTGGCAAGTCTGATCGACGAGAACGGACACGTCACCATCCCGGGCTTCTACGACGACGTGCGCGAGCTGACCGCGGCCGAGCGCCGGGCCTTCAACCGCGCGCCGTTCAGCCTGGCGGCCTACAAGCGTTCGCTCGCGATCGGCGACGTCGAGGGCGAGGCGGGCTACACGACCATCGAGCGCACGGGCATCCGTCCCTCGCTCGACGTCAACGGCATTTGGGGCGGCTACATCGGCGAGGGGACCAAGACGGTGATCCCGTCGAAGGCCTCGGCGAAGATTTCGATGCGCCTGGTGCCCAATCAGGACTACCGCAAGATATCCAAGCTCTTTGAGCGCCATTTCCGCGCCATCGCGCCGCGCAGCGTGAAGGTGAAGGTCCGTGCCCTGCACGGCGGCATGCCCTACGTCGCCCCGACCGACATGCCCGCCTACAAGGCGGCCGAAAAGGCCGTGGCCAGGACCTTCGGCAAGAAGCCCCTGCCCTTCTATTCGGGCGGGTCGATTCCGATCATCAGCGGTTTCGAGTCGATCCTCGGCATCAAGTCGCTGCTGATCGGCTTCGGACTGGCCGAGGATGCGATCCACTCGCCGAACGAGAGCTTCGGGCTCGAGCAGTTCTACCGTGGTGTGGAAACCATTCCGTGGTTCTACAAGTATTTCGCCGAGAGCAAATAACCGGAGGAGCGCAGAATGTACGAGGAGTATCTGGAACTGGCCGTGCGCATGGCGCGCGAAGCGGGGAAGATCCATCTGACCTACTTCCGCGGCGGCGACCTGGCGATCCGCACCAAGTCGAACGTCAGCGACGTGGTAACGCGCGCCGACCGCGAGAGCGAGGCGCTCATCGTCCGCATGATCGCGGAGCGTTTCCCCGACCACGCCGTGCTGGGCGAGGAGGGCGGCACGCGCGGCGATGCCCACGGCGAATGGCTGTGGGTCGTCGACCCGCTCGACGGCACGACCAACTACAGTCAGGGGCTGCCTGTCTTCACGGTCTCGATCGCCCTGCAACACCGCGGCGAGACGGTCGTCGGAGTGGTCTATGCGCCCTATCTCGACGAGCTGTATACCGCCACGCTCGGCGGCGGCGCCCGCGCGGGCCGCATGGAGGGGGCGCAGCATCCGATCCGCGTGTCGGAGAAACGGGTGCTCGGGGAGGCGGTCCTCGCCACGGGATTTCCCTACGACAAGGTGACCAACCCGGACAACAACGCCGACAACCTCGCCCGCATCCTGCCCCGCACGCGCGGCATCCGCCGATACGGCTCCGCGGCCTACGACCTCTGCTGCGTGGCGGCGGGTTTTCTGGACGGCTACTGGGAGCTGGCGCTGCACGTGTGGGATGTCTGCGCCGGGGAGCTGATCGTCCGTGAGGCGGGCGGTGCGGTGCGCAGCCTGCGCGAAGACCGCGGCGTTTCGATCGTCGCGGGCAACGAAACGCTGATCGGCGAGATGCTGCAATATGTCCGTTGATGTGCTGTCACACAGCGAGATAAACGGGTTGTAACGATTTTTTAACAGGGCGGAAAGCAATTTCCGCCCTTACTTTTATGTAGTTTCTAAATTTTTTTCGTATTTTGGCAGTCAAAATCGCAAAAAAATGTGTGGAATAGTAGGATACGTGGGTGAGCGGGAGGCTTGCCCCATTCTGATCAAGGGGCTTCACCGCCTCGAATACCGGGGATACGACAGCGCCGGCGTCGCCCTGGTGAACCGTGACGGCGCGCTGAACGTCTACAAGTGCAAGGGCAAGGTCTCCGACCTGGAGCATTTCCTCGCAGGCAAGGACCTCGACGGCACGATCGGCATCGCCCACACGCGCTGGGCCACACACGGCGTGCCGAACGATGCCAATGCACACCCCCACTACTCCGAATCGGAGAACATCGCCCTGATCCACAACGGCATCATCGAGAACTTCCGCGTGCTGAAGGATGCCCTGACGGCCAACGGCTACACGTTCCGCAGCAGCACCGACTCGGAGGTGCTGGTCAACCTGATTGAATATGTCCGCACGACGAACGGCTGCACGCTGCTCGAAGCCGTGCAGCAGGCCCTCAAGCAGGTGGTCGGCGCCTATGCCATCGCCGTCATCGAGAAGGGCAACCGCGACGAGATCATCGCCGCACGTCAGAGCAGCCCGATGGTTGTCGGCATCGGCCAGGGCGAGTATTTCCTCTCGTCGGACGCCGCGTCGATCATCGAATACACGCAGGATTTCGTCTACATCAACGACGGAGAGATCGCCGTCATCAACCGCCACCAGCCCCTCAAGGTCGTGACGCTCGACAACCACGAGAGCCGCATCGACATCAAGAAGCTCCAGCTCTCGATCTCGCAGCTCGAAAAGGGCGGCTATCCCCACTTCATGCTCAAGGAGATCTACGAGCAGCCGCGCACGATCGTCGACTGCATCCGCGGGCGCATCAACCCCGACACGTGCGAGGTGAAGCTCTCGGGCGTGATCGACCACCGCGACAGGTTCCTCGCGGCGCGCCGCATCATCTTCGTGGCGTGCGGCACGTCGTGGCACGCCTCGCTCATCGGCGAGCACCTCATCGAGAACATCTGCCGCATACCGGTCGAGGTGGAGTACGCCTCGGAGTTCCGCTACCGCAACCCGATCATCCACCCGGACGACATCGTCATCGCCGTGTCGCAGTCGGGCGAGACGGCCGACACGCTGGCCGCCGTCGAGCTGGCCCGCAAGGCCGGCGCCTTCGTCTTCGGCATCTGCAATGTCGTCGGCTCGTCGATCGCCCGCGCCACCGACTCGGGCGCCTACATCCACGTGGGTCCGGAGATCGGCGTGGCCTCGACCAAGGCCTTCACGGGGCAGGTGACCGTCATGGCGATGCTGGCGCTGGCCATCGGCCGCGAGAAGGGCACCGTGACGGTCGCCTACTACCACGAGGTGGCGCAGGCGCTGCTCGACCTGCCCGCGACGCTCGAGGAGGTGCTCAAGGTCGGCGACCAGATCAAGGACCTGGCCAAGATCTTCACCTACGCCCACAACTTCATCTACCTGGGCCGCGGATACAACTACCCCACGGCGCTCGAAGGGGCGCTCAAGCTCAAGGAGATCTCCTACATCCACGCCGAAGGCTACCCCGCCGCCGAGATGAAGCACGGCCCCATCGCGCTGATCGACGCCGAGATGCCGACCGTCGCGATCGCCACGCCGGACCACACCTACGAGAAGACGGCGAGCAACATCGAGGAGATCAAGGCACGCGGCGGCAAGATCGTTGCCGTGATGGCGCGCGACGACGAGCAGGTGCGCCGCTCGGCCGACTACTGCATCGAGGTGCCGGTCATCACCGAGTGCCTCATGCCGATCGTCGTGTCGGTGCCGCTGCAGCTGCTGGCCTACTACATCGCCGTCTACAAGGGCCGCAACGTCGACCAGCCGCGCAACCTTGCCAAGTCGGTGACCGTCGAATAGGCGCTCCGGCAAGGCGCAACGCCTATCGGGCAGGGATCGCAGGGTCGGTCCCTGCCCTTTTCCGTCTCCGGTGCGGCGGACGAAAAGGGGCGCAGTACGGCCGGGATGCGAACAATCCGGAATAAATGGTTATCTTTACGCCGGACAAACGACACGTGGACATGGAACAAAGTTTCGACCTTTCGCCCGAACTTGCGAAGCAGGCGCGCTACGAGGCGTTCCTGCCGCGCCTTGCGGCACTCATCGAGGGCATCGACGACGAGGTGGCCGTGCTGGCCAACACGGCTGCCGCCCTGCGCGAGGCCTTCGGCTTCTTCTGGGTCGGGTTCTACCGCGCGGAGGGCGAGGAGCTCCGCCTCGGACCGTTCCAGGGGACGGTCGCCTGCTACCGTATCCGCAAGGGACGCGGCGTCTGCGGCACGGCCTTCGCCGAGGGGCGGAGCATCGTCGTGGCGGACGTCGAGCAGTTCCCCGGGCACATCGCCTGCAGCTCGCTCTCGCGCTCCGAGATCGTCGTGCCGCTCTTCTCGACGGGATCGGACCGCACGGTGCGCGGCGTGCTCGACATCGACAGCGACCGCCCCGCCGCCTTCGACGAGACGGACCGCTGCTGGCTGGAGCGGATCGCCGCCCTGATCTCCGAAACAATCTACTGACATGGACTTTTCAGAACTTGTACGCAAACGCCAGAGCGACCGCCGCTATGAGGAGCGGGCCGTGCCGCGCGAGCTGGTCATGCGCTGCATCGAGGCGGCGCGCCTCGCCCCGTCGGCCTGCAACTCGCAGCCGTGGCACTTCGTCGCGGTGGACGATCCGCAGCTCAAGGCCCGACTGGCCCGGGCAGCCGAGGGGCTCGGCATGAACCGCTTTGCCGCCGAGGCGCCGGTCATCGTCGCCGTGGTGCTCGAAAAGATGAACATTACGGCCCGCATCGGCAGCATGCTCAAGCGCAAGGACTACAGCCTGCTCGACGTGGGCATCGCCGTCGAACACTTCTGTCTCCAGGCGGCCGAGCTGGGACTCGGCACCTGCATCCTCGGCTGGTTCGACGAACCGCAGGCGGCCCGGCTGCTCGGCGTGCCGCGCGGCAGGCGGATTCCGCTGCTCGTCACCATGGGCTATCCGGCCGCCGCGACGCGCGAGAAGGTGCGCAAGCCGATTGCGGAGATCAGCTCGTGGAACGCCTACCGGCCGAAGGAGTGACTCGCCGCCGGGCCGTGTCGCACAAACGGCCTCCCGGATTTGTATTTTTCCCGACAATACGTTATATTTGTCCCCCGATCGAACATACCGATGACGGCCATGAACCATACGATGTGTTGTTGTGCAACGAAGTGTTGTCGTTGCCGCCTCGTCGTGCCTGCCGTCCGGATGGGAATCCATTCCCGACAACGCAACATCTGACAGACATACTTTATCGAACCCGATATGCAAACGGGGCAGCAGGTTTTCTGCTGCCCCGTTTTGCTTGTCCCGAAACCGAATTCAGACAATGGAAAAAATTGCAGATTCCGTGCTCCGCCTCATCGGCAACACCCCGATGGTGGAGCTCAGCCGCCTCGGCCGCGAAGCCGGGGCCGAGGCCCGTATCGTGGCCAAAGTCGAATCGTTCAATCCGGCCGGAAGCGTCAAGGACCGGATTGCCCTGGCCATGGTCGAGCAGGCCGAAGCCCGCGGCACGCTCCGCCCCGGCGGTACGATCATCGAACCCACGAGCGGAAATACCGGCGTGGGGCTGGCGCTGGTCAGCGCCCTGAAGGGCTATCGGCTGATCCTGACCATGCCCGAAACGATGAGCATCGAGCGGCGCCGCCTGGTGGCCGCCTACGGAGCCAGGGTGGTCCTCACGCCCGGAGACGAGGGGATGAAGGGGGCCATTGCAAGGGCCGAGGCCCTGCGCCGGGAGATTCCCGGAGCCGTGATCCTTGAGCAGTTCAGCAACCCGGCCAACCCCGAACGGCACTACCGCACGACGGGCGACGAGATCTGGCGCGACACCGACGGACGGGTCGGCCTGCTTGTGGCCGGCGTCGGCACGGGCGGCACGCTCTGCGGCACCGGGCGCCGGCTGCGCGAACTGAATCCGCAAATCGGTCTGGTGGCCGTCGAACCGGCCTCGTCCCCCGTGCTGTCGGGCGGCAAGCCCGGTGCCCACAAGATCCAGGGCATCGGCGCCGGCTTCATCCCCGAAAACTTCGATGCCGCACTGGTCGACCGGGTGATGACCGTCACCGATGAGCAGGCCATCGGCACGGCGCGTCTGCTGGCCGCACGCGAAGGGCTGCTGGCCGGCATTTCGTCGGGCGCTGCGGTCTGCGTCGCCCTGCAACTGGCCCGGGAGCGCCGCAACCGCGGCAAAACGATCGTCGTCGTGCTGGCGGACACCGGCGAGCGCTACCTTTCGACACCGCTCTACGCATTCGACACCTATAAAACCGATCTTCCGCTATGACTGCACCGCACACCGACGAGCGGCTCCGGCAGGTAGCCGCGGTCCTCGCCGCTCCGGACCGCCACATTCCTCCGACCGCCCCGACCGGCATCGACCCGGCGGCCCTGCGTCGGGCCGTGGGGCTCTTCCGCTCGGCGGTCTTCGCCGGATATTTCGACCCGCGGCCCGTCGAGGAGCTGCTGGCCGGACTGTCGGATATCCTGACGCGCCAGATCGCCCTGGCCCACCGCACCTGCCACGACGAGGCCGGCGACGAGGCCGGGCGCCTGGGCGAGAAGACCGCCGCGGAGCTCCTCGGCCGGATTCCCGAGGCGACTTCTTCAGCATCGACCACGGCACGGGCGTGGTGATCGGCGAAACCTGCATCATCGGCAGCCACGTCCGGCTCTACCAGGGGGTGGACCCTCGGTGCAAAGCGGTTCAGGGTGGATGCGGCGGGAAACATCCTGCGCGAGCCGCGTCACCCGATTCTCGAGGACAACGTGGTGGTCTACTCCAACTCGTCGATTCTGGGGCGGGTGCGCATCGGACACGACACGGTGATCGGCGGCAACGTCTGGCAGACCACCGACCTGCCGCCCCACTCGCGCGTGGTGCAGGGCCGGGCGACCATATCGCCCTTTGAATGCGGCGGCGGCATCTGACCCCCTCCGCAACCCCGTCTGCGGGCCTTCGGGGAACTTTCCGGCGGACGGTCGTGCCAACATAAGCCCAAAAGCGTTATTTTTGTACCCGGAATCCGGGTCCTGTCCCCAGGGCCCCAAAAATCGGCTATCATGAACGAAACGTGCGGACAACCGAAACAACCGGCCCTGTGGAACAGCAACTACCTGAAGGTGTGGATCGCCAACTTCATGCTCTTCTTCGCCTTCTACCTGCTGGCGCCGCTGCTGCCGCTCTACCTGCGCGACACCTTCGCGGCCAACAAGGCGATGATCGGCTTCGTGCTGTGCGGCTACACGCTCACGGCGCTCTGCGTGCGCCCCTTCAGCGGCTTTGTCGTCGACACGTTCAACCGCAAGAAGGTGCTGCTGCTCTGCTATTTCTGCTTCGCCCTGCTCTTCGCGGGGTACTACATTACCGGCTCGCTGCTCTTCTTCGCCGTCATCCGCACGCTGCACGGCGCACCGTTCGGCGCCACGACCGTGGCAAGCAGCACGATGGCTATCGACGTGCTCCATCCCGAGCGGAGGTCGGAGGGCATCGGCTACTACGGGTTGAGCAACAACATCGCCATGGCCATCGGGCCCTCGGCAGGCCTCTACATCTACCACACGATCCACAACTTCAACCTGCTCTTCACCCTCTCGCTCCTGATCGCCTTCGCCGGACTGGCCATCGACTCGACGATCCATTGCCGTGACCGCCAGCCCGTGCAGCGCGACCGCAAGTTGTCGCTCGACCGCTTTGTCCTGCTCAAGGGGTGGAGCGAAGGGCTCTGCATCGCGGCCTTCGCCTTCTCGTTCGGCGTCATCTCGACCTACATCGCCATCTACAGCCAGGAGGTGCTGCACGTCACCTCCGGATCGGGAACCTTCTTCATGCTGCTGGCCGTGGGACTGATCCTCTCGCGGCTCATCGGCAGCAAGTCGCTGCGGCAGGGCAAGATTGTGCAGAACGCCTCGGCGGGCATGGTGCTGTCGCTGTGCGGCTACCTCGTCTTCTCGGCCGTCCCGAATCTCTGGGGCTACTACGCCGCGGCGCTGATGATCGGTCTGGGCAACGGACACATGTACCCCGCCATGCAGACGATGTTCATCAACCTCGCGCCGCACGAACGCCGCGGCACGGCCAACTCGACGATCCTCACCTCGTGGGACCTCGGCGTCGGCATCGGCATCATCGGCGGCGGCAGCGTCGCCGAACACCTGGGCAGCTACGCGGCGGCCTTCTGGCTCGCCTTTGCGGTCAATGCCGCGGGCGTGATCTTCTACTTCCTCTACGCGCGCCGGAGCTTCCTTGCCAACCGGCTCCGCTGATCCGGCGCCGCGAGTCGGTGCACGAAAAAACGGCAGGCCTTCCATGCGGAACAGCCTGCCGTTTGTCTGTCGGCGCGAAGTGCTGCGGTCGATCCGGACATGCACCGGGCCCCGATCACATCATCTCCTCGTGGGCGTAGCGGATCGCCCGGTTCAGGATCGCCACGAAGGGCTGCGTGAGCCGGAACTGCCCGACCAGCCGCTCCACGGCGTCTGATCGCAGCAGCTCCTTTTCGTCGAGCGGCCGCTCGACGTAGAAATCTTTGAGCTTCAGCAGCTCGGCATATTCGCTGTCGGAGGGGAAGCCCGTCGGCACGCGCTTGAGCTTGTTGCCCTCCCAGAGCCGGAAACCGCGGGCCGCCGAAACGGCTCGCAGCACTTCGGCTCCGTTGTCGAGCATCTCCTCGCGCACGGAGCGCAGCACGACCGGTTCGAGGCAGACCACCCCGCCGCCCAGCTGGCTGCCGCCGAGCAGCCCGTCGCCCGAAGGCTCGACATGCAGGTAGTAGCCCGCATAGCCGGACTGCTTGCCGCGCGGTGCGATGAAGGCGCTGATGTAGTTCTTGTAGGGCGTCTTGTCGGCCGAGAAGCGCGTGTCGCGCGCAATGCGGTAGGTGCAGTCCTGCGGCCGGAGCCCCCGCACCGAATCGTCGAACGACGCGATGCCGTCGATCAGCCGCTGCGTGAAATCGGCGAAACGCCCCTTCACGCGCGTCCACTCGGCGCGGTGCGCATCGAACCACTCGCGGTCGTTGTTGTCGTGCAGCCGCCGCAGGAAATCGAGCACCAGCTCCATGTTACCAGGCGAAGAGCGGATAGTCGGCCATCAGGGCGTTCACGTCGCGGCGCACGGCGGCGATGTTCTCCTCGCTGTCGGGATTCTCCAGCACGCGGTCGATCAGTTCGACGATGTAGTCCATCTTGTCCTCCTTCAGGCCGCGCGTCGTGATGGCCGGCGTACCGAAGCGCAGACCCGAGGTCTGGAACGGCGAGCGGCTGTCGAACGGTACCATGTTCTTGTTCGTCGTGATGTCGGCGGCCACGAGGCTCTTCTCGGCCTGCTTGCCCGTCAGCTCGGGGAACTTCGTGCGCAGGTCGACCAGCATCAGGTGGTTGTCCGTACCGCCCGAGACGATCTTGTAGCCACGCTTGACGAAGGCCTCGGCCATGACGCGGGCGTTCTTCTGCACCTGCATCTGGTACTCCCGGTAGGAGGGTTCGAGCGCCTCGCCGAAGGCAACGGCCTTGGCGGCGATGACGTGCTCGAGCGGTCCGCCCTGGATGCCGGGGAAGACGGCCGAGTTGAGAATCTGCGACATCATCTTCACGGCGCCCTTCGGCGTGGTGAGGCCCCACGGGTTTTCAAAGTCCTTGCCCATGAGGATGATGCCGCCGCGCGGGCCGCGCAGGGTCTTGTGGGTTGTCGAGGTGACGATGTGGGCATACTTCACGGGATTCTCCAGCAGCCCCGCAGCGATCAGACCCGCCGTGTGGGCCATGTCGACGAGCAGCAGCGCCCCGACCTTGTCGGCGATCTCGCGCATGCGCTTGTAGTCCCACTCGCGCGAATAGGCCGATGCGCCGCCGACGATCAGTTTCGGCCGGCACTCCTCGGCCAGCCGCTCCATGGCGTCGTAGTCGATGCGGCCGGTCGCCTCGTCGAGGCGGTAGCCCACGGCCTTGAAGTACTTGCCCGACATGTTCACCGGCGAACCGTGCGAGAGGTGTCCGCCGTGTGCCAGGTCGAGGCCCATGAAGGTGTCGCCGGGATGCAGCACGGCGAAGAAGACGGCCATGTTGGCCTGTGCGCCCGAGTGGGGCTGCACGTTGGCATACTCGGCGCCGTAGAGGCGGCAGAGACGCTCGATGGCCAGCGACTCGACCTTGTCGACAACCTCGCAGCCGCCGTAGTAGCGGGCGGCGGGATAGCCCTCGGCATACTTGTTCGTGAGGACCGAGCCCATGGCCTCCATGACCTGATCGCTGACGAAGTTCTCCGAAGCGATGAGTTCGATGCCGCGCATCTGACGGCTGCGCTCGGCGGCGATCAGATCGAAAATCTGGGAATCTCTTTTCATGTTTTACTTTGGGTTTTTGAAATCCGTTACCTTTTCAGTTTGTAAAGATAAGCAAATTTGTCGGAAATCTATCGAACTTTTACTTTTTCTGCCGAAAAGTGCCGGGCGTGCCGTCGACGCCCTCCGTCGCCGGCGGCACGACATACGTCGAGGGAGCGTCATCGGAGGAACACTCCGCCGGGCATGCGCAGCCAAAGAATGCGGGCGGGGTTTGGTTCACATTAAAATATTTTCGTTATCTTTGTGCCGGAAAATCGGACATTTATACCAAAAAACAGACATACTATGAAATTACTCGAAGGAAAAGTGGCTGTCATTACGGGTGCCGCCCGCGGCATCGGCAAGGCCATCGCACTGAAATTCGCCTCGGAAGGTGCCGACGTTGCCTTCACGGACCTGGTGATCGACGAGAACGGCAAGGCTACCGAAGCCGAAATCGCCGCACTCGGTGTCAAGGCCAAGGGTTATGCCTCGAACGCCGCGAACTTTGAAGAGACGCACAAGGTCATCGACGAGATCATGAAGGACTTCGGCCATATCGACATTCTGGTCAACAACGCCGGCATCACGAAGGACGGTCTGATGATGCGCATGTCGGAGGCCCAGTGGGATGCCGTGCTGACGGTCAACCTCAAGTCGGCCTTCAATTTCATCCACGCCGTGACGCCGATCATGGCACGCCAGCGCAGTGGCTCGATCATCAACATGTCGTCGGTCGTCGGCGTGAGCGGCAACGCCGGACAGTGCAACTACTCGGCCTCGAAGGCCGGCATGATCGGTCTGGCCAAGTCGATTGCTAAGGAGATGGGTCCGCGCGGCATCCGCGCCAACTGCATCGCCCCGGGCTTCATCATCACCGACATGACCGACAAGCTGCCCGATTCGGTCAAGGAGGAGTGGTACAAGCAGATTCCGCTGCGTCGTGGCGGCACGCCCGAGGACGTGGCCAAGGTGGCGCTGTTCCTCGCCTCGGATCTCTCGTCGTATGTCAGCGGTCAGGTTATCCACTGCTGCGGTGCGATGAACTGCTAAACCGACCGGGAGCGATTCCCGTCGCAACGAAAAGCCTGCCGGAAAATCCGGCAGGCTTTTTTCGTTGGGTAATCTTCTCTTTTTACCTGTTATCTGCCCCTTGCCACTTCTTTTTTTAACTGCTTTTCGGTAGCGAAAAGCAGCAGCAAAAGTTCTCTCGAACACCTTTTGCGATTTTCGGTCTTCTTGCGGAAAACTTTTTCTTTTTTAACTGCTTTTCGGTGTCGAAAAGCAGCAAAAGCCACCCGACCGATTCCGATGTCGGCGTCCGGACGTCTGAAAGCGGCGTCGGGCGACTATTCGCAGGTTTGCAAGCAAACCGTCCCCGCCGCTGTCGCTTTCAGCCTTCCGTTCGCTCTTTCGCCATCGGAACCAAGTCGGGAATCGCCTTGCGGGGTAAAAAGAATGCCGGGGCACATGACCAATATGAACAATGCCGCCGTTGGCGGCACAACAATTCCGCACTCTCGTTTGACGCGGAAAAAGAGGGTGCGGGCTGCGGCGCGCCTGCCACGGGGTGGCGCTAAGGCCTGATCTTGCGCGCCCCGTGCAGCGCCGCGGCTCGCGCAATCCCACGGAAAACGACGTGCGGAGGCTTTTGGTACTTTTGGCTCCAAAAGTACAGAAAAAAGAGAGAGGAATTCCTATGCGGAAATTCCTCTCTCTTAGCACATTGACAAAATTCTACCAGCGGAACTGGATAAAGGCGCGGAAGCCCGACGTCTTGATCTTGCTGGCCGAGAAGTCGAGATCGCCCGAGAAGGTCTTGTAGGTGCAGCTGCCCAGACGAGCCTCGATGCCGACGCCGATCTTGCCGTAGGCTACCGATGCACCCGTGACGAACACGAAGCGTAGTTGCCGGCGAAGGTCTCGTCCACGTAGAGGCACGAGAAGGTCGGCGCGTAGCGGAAGTAGGCTGCTACGGTGAGCTTCTGACCCGGGGTGATCGTGATCGAGGGACCTACCTGGAAGCTGTACTCCATCTTGTGGAAGTCCATTTTGTCGTTGAGATCGTCGGCATCGAAGTCCTCGAGTTCGCCCAGATCCAGGTCCGAAGCGCCCAGGTCGTTGAACGACGCCGTGTAGTTCGAGTAGCTGACATCGAAGAAGCTGGCGTCGATGCCGATGCTGATCAGGCGGGCGATGGGCTTCTTGTGGAGCATGTAGCTGCGGCCGCGCGTCAGCGAGATACCCCAGTTGTTCTTGATGCCGATGTTCTTGTCGTTGGCGATACCCTCGACCTCGTCGAAGGCGTTGTTCAGGCCGATGTTGCCCTCCGAGAACTTGATCTTGTCGGAGAGGTAGCTGATGTTGAAGAACTTTTTGCGGACGTTCTTCACGTTTTCGGCTTCGGCGGTCTCATCCTGCGCTGCGGCAGTGAGCGCAAAGCACGACATCAGGAGAAGGATGGCGAATTTTTTCATGCTTTTGTGTTTTTTGATTGAAAATTGATAAATAAGTTGTTTCCGTATGCTGTTCCGAACCAGCTGCGGGCACGTCACCCGTCATCGGAATTCCCGGGTGAGAAGAGAGGCGGATGCGGCGTGCAAACCGTTGCGGCGCGGATACAAGGTTGTCACTACAATATGTTGTAAAAGTAGTAAAAATTTTACGAAAACTCCAAAAAAAAGCCGATTTTTTTGTTCCGGTCTCCTTGGCGGCTCTGCCGGGCGGAAGGAGTGGTTGCCGGAGCGACGCGAGAACAGGAGTGGGTGATGCGGGCACCGGGAGAGAGGAGTGGCAGTCGTGCCGGCGTGAGGATGGGGCGGGACAATGAAGGAGCCGGGCGGAGCGGGATCATGCAGGAATCGAACGGTACGATGCGGAAGCCGAACGGGTCGACGTGAGGGACGACGGAGCGGACGCCGGCCGGAGACGGTGCGGCGGAGCGCTTCGCCGGAGAGGTCAGGGCGGGGGCGTTTCCGGCTGAAAGGGGTGTTTTGGGCGGAAAATGAAATAATATGCCCTCCGAGGACCCTATTTTCCATTTATTTTGTACATTTGTGGTTCGGAACATACAAATACAAAATCATATACGATGACGCAGGAAGAACTTTTCAAGAAGCTGGTCGCCCACTGCAAGGAGTACGGATTCGTATTTCCCTCGAGCGAAATCTATGACGGTCTGGCCGCCGTCTACGACTACGGTCAGAACGGCGTGGAGCTGAAGAACAATATCAAACGCTACTGGTGGGACTCGATGGTCAAGCTGCATGAGAACATCGTGGGCATCGACGCCGCGATCTTCATGCACCCCAAGACATGGGAGGCTTCGGGTCACCTGAGCGCCTTCAACGATCCGCTGATCGACAACCGCGATTCAAAGAAGCGTTACCGTGCCGACGTGCTGATCGAGGACTGGATCGCCAAGCAGGACGAGAAGGTCGAAAAGGAGGTCGAAAAGGCCCGCAAGCGCTTCGGCGAGTCGTTCGACGAGGCGAAGTACCGGGCCACGTCGCCCCGTGTGGCGGAGACGCTGGCGCGCCGCAACGAGGTGCACGAGCGCTTTGCCGCGGCGATGAACGCCAACGACCTGGCGGCGCTGCGACAGATCATCCTCGACTGCGAGATCGTCTGCCCCGTGTCGGGAACGCGCAACTGGACCGAGGTGCGGCAGTTCAACCTGATGTTCTCCACGCAGATGGGTTCGACGGCCGACGGCGCCAGCACGATCTACCTGCGGCCCGAGACGGCGCAGGGCATCTTCGTCAACTTCCTCAACGTGCAGAAGACCGGCCGCATGAAGCTGCCGTTCGGCATTGCACAGATCGGCAAGGCCTTCCGCAACGAGATCGTCGCCCGGCAGTTCATCTTCCGCATGCGCGAGTTCGAGCAGATGGAGATGCAGTTCTTCGTGCGCCCGGGCACCGAGATGCAGTGGTGGAACGAGTGGAAGCAGACGCGCATGGCCTGGCACCGCGCCCTGGGCTTCGGTGACGACAACTACCGCTTCCACGACCACGAGAAGCTGGCCCATTACGCCAACGCCGCCACCGACATCGAGTACAACTTCCCGTTCGGCTTCAAGGAGGTCGAGGGCATCCACTCGCGCACGGACTTCGACCTGGGCAACCACCAGAAGTTCTCGGGCAAGAAGATCACCTACTTCGATCCCGAGACGGGCGAGAGCTACGTTCCCTACGTCGTCGAGACCTCGATCGGCGTCGACCGCATGTTCCTGCAGGTGATGTCGGCCGCCTATACCGAGGAGACGCTCGAGGGCGGCGACCAGCGTGTCGTGCTGAAGTTCCCGGCGGCGCTGGCCCCCGTGAAGGTGGCCGTGCTGCCGCTGGTCAAGAAGGACGGCATGCCCGAGGTGGCGCAGAAGATCGTCGACCTGCTCAAGTACGACTACAACGTCGTCTACGACGAGAAGGATTCGGTGGGCAAGCGCTACCGCCGTCAGGACGCCATCGGCACGCCCTTCTGCGTGACGGTCGACGGCCAGACGCTCGAGGACGGCACCGTGACGGTGCGTCACCGCGACACGATGGAGCAGGAGCGCGTGCTGATCGAGGCCCTTCCGGCGCTCGTCGACGAGGAGTGCTCCTACCGCAAGCTCTTCCGCAAACTGAACCTGTAATGGCCGATGGAGCGCAAGCCGGAAGACCCGCGCCGCGTGCGCCGCACTGTCGTGGCCGTGTGCCTTGCACTGGGAGCCGTGGCGGGGTGGCTTGCCGCCCGCTGGTTCCTGGCCCGCATCGCCGGATAACACCGCCGCAGCCGTGGGACGCATCCTTGCCATAGACTACGGAACGCGCCGCACGGGCATCGCCGTGAGCGACCCGCTGCGGATCATCGCCGGAGGGCTCGAGACCGTCGAGACGAAGCAGCTGGAGCGCTGGCTCGCCGACTACTTCGCACGCGAGGAGGTCTCGACCGTCGTCGTGGGCAAGCCCATGCGCATGGACGGTTCGCCCTCGGAGACGTGGCGCTACGTCGAACCGCTGGCCGCACGCCTGCGCCGCGCCTATCCCGACAAGGAGGTGCTCTTTTGGGACGAGCGTTTCACCTCGGTGCTGGCCCACCGCACGATGCTCGAAAGCGGCATCGGACGCATGGCCCGGCGCGACCGGGCCCTCGTCGACAAGATTTCGGCGACGATCATCCTGCAGAGCTACATGGAGTCGCTCGCCCGCTGAAAACGGTTGAATTTTTGCAACAAACGATTTTTGGATTATGATATACCCGATTGTGATATATGGCGACGAGGTGCTGCGCAGGCATTGCGAGCCCGTTCCCGCCGATTTTCCCGATCTCAAACAACTCGTCGCGGACATGTTCCTGACGCTCGAGGAGGCCGAAGGCGTGGGCCTGGCGGCTCCGCAGATCGGCAAGGACATCCGCCTGTTCATCGTCGACTGCACGCCGTGGGCCGACGAGGACCCCTCGTGCACCGACTACAAGCGCGCCTTCATCAACGCCGAGATCTACGCCATGTCCGACGAGAAGAAGACCTACAACGAGGGCTGCCTCTCCTTCCCGGGCATCCACGCCGACGTGCAGCGCTCGCTGAGCATCCGCATGCGCTACCTCGACGAGGAGTTCAAGCCTCACGACGAGGAGTTCACCGGACTGAAGGCGTGGGTCATCCAGCACGAGTACGACCACATCGAGGGGACGGTCTTCACGGACCGCATCTCGCCGTTGCGCCGCAACCTGCTCAAGGGCAAGCTGCTCAACCTGGCCAAGGGGAAATACCACTGCGCATACAAAACCAAATAAGTTACCACCGATATGAAAAAGATTCTTGCGGCGGCCTTTGCCGCCCTGCTTCTCGCCGGGTGCGTCAAGTCGCCCCTTGTGGGAGGTCTCTATACCGATGTCAAGGACGGCCTGGCCGTGACGGGCAACGCCGGATCGAGCAAGGTCGGCACGGCCGAAGCCAAGAGCTACCTGGGCCTCGTGGCACTGGGCGACGCCAGCATCCAGACGGCCGCCCGCGAAGCGGGAATCACGCGCATCCACCACGTCGATTACCAGGCCAAGTCCTATGTCGGCCTCTATACGATCTATACGGTCATCGTCTACGGTGATTAGGCGGTGTCTGCTGGCCGTCGTGCTTGCGACGGGACTTGCGGCGGCCGCGGCGGCGCAAAACATCCGCAGCCACTACGTCTCGAAGGCCGAGGCCGACGGGACGATCTACCACACGCTGCCCTGCACGCTCTTCGAGCACGACGGGGCGGGCGACCTGACCTTCGACATCACCTACAAGGAGCACCGCGACGGGCTAGCGACGATCAACTTCACCTGCTTCATGGAGCGTGCGACGCCGATCGACTCCGTGCGCTTCGTTGCGGGTTCAGTCCTCTTGTCGGGCCCGGCGGAGAAGATCTACCTCGAACCCGACCGCAAACGCTGGCGCCACCGCTACACCTTCCGGGCCCCGGTAACCTCCGTCGAAGCCTTCTTCGACGAGACGGCCGAGCCTTCGGTCACGCTCTACGCCGGCGATCGGACGTGGACCTACCGTGTCAAGCGGGCCGCGTGGCGCTCCTACGCCCCCGTGGGCTACCGGATCTTCGAGATGATCCGCCTCAACGAGGGGAAGTGACGCCCGGGGGGCGACGGATAAGAGGGGGCGACGGACAAGAGGAGGTGACGGACAAGAGGAGGCGACGGACAAGAGGAGGCGACGGACAAGAGGCGGTGACAAATGAGGAAGTGACGAACCGGGGGTGGTGGTGATGAACAAGAGGAGTGACAAACGGGGAAAGTGACGCTCCGCCGCCGCAGGCGCTTCCGACAAATGGCCTATACGAAAAAAGTCCGGGAACCGACTGGTTCCCGGACTTTTTCTGTCGCATCCGAATGTATCAGAACTTGTAGCAGGCTCCGACGTTGATCAGGATGGGATTCTTGTGGTATTGCGCCGTCTGGATGATCCACTTCAGCCCGGCCGTGATGTCCCAGTTCTGAGCCACCGAGAAGTCGGCACCGCCGCCGAGGTGGATGCCGCACGACCAGCCGCCGATGTCATTGGCGCTCAAGCCGGCCTGCGGATAGACCTTCCAGTCGGGAGCCACGTCGAAGAGATACTGTACGTCGGCGCTGAGATCGATCGAGCATCCGGACTTGCAGATGCCCATCAGCGACGGCTGAATGCGCCAGTTGTCGGTGAAGCTGTAACGGCCGACGGCACCGATTCCTAAAACGGCACCCTGGGCTCCCGTGTTGGCGTATACGCCGATCTGGGGACCAACTGCCCAATTACCCGGGGTCTGAGCCCATGCCGTGGTTGCGAACAACGCAACAACAGCCGCGAGAAGGATCTTTTTCATAAACTTGCTATTTTGGTTGCTTAAAGGTTCCGATGGTTTGCGAAACCAAATATAATAAAAATATCGTTACGGTTCAACTTTTTTCGATCAACTTGCCTTTTTTAGGGCCAAACTGGTCGCAAACGGCAAACGAAGAGGTCCGCAACACTTGTGCCGCGGACCTCCTGCATGAACCGTTTTTTCGGGATTATTTCTCCTTGAGCGCTGCGTGAGCGGCGGCCAGGCGTGCGATGGGCACGCGGAACGGCGAGCAGCTCACGTAGTTGAGACCCGCATAGTGGCAGAACTCCACCGACGAGGGCTCACCGCCGTGCTCGCCGCAGATACCGCACTTGAGGTTCTCGCGCGTGCCGCGTCCCTTGAAGACGGCCTCACGGATGAGCTGACCCACGCCGTTGCGGTCGAGAATCTGGAACGGGTCGTTCTTCAGGATGCCCTTCTCAAGGTAGACGGGCAGGAACTTGCCGATGTCGTCGCGCGAGAAGCCGAGCGTCATCTGCGTCAGGTCGTTCGTGCCGAACGAGAAGAACTGGGCCACTTCGGCGATCTGGTTGGCCGTGACGGCGGCGCGCGGCACCTCGATCATCGTGCCGACCATGTAGTCGATGCGGTCGTTGCGCTCGGTGAAGACCTGCTCGGCCGTCGAGTCGATGATGTTCTTCTGGTAGCGGAGCTCCTTGTGGTTGCCCACCAGCGGCACCATGATCTCCACATGCACGGGAATACCCTGTGCCTTGACGTTCATGGCCGCCTCGATGATGGCGCGGCTCTGCATCTCGGTGATCTCGGGATAGGTGTTGCCCAGACGGCAGCCGCGGTGTCCTAGCATGGGGTTGAACTCTGCCAGCGACTCGACCTTCTCGACGATCTTCTTCAGGGGCACGTGCATCTCCTCGGCCATCTCCTTCTGACCCTTCTCATCGTGGGGCACGAACTCGTGCAGAGGGGGATCGAGCAGGCGCACCGTCACGGGGAATCCGTTCATGGCCTTGAACAGCCCCTCGAAGTCGCCGCGCTGCATGGGCAGCAGCTTGGCCAGCGCCACGCGGCGTCCGGCCTCGTCGTCGGCGAGGATCATCTCGCGGATCGCCTTGATGCGGTCGCCCTCGAAGAACATGTGCTCCGTGCGGCAGAGACCGATACCCTCGGCACCGAAGGCGAAGGCCTGTGCGGCATCCTTCGGCGTGTCGGCGTTGGCGCGGACCTTCAGCACGGCATATTTCGAGGCCAGCTCCATGAGCTTGCCGAAGTCGCCGCTCAGGTCGGCGGCCTGCGTGGCCACCTGACCGAGGTACACCTCGCCCGTCGAGCCGTTGAGCGAGATCCAGTCGCCCTCCTTTACGGTGAAGCCGTTGACCTGGATCGTGCGGGCCTTGTAGTCGATCTGCAGCTCGCCGGCGCCCGATACGCAGCACTTGCCCATGCCGCGGGCCACGACGGCCGCGTGCGAGGTCATGCCGCCGCGTGCGGTGAGGATACCGGCGGCGTCGAGCATGCCTTTGAGGTCCTCGGGCGAGGTCTCGATACGCACGAGGATGGCCTTCTGCTTCGTCTTGGCGTAGACCTTCTCTGCGTCGTCGGCGAAGAAGACGACGGGACCCGTCGCGGCGCCCGGCGAGGCGGGCAGACCCTTCGTGATGACCTGTGCCGATGCGATGGCCTTCTTGTCGAAGACGGGGTGCAGCAGCTCGTCGAGCTTCGCGGGCTCACAGCGCAGCACGGCCGTCTTCTCGTCGATCAGCCCCTCGCGCAGCATGTCCATGGCGATCTTGACCATGGCGGCACCCGTGCGCTTGCCGTTGCGGCACTGGAGCATCCAGAGCTTGCCGTCCTGGATCGTGAACTCGATGTCCTGCATGTCGGTGAAGTACTGCTCCAGGTGGTGCTGAATCTCGTTGAGCTCCTTGTAGACGTCGGGCATCACCTCCTCGAGCGAGGGGTACTTCGCCTTGCGCTCCTCCTCGGAGATGTTCTGGGCCTTGGCCCAGCGCTTCGATCCCTCGATGGTGATCTGCTGCGGCGTGCGGATGCCGGCCACGACATCCTCGCCCTGGGCGTTGATCAGGTACTCGCCGTTGAAGATGTTCTCACCCGTTGCGGCGTCGCGCGAGAAGGCCACGCCCGTCGCGGAGTTGTTGCCCATGTTTCCGAAGACCATGGCCTGTACCGAGACGGCCGTACCCCACTCCGAGGGGATGTTGTTGAGCTTGCGGTAGAGGATGGCGCGCTCGTTCATCCACGAGCCGAACACGGCGCAGATGGCGCCCCAGAGCTGGTCCCACGGATTGGTCGGGAAGTTCTCGCCGGTCTGCTTCTTCACGGCGGCCTTGAACTCCTTGACGAGCTCCTTCAGGTCGTCGGTCGTCAGCTCGGTGTCGTTCTTCACGCCGCGCTTCTCCTTCTGGTGTTCGATGATGACCTCGAACGGATCGTGATCCTCCTTCGAGGCGGGCTTCATGCCGAGCACGACGTCGCCGTACATCTGTACGAAACGGCGGTACGAGTCCCAGGCAAAGCGGGGATTGCCCGTGCGCTTGGCCACGGCCTCGACGGCCTGGTCGTTCATGCCGAGGTTGAGGATCGTGTCCATCATGCCGGGCATCGAGGCGCGGGCGCCCGAACGCACCGAGACGAGCAGCGGCATCTCCTTGTCGCCGAACTTCATGCCCGTGAGGCGTTCGATGTTGTGCATGGCCTTCTCCACCTCGGGGCGGAGCATCTCGATGATGGCCTGCTTGCCGTGCTTGTAATATTCGGCGCATACTTCCGTGGTGATGGTGAAGCCCGGGGGCACGGGGATGCCGATGAGGTTCATCTCCGCAAGGTTGGCACCCTTGCCGCCGAGCAGTTCGCGCATTTTGCCGTTGCCTTCGGCCTCCTTGTTGCCGAAGGTGTAGACTCGTTTAACGTCTGCCATAGTGTTTTTTTGGTTTAATTGGTATGTAAATATAAAATTTTTCTCGTTACGACGGATGCCCGCAGGCAAAAAAATGCGGTGACCGGGTCGTTACCGCTTCGCAATACAGACATTTTTGTCATTGGGAGTGCGAATATATGAAAACTTTTCCGAAATACCAAGAATTTCTACTCGAAGTACGCATAAACCGGCAGCGAATAGCCGTAGCCGCCGCGATAGACCCCTCCCGAGAAGGTCGTGAGGGGGTTACCGCTCTTTTGGTCAACCAGATAGCGGCGCATGTAGACGTCGCCGCCGCACACGCGGAAGGCCGTGTCGACGAGTATCCGGTCGCGCATCGACCAGCGTCCGCGGCTGCGGATCGTGCCCCGTCCGGCGCGGGCTGCGCGGGCCTGTGCGTCGCGCAGCCCCCAGGCTGCGGGATCGAGCGTTGCGGAGCGTCCCAGCACCACGAGCCGCACGTGCGGGCGCTCGCGGCGCAGGTCGCGGACAACCCAGCCGGCCATGCGCTCCTCGGCGCAGAGTACCAGCCCCACGGTGTCGCGTCCCAGGAGCCCCTCGACGTAGAGGTAGCGACGGCCCTCCTCGACCCGTTCGGGATAGAACATGTCGCCGTAGTAGAGCAGGGTAAAGTCCATGCCGTCGAGCGAGTTGAGCGTGCGGTGCAGGTAGGAGTAGTCGCCGCGGCAGGCGGCGGCGAGGTCGCGGACGACGGCTTCGTTCTCCACGCCCCACAGCGCGACGATCGGCAGGGCCATCGAGTCGATGACGGCGGCGGTATGGCGGATTTTGCGTCGGTAGCGCTCCGTGTTCCAGCCATAGCGGCCGTCGGGGGTGTAGTCGTCATCGTGGTAGAAGAGCGACGGCAGGGTATCGTAGAGACGGTCGATGTCGTAGAAGGCGATGCCCACGGGGCGGCGTGCGGCGGCGAGGCCGCAGACAAGGGCCGCCGCGGCGGTCAGCAACGTGCGGAGTATCGGCAGCGCGCGCACGTTCAGAGCGGTTTTTCGGGGAGGAAATCGCGGGGCGAACAGCCCAGGTAGCGGGCGATTTCATTGATGTGGTTGAGGTTGTATTTTATGTCGTATTTTGAACTTTCAGCCATGCCAATGAAACTTCTGGAAACGCCGATACCGTATGCCAACATGGCCTGTGACACTTTCTGCGCCATCCGTTCCTTGCGGATGGATTCGATCACGTAAGTATCTATCGGCGTTTTCAATGTTTTGTATTTTATTCCAATACAAAACTAAAAAACATGCCATTTGTGATGCTCTTGTATACATGAGTATGCTCATCTATGATTGAGCGATTTTCATTTCGCATCCCGGGTTGTCAGGTTTGAGATCGTAATTGCCGGGGGTGATTCCCGGTTTGATTCCGAAGATGGAAAAGCGCCGGGTGGTTTTTGCTGCTTTTCGCCACCGAAAAGCAGGTAAAAAGAGTTTTTCGGGCTTTTGTTCCGAAAAGCGTGAAAGAATTTCGGAAGCGCGAAAACTTGCACACCCTTTTTTCCTGTACTTTTGGGGCCAAAAGTACCAAAAGCCTCCGCACGTCGTTCTCCGCGGGAGCGTGCGAGCCGCGGCACTGCACGGGGCGCGCAAGATCAAGCCTATGCGCTACCCCGTGACGGGCGCGCCGCAGCTCGCACCCTCTTTTTCCGCGTCAAACGAGAGTGCGGATTTATTGTGCCGCCGTTGGCGGCAAAGGATATGATAAAAAAATAAATACGTTTCGGCAACGTGTGCTTTTTTTTACCCCGCAAGGCGATTCCCGACTTGGTTCCGATGGCGGAAAAGCGGACGGAGGACTGAAAGCGAGAGCGGCGGGGACGGTTTGCTTGCAAACCCGCGCAGTCGCCCGACGCCGCTTTCAGCCTTTCGGACGCCGGCATCGGAATCGGTCGGGTGGCTTTTGCTGCTTTTCGCTACCGAAAAGCAGAGAAAAAAAGAGTTTTTCCGGAAGCTGCAAAAGGACTTCGAGAGGTTTTTTGCTGCTTTTCGCCGCTGAAAAACAGAGAAAAAAAGTTTTTCGGAACTGAATGTTCGCGAGATTTTCGGAAAGTCACACCCGGCCGCCGGGTGTTCACAGTATGTTCCAACCTAAAACAACCCGTTATGAGAACCAAAACACTCCTTCTGCCGTTGCTGCTGCTTTTCTGCGGCTTCGCTGCCCATGCGCAGCAAGAGATTTTCCCGGTAGACTGGAAAGAGATTCGCTCCATTGTCAAAAAGGACCCCGAACGGGTTCGTGAGCTGGTGCGGAGGCTCTCCGCCCCTGAACGCGATACGACCCTGACCGTGCAGGAGAGGATCGTCGCCTTTTTCGGGCAGTCGCTGCTGACCAACGACAGCGAGGAGCCCAAGGTTCATGATATGTACGAGGCCTATCGCGCGGGGCGCTATGCCGAGGCGCTGGCGCTGGCCGAGGAGGTGCTGGCGATCAATCCGGTGCATGCCGAGGCGCTTTTCATGGCGGCATACGCCATTGCCGGCATGCTCGAGTCGGGCGACGAGTCCCGCACGCGCGACGAAGGGCAGCTCTTCTACAACCGGGGAATCCGGGCGCTGGGGGCGATTGCCTGGACGGGAAACGGCAGCGAGGAACACCCGTTCTGCGTGACAAAGGTCAGCGACGAATATTGCTTCATGCGCTATTACCTCGAGCTGTGGCGGTACGACGCCCAGCGTCTGGTCGGTACGTGCGACGTCTTTGATCTGACCGAGGGCAGCGAATATTACACCGCTCCGCAGATCTGGTTCGACGCCTCGCGGCCGCTGGAGATCACCTCCGCGCTGTTCGGCGGAAAGTAGCGCGGCCGACCGGCGGGGTGGGGCACGCGGCCCGGGTTCAGAATTGCAGCAGGTGCGAAGCCGAGGTGTTTCGGATAAAGATCAGACAGTCGAACGCTTCGGAGATTCCCGTGTGGTAGAATACCTCGGGCGTGGCGCCGATCTCGCGGAACGACAGCGCGTCGAGCCATTGCAGCTGGGGCGCCTGCTCCTGTCGCATCCGTTTCAGGTCGAGCAGGAATATCGGCTCGTCGAGTTGCCCGAGCACATGCTCCAGCGTGCCGGGTGCCGGAGCCGGGAGTTCAAAGGCCCGGAGACCGTTTTTCCAGGCCGTATAGGTGCCCTGGCCGGTTGCGAAGCCGACGGAGAGGTAGCCGTCCCCGAATTGCTGCTTGAGGTAGTATCCGGTCGGACGAATCAGCCTTGTCGTCCCCTCGCGCTGGTTGATGTGCTGGTTGTGCGCCCAAAGTATTGCCCGCGATTCCGGGTGGAGGGCCATGATCCACGCCATGGTACCGGCCATGCCCCGGTCCCGCCACGAAGGGTCGCGGTACTGGCTCAGAAAGGCGCGCAGCATGTCGATGTATCCTCCGATCTCGGTGCGTTTCTCCCCGGACAGCGATGCCAGGTCGCTGTCGGCGGCCAGCGCATCCAGCTCGGGTTCGAGTTTCCGGGCCAGTTCGATATCCGGTTGGTAGGTCTGCGTGTAGATATGTTGCAGCTGCTCCGCCAGCGCGGCAGCCCGGCGTGCGGCCGATCCCGATGCGGGCAGCAGCCGCTGCAACGCAGCCATCAGCGTGGTGGGCATCTGCAGATCGACCCCCGTGAAGGTGATGCGGGGCTCCGGCGTGTTGACGGTCTTCATCCACTCGACCATCGTCAGCATCTCGTCGGTCATCCAGGGCCAGACGTACATCCCCCGGATCAGCTGTTTCGGGTCGCCCTCACCGCGGATCGTGTAGTCGTTTACCCGCTCCGCCTCGGGCAGATTGGCCTCCAGCGCGAAGATGCCGAATCCGTGGCGGGTCGTCAGGTAGCGGACGATGCGGTCCTTCATGGCAAATACCTCGCCGGTGCCGTGCGTGTTCTCACCCAGCCCGACGATCCGGCATCCGGTCGCCGCCTGTCCGAGGGCGTCGAGGTCGTCCGTGTCCGGAGCCGTCGGGTCCCATGTCGCGAGCGGATGGACGTAGCGCAGCAGGGCCTGCCGGTCGGCGGGCGACAGTTTGTCGACGAGCGGAATCTCCCGTTCGGCGATTCGTTTGCCGTCGATGCGGATCTCCAGATCGTCGAACCAGACGCTCCCCACACCCGAGGCAAAGCCGGCGATCATGATGCAGGTCGCGGCGCTGTCGATCTTCATCCGGGTCGTGCAGCGCCTCCAGTCGGAGGTGCCCCGGACACCGCCCGTCGTGTCGATCCGCGACAGAAAATCCATCGGGGTACGGTCGGGCACGAAGGGGAAAATGCCGAATCCGGCACGCAGGTTCACGCTGTCGCGGGTTTTGATCCAGCCGCTGATCTCGACCTCCCGCCCTGCGGCCTGCCCGGCGGAGAGGAAGGTCTGGAATCCGCCCCAGCTGCCCGGCAGGGTTATCCGTTCGCTCCATCGGGCCCGAAGGCTCGCCGCACCGTGGTGCACGGTCTGCCGGTCGAGCGCATACTCGTATCCGGTGAGCGACGTGTTGCGCAGCGTCCATTGCGCCGGCACGCTGTCGTTTAGGGCGTACTCGAAATCCAGGTTGTATTCCGTGGAGTAGGTCGGATAGGTCTCCGTGCATCCGCTGCATGCGCCTGCCAGTGCGAGGCACAGGAGCCAAAGATAGGATCTCTTCATTTTCGGTCGGTTTTTCTCTGCGTCGGGATGCCTGCCTTGCGGGCGTATGCTCCGCGGTCGGCGGCGAGTCGGGGCGCGCATGGCAAATATATAAAAAAAGAGCGAATGTACCGAACATCCGCTCCTTCTGTCGTGGTGGTTGCAGCCCTATTTATTTCTGCTGCTTGTAGGCTGCCAGTCCGCTTTGGAGGAACTCGACGAAGCCCTCGACCGAGAGGTCGTAGCCGCGCGGTGCGACAAGCGGCCGTCCGTCTGCTCCCTGCAGCACGTAATAGGGCTGGGCATTCACGCCGTAGGTCTTCAGCGCGTAGTAGGAGTTGATCTTGCCGAGCCCCTTGAGAACCTTGCCGGCGTCGGTGGTGACCCATTCGCTCTCGGGCAGCACCTTCTTGTCGTCCGAATAGAGCGCGCAGATCACGTAGTCGTTGCGCAGGATGTCGAGCACCTGCGGGTCGGACCATACGCGGGCCTCCATTTCGCGGCAGTTGACGCAGCCGTGGCCCGTGAAATCGATGAAGAGCGGCTTGCCGACCTTTGCGGCGTAGGCCTCGGCCTCCTTGAGGTCGAAGAAGCCCTCGAGTCCGTGCGGCAGATGGAGGAAGTCGCTGTACTTGGGCTGCTTCCCCTCCACGGTCAGCAGGGTGTGGCTTCCGCTCGCCGACGTGCCGGCCGGGACGGCGGCGGTGTGCTGCCCGAGGACGAAGTCCTGCGTCGTGAGCGGCGGCAGGTAGCCCGAGAGGGCCTTGAGCGGGGCACCCCACATGCCGGGGATCATGTAGACGACGAACGAGAAGACGATGATGGCCAGCGTGAGGCGTCCGACACCCACGTAGGGCAGGTCGCTGTCGTGTGCGAACCTGATCTTGCCCAGCAGGTAGAAGCCCAGCAGCGCGAAGACGACGATCCAGACGGCCAGATAGACCTCTCGGTCGAGCAGTCCCCAGTGGTAGGTCTGGTCGGCCACGGAGAGGAACTTCATGCCGAGGGCCACCTCGATGAAGCCGATGACCACCTTCACGGAGTTGAGCCAGCCGCCGCTCTTCGGGAGCTTCTTCAGCACCGAGGGGAAGAGCGCAAAGAGGGTGAACGGCAGGGCGAAGGCTACGGAGAAGGCCAGCATCGTGATGATCGGCGCCCAGAACTCGCCCGAGGTGGACTTGATGAGCACCGATCCGACGATCGGTCCCGTGCAGGAGAACGAGACGAGCACGAGGGTCAGGGCCAGGAAGAAGATGCCGCCGATTCCCTTCGTATCGGCCTTCGAGTCGGTCTTGTTGACCATCCACGAGGGCATGGTGATCTCGAACGCCCCGAAGAACGAGGCGGCGAAGACCATGAAGACGAGGAAGAAGATGATGTTGGGCAGCCAGTGCGTGGCGAGCCAGTTGAAGATGTCGGCCGTCACGGCGTCACCGCCCACGATGCGCGTGATGAGGATGATGGCGGCGATGGGCACCGTGTAGAGCAGCACGATGAAGAGTCCGTAGAGCGAGGCGCGCAGGCGTCCCATGGCGGCACCGCCCTCCCCCTTGAGGAAGTACGAGACGGTCATCGGCACCATCGGGAAGACGCAGGGGGTCAGCAGGGCGGCGAAACCCCAGAGGATCGCCTCGATAATCAGGGCCCAGAGGCCCTTGCTGCCGGCAGCATCCTTGACCGGTGCGGCCTCGGCGGCCTCGGCGGCCGGTGCGACTTCGGCGGCGGACTCCGTTTGCTCCCCGGCCGGTGCAACAGTCGTCGGAGCGGCCTCCTGCGCAGGCTCCTGCACGGCGGATTCCGCCGTCTGTGCCGTCGCGGCTGCGGGGGTAGTTTCCGCTTTGACCGGGGTTGTCTTGACGGGCGCCGTTGCAGCCGGTGCGCTCTGGGCCGCTTCACCCTTGGCCGGTGCGGCCGGGGCGGCGGAGGCGGCAATCTCGATGGTCAGCTCCGTATCGTCGGGCGGCATGCAGCTCGAATCGTTGCAGATCATCCATTCGAGCTGGGCCGTGACGGTGCCCTTTGCCGTGGCGAGGTGCACCTTCTGTGCGAAGCGCGGCTTGCCCGAGAGGGTGCCGATCTGCATTCCGAACAGTTCGTCGTAGTAGGTGTGGGCTTTCGTAAGCTGCTCGACCGGCCCGTCGAGTTGAACGCCCTCGCCCGGCGTCAGGACGATGGTCGTGGCGGTCGGACCGCCCTCGTAGGGCCCCATGTCGTACATGTGGTAGCCTGCGGGGATGGCGGCCTCCAGCACGATGCGGTAGGCGTCGCCGCCGAGCGGCTCCACGCTGCTTTTCCACGTGACGCTCTGCGCGGCGGCCAGCGCGGCCGTCAGCAGCGCCGTGAGGGTCAGCAGACTGTGGCGTAGGAGTTTGTGCATAGTCATGTGGTTTTTGGTTCTTTCCCCGCAAAGATAGCGGTTTTTACGGATAATTTGCTATATTCGCATAATGATTCGTCTTTCGCTCATCATCGCGACGCACAATCGTGCGGCGCAGCTTCTCGTGACCCTGGAGTCCGTCGTGCGGCAGGATCTGCCCGCTGCGGAGTGGGAGTGCATTGTCGTGAACAACAACTCGACGGACGATACGCCGGCGCGTTTCGAGGCCTTCGCCGCGGCGCACCCCGCGTGCCGGCTCCGTCTTGTCGACGAATTCCGTCCCGGGGTCTCGCCCGCCCGCAACCGCGGTGTGGCCGAGGCCGCGGCACCCGTCGTGGCGATCATCGACGACGACGAGCGGATCAATCCCGGGTACATGCGGGCCTACGTCGACTTTTTCGATGCGCATCCCGAGGCGCTGGTCGCCGGGGGGCGCATCATCGCCGAGTATCCTGCCGGACGCCCGGTGTGGATGTCGAAGTATATCGAAAAACCCATCGCCAATCCGATGGATTTCGGCCCCGACGTGCGGCCCTATCCCCGCGGAAAGATTCCCGGAGGCGGGAACATGGCCTTCCGTCGTTCGGAGGTGGCCCGTTACGGAGGATTCGACCCCTCGCTCGGGCGCACGAACGACCGTCCAATCGGCGGCGAGGAGACCGATTTCTTTGCACGGCTTGTGCGGGGCGGCGTGACGCTGTGGTATGTCCCCGATGCCGTGATCTGGCACATTATCCCGCCCGAGAAGCTCACCGAAGGGTATTTCCGGCGCCTGTGCTACAATGTCGGTGTCAGCCAGCGCATGCAGGCCTGCAAACGGTGCCGCTATGTGGGAGCACTGCTGTCGGAGGCGGCGAAGTGGGGTGTTACACTGCTGCTTGCTCTGACCATGTCGCCGCGCAAGGCGCGGTGGCTGCTGCTGATGCGGCGCGAGATCAGCTACGGACTGCTCGGAGGCTGTTTGCGCGGCAAATCGAAGGTATAGGAGCCTTGCTGTAGGGTAGTATTCTTTGTTGATTGTTTTTTCTTGTATAGGTGGCGAGAAGCCGCCCGATGTCCTTTTGTTCTTTGCAGAAAAACGCCTGAAAAACTCTTTCTTTTTTCTCTGCTTTTCGGTGGCGAAAAGCAGCAAAAAGCCTCTCGACGTCCTTTTTCGGCTTCCGGAAAAAACGTCTGAAAAAACTTTTTTCCCTGCTTTTCGATGGCGAAAAGCAGCAAAAGCCACCCGACCGATTCCGATGGCGGCGTCCGGACGCCTGAAAGCGGCGTCGGGCGACTGCGCGGGTTTGCAAGCAAACCGTCCCCGCCGCTCTTGCTTTCAGCCCTCCGGCCGCTTTCCCGCCATCGGAACCAAGTCGGGGATCGCCTTGCGGAAAAAAGAGAGACGCACTGCCGGATGGAGATTTCAGGAAAAGTTAGTTGATACAGGCTTCCGGGGCGCATTGCCATATATAAACAATGCCGCCGCTGGCGGCACAATAGTTCCGCACTCTCGTTTGACGCGGAAAAAGAGGGTGCGGGCTGCGGCGCGTCCGCCACGGGGTGGCGCTAAGGCCTGATCTTGCGCGCCCCGTGCAGCGCCGTGGCTC
>OICH01000177.1_pt1 | contig 32727 bp, 30 predicted proteins | sample 1581271 | NCBI WGS metagenome assembly OICH01 (sample SAMEA3882547, study PRJEB24775) | human gut metagenome | biome: human-associated habitat; feature: intestine environment; material: feces | place: Netherlands | collected 2009/2010 | reverse complement strand
ATGTGTATCGCATGCTCCGGGAGTTCGTGGATTTTGCCAATGTATTTAACTAACTCTCAATTTAGTATAGAAAAGAGGGACCGGTATGAGTGATGCAATTCCTGTGAACAGAATAAAAGGCGTGGGAGAGAAGACAGCGGCTCTGTTCGGCAAGATCAATGTCTATACCGTAGACGATCTGATCCGCCATTATCCCAGGGATTATGAGACTTATGGTGCTCCGGTATCCATTCGGGAGACATCCCCCGGCAGCGTCCAGGCAGTCTACGGTCAGATCACCGCTATCCCCAATGTGAAGAAAGTCCGCAATCTCTCCATCCTCAACGCCATTTTGAAGGATGACAACGGAGATTCCATCCAGCTTACTTTTTTCAATATGCCTTTTTTAAAAAAAGTATTAAAACCCGGTGGATTTTATCTGTTCCGAGGTCTGGTTCAGCAACGTGGTACCCATAAGTTCATGGAACAGCCCCGGATGTTTACCTGGGACGAATACATTCAGAAATCAGGCCGTCTCCTGCCCCGATATGCCCTGACCAAAGGACTGACCAATCAGACGGTGCAAAAATCTGTGGCACAGGCGCTGGAATACTATCCACCGGAAAAAGAATATCTGCCGCAGGTGATATTACAGAAATATCCCATGCTTTCCCACAGGGAAGCTGTCTATGCCCTGCATTTTCCTGAGAGCAGAGAGGAACTGTTAACTGCCAGAAACCGTATGGTATTCGAAGAATTCTTCTCCTTTTTACTGGTACTTCGCAAAAATAAGGAATTGGCGGCGAAGACAGAAAACCATTTTCCCATGTACGAGACTGCGGATACAGTGCGGTTTTTAGAACAGCTGCCGTTCCCGCTGACAAAAGCCCAAAAAAAAGTCTGGGGTGAGCTCAGGGAGGATATGGGAAGTCCTTATGCCATGAACCGTCTGATTCAGGGAGATGTCGGCTCCGGTAAGACGATCCTGGCAGTGCTGGCACTTCTCATGTGTGCGGCTAACGGTTTTCAGGGAGCAATGATGGCCCCTACTGAAGTACTGGCAGTCCAACATTTTGAGACCATTTCAGGCTATGTAAAAAAATATGGCATTGCTTTCCGTCCGGTGCTTCTGACAGGCTCTATGACGGCGAAGGAGAAACGGGAGGCTTATGCAAAAATTGCTTCCGGAGAAGCTAACCTGATCATCGGAACCCATGCGCTGATCCAGGAAAAAGTGGAATATTCTTCCCTGGCGCTGGTAGTAACGGATGAACAGCACCGCTTTGGTGTAAGGCAGAGGGAGACATTAGCCGCCAAAGGGAGTGAGCCTCATGTGTTAGTTATGAGTGCTACACCGATTCCCAGGACATTGGCCATTATCCTATATGGGGATCTGAAGGTCTCGGTCATTGATGAACTTCCTGCGAATCGTCTGCCGATCAAAAACTGTGTCGTAGGGACTTCCTATCGACCTAAGGCTTATGAATTTATCGCAAAAGAGGTGGCTGCCGGAAGACAGGCCTATGTCATCTGTCCTATGGTGGAAGAAGGGGAATCGGAAGACCTGGAGAATGTAGTGGATTATACAGAGAAGCTCCGGGCAGTTCTGCCTCCTTCCGTACAGGTGGCTTATCTTCATGGGAAAATGCGCCCGGCAGATAAGAACCGTATTATGGAAGAGTTCGCTGCCAAGGAGATCGATGTCTTAGTCTCCACCACGGTAATTGAAGTAGGCATCAATGTTCCCGATGCCACAGTAATGATGGTGGAAAATGCGGAGCGCTTTGGTCTCGCACAGCTGCACCAGCTGCGTGGACGTGTGGGACGTGGGGAATTCCAAAGCTATTGCATTTTTATCAGCACATCAGACACCAAAGAGACTATGGAACGTTTGCAGATTCTGAACCATTCCAACGACGGTTTCCATATTGCTTCCGAGGATCTGAAACTGCGAGGTCCGGGAGATATCTTCGGCATCCGGCAGAGTGGTGAATTTGCATTTGTACTGGGTGATATATATACAGATGCAAATATTTTAAAAGAGGCTTCAGATGCCGTGGAACAGTTGCTTGTATCCGATCCGGAGCTGACAGATGACGACAGTCTGGCATTGGTGAACTATTTCAAAGAACATACCGCAGTAAATGTTGTTGACTTTCGGACCATCTGACAGTAAAATTATTTTTATGTTCAAAGTTTTATACTTAGGATCAGATAATTTATGTTAATTTATGCAAAGGGAAGGTTTAGATACCAGAATGTCAAAAATCGCAATTGTAACCGACAGTAACAGCGGCATTACACAGGCAGAAGGAGCCCGTCGCGGAATCCATGTTCTGCCCATGCCTTTTATGATCGATGAAGTCACATACTATGAAGATATTGACCTGACCCAGGAGCAGTTCTATGAAAAGCTGAAATCCGGTGCCAATATTGCCACCAGCCAGCCGTCTCCTGACAGTGTCACCAGCCTGTGGGACAAGCTTTTACAGGAATATGACGAGATTGTACACATTCCTATGAGCAGCGGTCTGTCCGGTTCCTGTCAGAGTGCCATGGCCTTTGCGGCAGATTATGATGGCAGAGTTCAGGTCGTGAACAACCAGAGAATCTCCGTAACCCAGCGTCAGTCTGCGCTGGATGCCCTGCAGCTTGCAGCAGCCGGTAAAAATGCGGCCCAGATCAAAGAATTTCTGGAAAACGATAAATTCAACAGCAGTATCTATATTATGCTGGATACTCTGTATTACCTGAAAAAAGGTGGACGGATCACTCCGGCGGCGGCAGCCATCGGTACCATGCTTCGCCTGAAGCCGGTGCTGACCATTCAGGGAGAAAAACTGGACGCCTTCGCAAAGGCACGAACCGCTTCGCAGGGCAAGAATATGATGATCAATGCTATTAAAAAGGACATCAACGAGCGTTTTGGCGGCATGACGGAAGACAAGCATATCTGGCTGCAGATTGCCTATACCCACGACCGAGCTGCAGCAGAGCAGTTTCGCACCGAGGTAGAGGCGGAATTCCCCGGCTATGATATCCATATCGATCCACTGTCCTTAAGTGTTGCCTGTCACATCGGTCCCGGTTCCCTTGCACTGGCATGCTGTAAAAAAATCAACGTGTAATTTTTCAATGATTCTGTTACTCCCGGAAAGTAGTATTCCGGGAGTTTTCATTATCTTATCTGTTTCCCCCATCCCTTGTATTTTTTACTTTTCCAAACACAAAATCTATGGTATACTTAAGACAATAATGTGTTGATAAGGAGTTCCATTTCATGGCAAAAGACAATAATTATGATGCGTCAAGTATTACCGTCCTGGAAGGCTTAGAAGCGGTAAGAAAGAGACCCGGAATGTATATCGGCAGTGTCTCCACCAAGGGACTGAATCATCTGATCTACGAGATCGTTGATAACTCTGTGGACGAGCATCTGGCCGGATATTGTGATACGATAAAGGTGACACTGGAAGCCGACGGCTCCGCAACCGTGGAAGATAACGGTCGTGGTATTCCCGTGGGTATGCACGAAAAAGGGATCAGCGCGGAGCGTCTGGTATTTACGACTCTGCATGCCGGCGGTAAATTCGACAATTCCGCATATAAGACCAGCGGCGGTCTGCACGGCGTAGGTTCCTCTGTAGTAAATGCTCTGTCTACACGACTGACAGTAAGAGTCAAGACCGGTGGCTGTATTTACGAAGACCGCTATGAACGGGGGAATCCCGTTCTGGATCTGGTAGACGGTCTGCTTCCCATCGTAGGTAAGACAAGGGAGACCGGTACCACCATTAACTTTCTGCCGGACGATACTATCTTCGATAAAACACGTTTCAAGGAAGATGAAGTAAAGAGTCGTCTGCATGAGACCGCTTATCTGAATCCGAAGCTTACGATCATTTTTGAAGATAAGAGAAAAGAAGAACCTGAAAAAGTCACATTCCATGAGCCGGAGGGAATCATCGGCTTTATCAAAGACATGAACCGTTCCAAAGAGACGGTTCATGATGTGATCTATTTCTCCGGTGAGAGTGACGGGATCTCTGTGGAAGTGGCATTTCAGTATGTAAATGAATTCCATGAAAATGTCCTGGGTTTTTGTAACAATATTTACAACTCCGAGGGCGGTACCCACCTGACGGGTTTCAAGACCCAGTTCACCAATGTGATCAATACCTATGCCCGTGAGTTGAACATTTTAAAAGAAAAAGATGCCAACTTTACCGGTGCGGATGTTCGTAACGGTATGACTGCCGTCGTATCCATCAAGCATCCGGATCCCCGTTTTGAAGGACAGACCAAGACCAAGCTGGACAACCAGGATGCCGCAAAAGTTGTGGCAAAAGTAACCGGAGAAGAAATTGTAAGATTTTTCGACCGAAATTTAGAGACCCTGAAAAGCATTATCGGCTGTGCGGAAAAGGCAGCCAAGATCCGTAAGACCGAGGAAAAAGCGAAGACCAATATGCTGACAAAGCAGAAGTTCTCCTTTGATTCCAACGGAAAACTGGCAAACTGCGAGTCCAGAGATCCTTCCAAATGTGAAATTTTCATTGTAGAGGGTGATTCTGCGGGCGGCAGTGCCAAGACAGCAAGAAACCGTATGTATCAGGCAATCCTGCCTATCCGCGGTAAGATCCTGAACGTGGAGAAAGCCAGCATCGATAAGGTTCTGGCAAATGCTGAGATCAAGACCATGATCAACGCATTCGGCTGCGGATTTTCCGAGGGTTACGGTAATGATTTTGATATTACCAAGCTGCGCTATGACAAGATCATCATTATGGCGGATGCCGATGTGGATGGTGCCCATATTTCCACATTGCTGCTTACCTTATTTTACCGTTTCATGCCTGACCTGATCTTCGAGGGGCATGTGTACATAGCAATGCCTCCCTTATACAAGGCAATGCCCTCCAAGGGAGAAGAAAAATATCTATACGATGACAAGGCACTGGAAAAATACCGTAAAACCCACAAGGGACCCTTTACCTTACAACGATACAAAGGTCTGGGTGAGATGGATGCCGAACAGCTGTGGGAGACCACACTGGATCCGGAACGCCGACTGTTGAAATTGGTGGAGATCGAGGATGCACGTATGGCTTCCGAGATGACAGAGCTTCTTATGGGTACGGATGTACCACCCAGAAAAGCCTTTATTTATGATCACGCTACAGATGCGGAATTAGACATCTAGTATCATAAGATCCTGAAATGTAATGTCAGAAAGACGAGGACCAGAAATGGACGACAGCAGAATTATAAAAACAGAATACTCCGAGGAGATGCAGAAATCCTTCATCGACTATGCCATGAGCGTTATCATTGCCAGAGCCCTGCCGGATGTCAGAGACGGTCTGAAGCCGGTACAGCGTAGAACTCTCTACGATATGCACGAGTTGGGGATCCGCTATGACCGTCCCTACCGTAAAAGTGCCCGTATCGTAGGTGATACCATGGGTAAATATCATCCCCACGGTGACAGTTCCATCTATGAGGCACTGGTAGTCATGAGCCAGGATTTCAAAAAGGGCATGCCTCTGATCGACGGTCACGGCAACTTCGGCAACATCGAAGGAGACGGAGCCGCTGCCATGCGTTATACCGAGGCAAGACTTCAGAAAGTCACCCAGGAAGCATTTTTGGCTGACCTGGATAAGGATGTCGTAGATTTTGTACCGAATTTTGACGAAACGGAAAAGGAACCTTCCGTACTGCCCGTAAAAATTCCCAACCTTTTAGTCAACGGCTCGGAGGGTATTGCCGTAGGTATGGCGACCAGCATTCCACCTCACAATCTGGGTGAAGTTATTGATGCTGTAAAAGCGTATATGCTGAATAACGAGATCACGACAAAAGAACTGATGCGTTATCTGAAAGGACCGGATTTTCCCACAGGTGGTATCGTTATTAATAAGGATGAACTGGAAGAGATCTACGAGACCGGAACCGGTAAGATCAAGCTGCGTGGCAAGGTAGAATTCCAGAAAGGAAAAGCCGGCAAGACCAACGTGGTGATCACTGAGATTCCCTATACCATGATCGGAGCCAATATTGCAAAATTTTTATCCGATGTAGCAGCTCTGTCCGAGACCAAAAAGACCCAGGATATTGTAGATATTTCCAACCAGTCCTCCAAGGAGGGCATTCGTATCGTAATTGAATTACGTAAGGATGCAGATCCCGAGAACTTTGTAAATATGCTTTATAAAAAAACCCGTCTGGAAGATACCTTCGGTGTGAACATGCTGGCTATTGCAAACGGCAGACCGGAGACCATGGGCTTAAAGCAGATCATCAAGTCGAATGTGGATTTCCAGTTTGAAGTAGCCACCAGAAAATATACCAATCTGCTTGCCAAAGAAATGGAGCGCAAGGAGATTCAGGAAGGACTGATCAAGGCCTGCAATGTGATCGATCTTGTCATCGAAATCTTACGTGGCTCCAAAGATCGTGCCATGGCGAAGGCCTGCCTCGTAGAAGGCAAGGTGGACGGGATCAAGTTCAAATCCAAAGAATCAAAGATTATGGCAGCCCAGCTGATGTTTACAGAGAAACAGGCGAACGCTATCTTAGAGATGCGTCTGTATAAGCTGATCGGTCTGGAACTGGAAGCCCTGATCAATGAGCACGAAGAGACCCTGGCAAATATCTATCGCTACGAAGACATACTGGATCGCAGAGATTCCATGGCACAGGTCATCATGAATGAACTGGATGGATTCAAAAAGGAATACAGCCATCCTCGTAAGACGGTCATCGAGAACGGCCAGGAAGCTGTTTATAAAGAAAAAGAACTGGAAGAGATGGACGTGGTCTTCCTGATGGACCGTTTTGGTTACGCAAAAACCATCGACCTGTCTACTTATGAACGGAATAAAGAAGCCGCGGATGCAGAGAATAAATACGTCTTCACCTGTAAAAACACCGGACGTATCTGCCTGTTTACCAATACCGGTCAGATGCATACCGTCAAGGTACTGGATCTGCCTTACGGCAAATTCCGTGACAAGGGTGTGCCTATCGATAATGTAAGTAACTTCAGTCAGGCCAAAGAAGAGCTGGTCTATATCACCAGTCAGAAGGAATTGAATTTATGTCAGGTAATTTTCGCCACTGCTGAATCCATGCTAAAAGTAGTGGACGGCGGAGAGTTTGACGTAACCAAGCGTACGGTTGCAGCCACCAAACTGGCGGAAGGAGATACCCTCGTAAGTGTAACAGCACTCACGGACCAGCGGAACATTGTGCTGCAGACAAAGGGCGGATTTTTCCTTCGTTTTGCTGTAGATGAGATTCCTGAGAAAAAGAAAGGGGCCATCGGTGTCCGCGGTATGAAATTATCCGACGGCGATCTGGTGGAAAATGTGTATTACACCAAAAACGCCGTGGAAACCACCATTGAATACAAGGGAAAAGAACTTGTCTTAAACAATCTGAAGCTCGGCAAGCGTGACAGCAAGGGAACCAAGGTCAGAGTATAGAGAAACGGAGAAGAAAACATATGAGAGTAATTGCAGGAACCGCAAGAAGTCTGCCGTTAAAGACCCCGGAGGGCATGGATACCAGACCCACCACCGACCGGATCAAGGAAACCCTTTTTAATATGCTGCAGACCTATATTCCGGACTGTGTGTTCGTGGATATTTTCAGTGGCAGCGGCGGCATTGGTATTGAGGCATTGAGCCGCGGTGCCAGAAAAGCATATTTTATCGAAAATGCCCCGAAGGCATTAGCATGTATCGAGGATAATCTGGCATTTACGAAAATGAAAGACCGTGCTATCGTATTAAAGCAGGATGCCTGTGCAGGACTGACAGGTATCTATGAAAAACACGTGGATGTCATCTTCATGGATCCACCCTACGATCAGGAGCAGGAACGCAGAGTTCTGGAACAGCTGCGTTATGCAAAATATGTATCGGAGGAAACACTGATCCTCGTGGAGGCCTCTCTGCATACGGATTTTTCTTATGTAGAGGAGCTTGGGTTTGAAGTAACCCGTGAAAAAAAATACAAAACCAACAAGCATGTATTTCTTCGCAGGAAATAATTGCAGAACGGAGACTTTATGAAAAGGGCTGTTTATACCGGAAGCTTTGATCCTATTACCAACGGACATATGGATATCATCCGCCGGGCCTCGGAAATATTTGATGTTTTAATTGTCAGTGTTTTGAATAATAAAGAAAAGACACCGTTGTTTTCTGTAGAGGAACGTGTTAAGATACTAGAAGAAGCCACAAAAGATCTGCCTAATGTGCAGATTGACAGTTTCAGTGGCCTATTAGTAGATTATGCACAGGAAAAGGATCTGCATGTCATTGTGCGGGGGTTGCGTGCCATTACGGATTTTGAGTACGAACTGCAGATGGCCCAGACCAACCGGATGCTTTCCCACGGCAAAATCGATACTGTTTTTTTAACAACCAGTCTGGAATACGCGTATTTAAGTTCCTCTGCCATCAAGCAGATTGCAAGCTTTGACGGAGACATCACACCCTGTGTTCCGGATTTTGTAGCTGATCTGATTTACGAAAAATATCGTCAGAAAAAGCTTTCAGACAATCGCAATGTGTAAATAAGGAGAGTTTCATGAGCAGTCGAATCGAACAATTAATTGACGAAATAGAAGATTATATCGAGAGCTGTAAGCCTAAGTTCATGTCCAGTACCGAGATCATTGTTAATAAGGATGAAATCGATGAATTGTTGCGGGAACTGCGCATGAAGACACCGGATGAGATCAAACGTTATCAGAAGATCATCAGCAACAAAGAGGCAATTCTGAACGATGCCAAGGCCAAGGCAGAAGCTCTGATCAATGAAGCAACCGTTCATACCAACGAACTGATCAATGAACATGAAATTATGCAGCAGGCATATGCCCAGGCCAACGAGGTGGTCACCATGGCCAGTAAACAGGCACAGGAGATTTTGGACAATGCCACCATTGAAGCCAATGAATTAAAATCCCAGGCAATGCAGTATATGGATGATATGCTGGCTCATCTGGAAAATATCATATCCGCTTCCACACAGCAGGCCAGTTCCAATTATGATACCCTGATCGGCAATCTGAATCAGTATCGGGATATTATCCAGTCTAACCGCAGTGAACTCCATCCGGTAGATGAAGACTTAGAGGGTATAGACAACGCTGACGAGGCCAGTGATGATTTAAATGTAATGTAATCATAAAACCAGTTTTCTGCCGAAAGCTGGTTTTTTAAAAATAAAGGAATTGACATAATGAAAGTTAGTAAAAAACAAAAAAGGCTGTTTGTCAGGACAATGATCTGTACGGTCAGTCTTGTCACAGCCTGTTTTTTTTGCAGTTCGCTGGAAGCTGCTGCGGCTCCGAGAGCACAGGAGACCGGAGAGAGGGTTACCATTGTCATCGATCCCGGACACGGCGGTGAAAATGAAGGAACCCTGGAAGGCATTGTCCAGGAGAAGAAAATGACCATGGTTACCGCCATGGCAATGTATGAAGAATTACTGAAATATGATAATGTGGATGTCTACCTGACCCATACGGAAGATGTCAATCTTTCTCTGGCAGACCGGGCACAGTTCGCTGAAGAGCGGAATGCGGATTTTTTATTCAGTATTCATTACAATGCATCCGTGGATCATGACCTGTTCGGTTCCGAAGTATGGATCTCTTCCGTACAGCCATACAATGCCTACGGCTATCAATTCGGCTGGGAACAGATGCAGCAGATGAAAGATATGGGACTGTTCCTCCGCGGCGTCAAGACAAAATTAAAAAATAATGGAGACGATTATTACGGAATCATCCGGGAGTGCACCGCCCGATCAATTCCTTCCGCTATCATTGAGCACTGTCATGTCGACGAAAGTCGTGATACCCCTTATTGCCAGACCGAAGAGGATTGGAAACGTTTCGGCAGAGAGGATGCATTATCCGTTGCCAGATATTTTGGATTATCCAGCACAAGTCTGGGGGTAGATTACAGCAATGAAGCGAATAATCTTCCGGAAGTATCTCTGCAATCCATTCTTCCCGCTACGATCCGTGATCAGACCGAACCGGATGTCTGTGTACTGACATTGCAAAATGCGGATTACGACACCGGAGAAGTCACATTGGAAGTGACCGCGACGGACTACGATTGTCCCATGATGTATTATGATTACAGTACCGATGGAGGGAAGACTTATTCCGAACTGATCCCCTGGCCGGATCTGGATATCATGGTCGGCACTTATCCAGATACTTTTACCTTTTCCCTGTCCTTCACTAAGGGAGAAACCCCGGTAATCACGGTGCGTGGATATAACCAGGCGGATCTGTTTACCGAAAGTGAACCGATTACTTTTGCCAAGCCTTTTGTCGATCAGGAGAAGGCTGCGGAAGAAGCAAGACAGGAAAGCCTGGCTGCAGAAGAGGCAGCGGCTTCCCGCATATCGGAAACCCAGGTGACCGACGCTTACGGTTCGGTGATCACCATGGCTGATGCAGCCGGGAATACAGGATCATCCTCTGAAGGCAAAAAGGAAGTAAATTTCGGAGTGTTCCTGGTCATATGTATCGTTCTGGTGGTATTACTTCTGATGGTCTTTCTACTGTATCAGATCCAACAGAGCAGGCACCGGAAACGCAGACGGAAGGCTCAGCGCAGAAATGTGTCCGGGCGCAACAGGAACCATCCCAGATAATAAAGTGCTGTAAGTCCGGTAAGAAACATTTTATGAAAAAAATATCCGGTCAGAGATAAACCGGTATTTCGGATACAGCTTCCGGTCTGGGCCAGGCAGCAAAGTCCTCCTGCAGGTAGCAGCAATAACGTATAAAGAGGCCATCGATCCCCCAATATGCTTAACCCTCCGCTGATCTCCAAAAGCGGAGCACAGACACGACCATTCGGAAGAAAGATCCCCGGTAGCAGATTCAGCAGATTGAAGAAGATCATATAACCTCCCAGCTGTAAAATATTTCTGCCGGCAGCATACACTGCTTCATCCAATGCTTCCAACAACGGCATAACAGGTGTTCCACCGGCTGACACTGTGAAAATTGTCTGTGACATCGGAATTTTCCTGCGATATACTGTATAACGCAGAAGGATACCGTACCCAAGTGGAATACCATACATTCCGAATAAATAGGGCAGGATTGATTCCCGGTGCAGCAGAGGCAGAACAAATCCAAGAAAATATACCGGTCCAAGATTGTTACAGAAGGACAGCAGATATTGTCCTTCCGTTACAGAAAGTTCCTGTCTGTCGCGAAAATCAGCAATGGTACGGGCTCCCATGGGAAATCCGCACAGAAATCCCATCAGGATCACATAGATTCCAGGTCTGGACAGACGAAATATTTTTTCAAACAAAGGGTATACCGGTCGGATCAGACTGTTTACCAGGCCCATGCGGATCAATGTTCCCGACAGGATCATAAACGGAAGAAGCACCGGCACCATTTTTTCATACCAAAGTTCCAGGCCCAAGGCAGCATATGCAAGACTTAAGGAAGAATGTGTCAGGATGCAGCAGGTCATTACAACAAAAAAACAGATTCCGGATATTTTTTTCATAGCAGACTGCCTTGCAGAGTTTGTATACTATATGCCGGAAAAAGAATTTTAAGTCTTAAGAAAGAGATCAGTGTCCATGCGATTGGATAAATTTTTATGTGATAATAATATAGGCACCAGAAGCCAGGTAAAGGAATACATCAAAAAGGGACAAGTGGCGATAAACGGTCAGATAGTCAAAAAGCCGGAGACAAAGGTCAATGAAGATACCGACATTGTCATTTGTCAGGGGAAAGAAATCCATTATCAAAAATATGTCTATTACATGTTAAATAAACCGGAGGGTGTCGTATCCGCCACCAATGACAATACTGCACCCACCGTGGTGAGTCTCCTGACGGTACCGGAGCAGAAGGAGCTGTTCCCGGTAGGACGTCTGGACAAAGATACTACGGGGTTGTTGCTCTTAACCAATGACGGTGCTCTGGCCCATGATCTGTTGTCGCCGAAAAAGCATGTGGATAAAACATATCGTGTAAGGCCGGAAAAGCCGCTTTCCGCAGAAGATATCCACCGTCTGGAATCCGGTCTTGAAATCGGAGACGACAAACCAACGTCTCCGGCGAAAGCCGTACTTACCGAAGACGGAGACCTGTTGCTGACCATTCACGAGGGTCGCTTCCATCAGGTAAAACGAATGTTGCAGGCCATAGGTAATCAGGTACTTACTTTAGAGCGTATCCGTTTCGGCTCGCTGTCCCTGGATCCTGCTCTTTCCAGAGGAGATTACCGGGCGTTGACTGAAGAAGAAATCAAACACTTACGAATAAAGGAGTAAATTTTAATGCAATTCAAAAGAATGTTTTCCACAGATGCCTACAAAGGGACCAGCGGATATCTCCGCACCCAGAAAAATTATGAAATTTTACGAACGGTGCTTTATTTTGCCATTTCCCTGTCTCTGTTTATTGCCGGATGGGTCACTACCGGCAGTCGGGAGAATCTTCTGACCATCGTAGCGGTACTGGGATGTCTTCCGGCATGCAAAAGTCTGGTGGAGATGTTTATGTTCTTACGCTATAAAGGGTGTAACGAACAGGATGCTGCGCAGATTGCCGCACATACCGACGGCCTTACCGGACTCTATGATATGGTGTTTACCTCCTATGAGAAAAATTATGTGATTCATCACATGACCATCTGCGGCAACACTCTCTGCGGATACACGTCCGATCCGAAGTTCGCAGAACAGGCTTTTTATAAACACATTCAGAATATCCTGAAAAAGGATAATTACAGAGAAGTCACTGTGAAAATTTTTCATGATCTTGACAAGTATCTGAAGAGATGTGAACAGTTAAAAGACCTTCCCGCACAGCCGGAACTAACTGGCGGAATCTGTCAGACATTAAAAAGCGTATCTCTGTAAAATACTTTTGAAAAGAGGGATTTTTATGCAGCAACTCACCATAGGTAAAAATCAGGATGGCCAACGTCTGGACAAATTTCTGAAAAAAGCATTTCCAAACGCCGGTACCGGATTTTTATATAAGATGTTACGCAAAAAAAATATTACATTGAATGGGAAAAAAGCAGAAGGAAAAGAAATTCTTGCCCAAGGAGACGAGATAAAATGCTTTTTCTCGGAGGAAACGTTTGCCTCGCTGTCCGGCACCGAGAATAGAGAAACCACTTCTGACTACCGTAAAGCTTACCGTTCCCTAAAGGATATCAGTGTTCTCTATGAAGATGAAGATATTCTGTTGCTGAATAAACCCGCCGGGGTTCTGACGCAGAAGGCGAAACCGGAGGATCTATCCCTGAATGAATGGCTGATCGGACATCTGCTGGCTACGGATGCCATCACTGAGGCCGATCTCGCCACTTTTCATCCATCTGTCTGTAACCGCCTGGACCGCAATACCAGCGGAATCGTATTATGTGGTAAGACGTTATCCGGTTCCCAGGCTCTCAGCCGTATCATCAAGGATCGTACGGTAAAAAAATATTATCAGACAATCTGCAAGGGCAAAATCGTACAGGAGAGTACCCTGGAGGGTTATCTATATAAAGAGGAAAGTACCAATACCGTAAAGGTTTATGCTGATCCGTCGGAGGCTCCCGCTGAGGCTTCCTATATCCGTACCATTTATATGCCAAATGCCGTGGCAGGAGATTTCACGCTGTTAACCGTAGAACTGGTCACCGGCAAGACGCACCAGATCCGTGCCCACCTGGCCGGCACCGGGCATCCGTTGTTAGGAGATACCAAATACGGAGACAACAAATTAAACAGGAGAATGCAGTCGGAATACTCTCTGCATCATCAGCTTCTGCATGCCGGAAGGATCTGTTTTCCGAAAGAGGCAGAAGGACCTCTTGCCAAAGTAAGCGGACAGACTTTTACCGCACCACTTCCCCATAAATTTGCAGAAATCTTACAGGCTCTGAATCTGGCTCCTGACAGTGCCTGTTAGAAAGGAACCCTAACAAATGGCAACATGGAATACGAGAGGACTCCGGGGATCCACACTGGAAGACATGGTCAACCGTACCAATGAAAAATACGCGGAGGCCGGACTGGCGTTGATACAGAAGATTCCTACTCCTATTACCCCCATCAAAATGGATAAAAACAGCCGGCAGATCACACTGGCTTTTTTCGAACAGAAGAGTACCGTAGACTACATCGGTGCCGTGCAGGGAATCCCTGTATGCTTTGATGCCAAGGAATGTGCCGTGGATACTTTTTCCCTGCAGAATATTCATCCTCACCAGGTAGAATTTATGCGGCAGTTTGAAAAACAGGGTGGCATTGCTTTTTTCCTGATTTTCTACAGTCATAAGGACCTGTTATACTATCTGCCTTATGAAATGCTCCGGTTTTTCTGGGATAGAGCACAGGAAGGCGGTCGGAAAAGCTTTCGATTCGAAGAATTAAATCCGGAATATGTTCTTCCGAAGCATCAGGGAATTCTGGTTCCCTATCTGGACATTTTGAAAAAAGATCTGGAAGATCGGGAAGAATAAATTTCTTGACATCGGAGAATCCACCTAGTATACTACAAATAGTTTTACGTGCTACTATGGTAGCACGTTAGCATGCTAAAGTCCATAAAAGTATATAAAGCAGAGGATCTTACTATGAACAACAGACTTTTACATACCCCGGAAGGTGTCCGGGATATTTACGGAAAAGAATATGCCAGGAAACTGGCTGTGGAGCAGAAGCTGCAGAATGCTATTCATTGTTTTGGATATGAAGATATTCAGACACCTTCCATCGAGTTTTTTGATGTTTTCTCCAAGGAGATCGGAACCACGCCCAGCAAGGAGCTTTATAAGTTTTTTGACAAGGAAGGAAATACATTGGTGCTGCGTCCGGATTTCACACCTTCCATTGCCCGTTGTGCAGCCAAATATTTCATGGAAGAGAAGGTTCCTCTTCGCTTCAGTTATAACGGCAATACTTTTACCAACACATCCAATCTACAGGGTAAATTAAAAGAAGTGACCCAGATGGGCGCGGAACTCATCGGCGATCCTTCCGTAGAAGCAGATGCGGAAGTCATCAGTATGGTGATCGAAGCGCTGAAGAGCACAGGACTGACAAGATTTCAGGTAACCATAGGAGAAGTGGACTATTTCCGTGGCCTCTGTGAAGAAGCAGGTCTGGATGAAGATACGGAAAAAGAACTCCGTTCCTGCATCTCCGGCAAGAATTTTTTCGCTGCGCAGGAACTTCTGGAACAGAAGCAGATTCCGGAACCTTATCACAGCATATTATTAAAGCTTGCAGATATGTTTGAAAACATAGAATCTCTGGAGGATGCCAAAGCCCTGGTAAAAAATGAACGTTCCTTACAGGCGATCGCAAGACTCGAGAAATTAAAAAAACGCCTGAAGCAATACGGAGTAGCGGAATATATTACCTTTGATCTCGGGATGCTCAGCAAATATCAGTATTATACTGGTGTTGTATTTAAGGCTTATACATATGGCATCGGTGATGCCGTGGTAAAAGGCGGTCGTTATGACAACCTGCTTAGAAAGTTCGGTAAAGATACGGCAGCCATCGGTTTTGTCATCGTTATTGATGATCTGCTGGAGGCTTTATCCCGTCAGAAAGTAGTGATTGATGTTCCCGCTTCCGGCCAAATTTTGTATTACAGGGCAGGAGACGAGACGGATTATCTTGCAAAGCTTGCTGAGGCTGCAAAATTACGTAAAAAAGGCATTCCCACCGTACTTTCCCCCGACATCACTGAGAACGAGGAGGCAGACCAGTAATGAGTGAAGAAAGATATCTTACGTTTGCTCTGGGAAAGGGCAGACTTGCCAAAAAGACACTGGAACTTTTCGAGCAGATCGGTATTACCTGCGACGAAATGAAAGATAAAGATACCAGAAAACTGATATTTATCAATGAAGAATACAAATTGCGCTTTTTCCTGGCAAAAAGCCCCGATGTTCCCACTTATGTTGAATACGGTGCTGCGGATATCGGTGTGGTTGGTAAAGATACGATTTTGGAAGAGAATCGTAATGTCTACGAAGTCCTGGATCTTGGTTTTGGCAAATGCCGTATGTGTGTCTGCGGTCCCGCTTCCGCCGGAGAACTGTTAAAGCATCATGAGAGGATCCGGGTAGCCAGCAAATACCCTAATATCGCCAGAGAATACTTTTACAATAAAAAGCATCAGACAGTAGACATTATCAAGCTAAACGGTTCTGTAGAGTTAGGTCCTCTGGTAGAGCTGTCAGATGTCATTGTGGATATTGTGGAGACCGGTTCCACCTTAAAAGAAAACGGTTTGGAAGTTTTGGAAGAGGTATGTCCTTTGTCCGCCCGCATGATCGTCAATCCGGTAAGCATGCAGATGGAAGCCGACCGGATCCGCAAGCTGGTGGGGGCAATCCGCGAGCAGTTAAAAATACAGTCGTAACCAGATAAATCAGAAAATAGAGCAGATAAATCACAGCATATTGATTAGGAGAGTACCGTTATGAGAATCGTAGCATTGGATAAAGAATCAAAACAGAGTATTTTAAACGACCTCTTAAAGAGAAGCCCGAATAACTACTCTCAGTACGAAAGCACCGTGAATCAGATCATTGACAGAGTTCGTGCCGAGGGTGACAGGGCTTTATTCGATTATACTCTGCAGTTCGATAAGTTTACTTTAACCGCAGAAAACATTCGTGTCACGAAGGAGGAGATTGCGGAGGCTTATACGCAGATGGACGACAACCTGATCGATGTGATCCGTCAGCCCGCAGAGAACATCCGTGCTTTTCACCAGAAGCAGCTTCGCAACAGCTGGTTCGATGCCAAGCCCGACGGTACTATCTTAGGTATGAAGATCACCGCCATTGAGAGGGCAGGTGTCTATGTTCCCGGTGGAAAAGCCGCTTATCCTTCCAGTGTATTGATGAATGTGATCCCTGCGAAAGTAGCCGGTGTAGATGAGATCATTATGACCACCCCTCCCGGAAAAGACGGTAAAGTCAATCCCGGAACTCTGGTAGCTGCTGATATCGCCGGTGTGGATACCATCTATAAGGTTGGCGGAGCACAGGCCATCGCTGCCATGGCTTTCGGCACAGAGTCTGTTCCGAAGGTAGACAAGATCACCGGCCCCGGTAATATTTTCGTAGCACTTGCCAAAAAAGCAGTGTACGGCTATGTCAGCATTGATTCCATTGCCGGCCCAAGTGAAATTCTGGTGCTGGCGGATGAGACCGCAACTCCCAGATACGTTGCGGCAGATCTTCTGTCCCAGGCAGAGCATGACGAGCTTGCAAGTGCTATTCTGATCACAACTTCCAAGGAGCTTGCCGAGAAGGTATCCGAGGAAGTAGACGGTTTTGTCAAAGTCTTAGAGCGTGCTCCCATCATTCAGAAGTCTTTGGACAATTACGGCTACATTCTGTTAGCTGACAATATGGAAGATGCCATTGATGCGGCTAATGCCATTGCTTCTGAGCACTTGGAGATCATTACAAAGAATCCGTTCGACACCATGACACGTATCCGCAACGCCGGTGCCATTTTCTTAGGAGAGTATGCTTCCGAGCCTTTAGGAGATTATTTTGCAGGTCCGAACCACATCCTGCCTACCAACGGTACCGCAAGATTTTTCTCACCGGTAAATGTAGATGATTTCATCAAGAAAACCAGTATCATTTCTTATTCCAGACAGGCTCTGGAGAAAGTACATAACCAGATCGAGACCTTTGCAAAAAGCGAAGGCTTGACCGCACACGCAAACAGTATTAAAGTGAGATTTGAAGATTAGGAGATACTATGGAACGAAAAGCATCTGTGAACCGAACAACAAAAGAGACCGATATTGCCATTACCCTGAATCTGGATGGCAGCGGAAAAGCAGATCTGTCTACCGGCATCGGATTTTTTGACCATATGCTGGATGGCTTTGCGAGACACGGCTTTTTTGATCTGGACTGTAAAGTAAAGGGAGACTTACAGGTAGACGGCCACCATACAGTGGAGGATACCGGTATCGTCTTAGGCGAATCCATCAAAAAGGCAGTGGGAGATAAGAAAGGAATCAACCGTTACGGTTATTTTATCCTGCCCATGGATGAAGTGCTTGCCTTGTGTGCCGTTGACTTAAGCGGTCGCCCTTACCTTAATTTTGAATGTGAATTCACAGTGCCCAAGGTAGGCGAGTTGGATACCGAGCTGGTGAAGGAATTTTTCTATGCTGTATCTTATAGTGCCGGAATGAATCTACATATCAAAATGTTGTCCTCCGGTAACAATCATCACATGATCGAGGCAATATTCAAGGCATTTGCCAAAGCACTGGATCAGGCCGTTTCCTATAATCCGAAGGTAACGGATGTATTAAGTACCAAAGGAAGTCTGTAAAAAAATACGTGCCTGTGGTCCGTACCCTGCAGGCATAGAAAACGCGAGGATTACTATGATCATCAAGAAATTTGTTCCCTGTATTTATTTATATCATGAGCATGCGGTAAGAAATCTTACGGATACCACCATCGTGGATACCGACCCGGTACGTCTGGCAGATTATTATTGTGAGCACAATGCAGATGAATTGATCGTATTCGATATGTCCGAAGGAGACGCCGAGCATGAGGCAGCGTTGGATATCATTAAGGAAATCTGCGCCAAAGCGGAAGTGGATGTCATCGGTGCCGGCAATGTAAAGCGCATGGAGGACATTAAGAAATTACTTTATGCCGGATGTAAAAAAGCGGTTCTCGACTATGAGAAAGAGAGTAATATTGAGATCACGGAGGAAGTCTCCCTGAAATTTGGCAAGGAAAAGATACTGATCTCCTATAATGATCCCGCCGTTCTGGAATTACATAAAGATAAAATTGAAAAGTATATCTCTGCCATGATCCTGATGAATCCTCACCAGATCCGGGAGACGCAGAGTATTCTGTCCCTTCCCTTTTTTGTGCAGATCAATCAGGTAGCACTGAATAAGCTGCTGGAGATCTTCGCATATGAAAATGTATGTGGCGTCACCGGTAATACCATCAATGACAATGTGAAAGAAATCGTTGCCCTGAAGGATCTGTGCCGGGAAAATGATATTCCCATTGAATCCTTCCAGGCTGCTTACAAGTGGGAAGATTTCAAGAAAAACAGTGACGGCATGGTACCTGTTATCGTGCAGGATTACCGTACTCAGGAAGTTCTGATGATGGCTTACATGAATGAGGAAGCTTATGAACAGACTCTGAAGCTTGGTAAAATGACTTACTACAGCAGAAGCCGTCAGGAATTGTGGCTGAAGGGTCTCACCAGCGGACATTACCAGTATGTGAAGGAACTGGTGGCTGACTGTGATATGGACACAATCCTTGCTAAGGTATCACAGATCGGTGCTGCCTGTCATACCGGCAGCAAGAGCTGTTTCTTTAACGAGATCACAAAAAAGGATTACGAAGAAAGCAGCAACCCCTTACAGGTATTCGAGGAAGTATTCGATGTGATCAAGGATCGCAAGGTCCACCCCAAGGAGGGTTCCTATACCAATTACCTGTTCGACAAGGGCATTGACAAGATTCTCAAGAAACTGGGCGAGGAGGCGACTGAGATTGTGATCGCCGCCAAAAATCCCAACCCCAATGAGGTCAAATATGAGATCAGTGATTTCCTGTATCATATGATGGTCCTGATGGCAGAAAAAGATGTCACCTGGGAAGAAATCACTACAGAGCTTGCAAATCGTTAACCGCATTTTCCATCCAGGTCTCGATATATGTTCCGTAATCTACCTCCGTAACGTAAGACAGCACCTGATCCATGGACAGACCGGCAAAGCTTTTATTTTCCCGATCAAGCAATATCACTGTAAGCAGTAATACTCCGGCCAGAGCAAGACGGATTCTGAAAGTCCCGGTATGAGAACTACCGGAACCACTGGATTCTTCCTGCTCCGGCCTTATTTCTGTCTGTCTGCGCATTTGCTGCAGCAGTTGTGCTGTATTCTTATCATCTAATGGTTCCAAAAATATTCCTCCCTATATGACCATGCTTTGCAGTTCATATTTATGTACCTTTTGGTACTGGCAGAACTGGTTTTTTTAAGGTATAATGATGTATTGAATAGTTATTAGCAATTTGAGAGAGATCATTATAATAATCATTTGAGGTAGTTATGAACGAAAAATTAGCATTAAGCGATGATATTCTGATGAAGATTGAAAAACCTGCCCGTTACATCGGCAACGAAGTGAACGCGGTGGTGAAGGACTTAAATAATATAGATGTCCGTTTCTGTATGTGCTTCCCCGATGTCTACGAGATTGGCATGTCCCATCTGGGCATTCAGATCCTGTACGGCATGCTCAACTCCTGGGACGATGTCTGGTGTGAGAGAGTCTATTCTCCCTGGGTGGATTTAGATGCCATCATGCGTAAGGAAAATATCCCTCTGTTTGCCCTGGAGAGCCAGGATCCGGTAAAGGATTTTGATTTTCTGGGAATCACCATCCAGTACGAAATGTGTTATACGAATATTTTACAGGTCCTGGATCTGGCGAAGATCCCGCTGCTTGCAAAGGAACGTGGGGATGATTGTCCCATTGTCATCGGCGGTGGCCCCTGCACCTACAATCCGGAGCCTATTGCAGACTTTTTCGATATCTTCTATATCGGTGAAGGCGAGACCCAGTATCGTCCACTGATCGATCTGTATAAAAAGTGCAGAGAAGAGAAGGTGGGAAGAGAAGAATTCTTACGCCGTGCTGCGAAGCTGCCCGGCATGTATGTTCCCAGATTCTATGAGACTGCTTATCATGAGGACGGCACCATCGCTTCCTTTCGCCCGACCGAAGAGGGGATTTCCGCTACGATCCGCAAGGAACTGGTGACGGATATGACCGACAGCTTTTATCCTATGAAGCCCGTGGTACCTTACATTAAGGTCACGCAGGACAGAGTGGTCTTAGAGATTCAGAGAGGCTGTATCCGCGGATGCCGTTTCTGCCAGGCTGGGCAGCTGTACCGTCCGGTCAGAGAGCGCGATGTGGAAGTATTGAAAAAATACGCCATGGAAATGCTGAAAAATACCGGTCACGAGGAGATCTCCTTAAGTTCCTTAAGCTCCAGTGATTATAGCAAACTGCCGGAGCTGATCGATTTCCTGATTGAAGAATGTGACAAGAGACATATCAATATCTCCCTGCCGTCCTTACGTATCGATGCCTTTTCCCTGGATGTCATGAGTAAGGTGCAGGATGTGAAAAAATCCAGTCTGACCTTTGCTCCGGAGGCCGGCAGCCAGAGACTGCGTGATGTCATCAATAAGGGACTCACCGAGGAAGTGATCCTGCATGGTTCCGCGCTGGCTTTCGAGGGCGGCTGGACCAGAGTCAAGCTGTATTTCATGCTGGGACATCCCACTGAAACCGAGGAGGATATCCGCGGCATCGCTGAACTGTCCAATAAGATTGCAGCCACCTTCTTCGATACGGTCCCGAAGGAGAAACGTGTCAACGGCAGAGTACAGATTGTCACCAGTACCTCCTTCTTCGTACCGAAGCCCTTTACTCCATTCCAGTGGGCACCCCAGTGTACCAAGGAAGAATTCGTGGAAAAGGCATATCTGACCCGAAAAGCCATCTCCGAGCAGTTGAACCAGAAGAGTATCAAGTACAACTGGCACGAAGCGGATGTCAGCGTCTTAGAAGGTGTGCTGGCAAGAGGTGATAGAAGATTGTCCCAGGTGCTTTTATATGTTTATAACAAGGGCTGCTTCTACGATGCCTGGAGCGAATACTTCCACAATGATGTCTGGATGGAAGCCTTCGCTGCCTGCGGTCTGGATCCGGATTTCTATTCCCACAGAGAACGTCCTTTAGACGAGATCCTGCCCTGGGATTTCCTGGACTGCGGTGTCTCCCGTTCTTTCCTGGAGAGAGAATGGCAGAAGGCGAAAAATGAGACGATCTCACCGAACTGCAAACAGGCATGTCAGGGCTGCGGTGCCGCCAGATTCGGCTGCGGTATCTGCGTAGAGCCCAGAGACTGATCGTACGAGACACACCCTTATGGCACGTTATTGAATGTTGAAGAATAAGAAGAAAGGGAATTGCAGGTCTTTCAAGAAAGACCGCATAGAAATCTGACAGAAATTATGAAATTAAGAATCAAGTTTAAGAAATACGGACCGGTACGTTTTATCGGCCATCTGGATGTGATGCGTTTTTTCCAGAAAGCCAACCGCAGAGCAGAACTGGACGTAGCCTATACCGGAGGCTTCAGCCCGCATCAGATCATGTCCTTCGCCGCACCCTTAGGCGTGGGACTGACCAGCAACGGAGAATATATGGATCTGGAAGTACATTCCCTGACTTCCTGCGAGGATGTTAAGACACGGCTCAATGCCGCATCTGTACCCGGCATTGAGATCACTTCCGTGAAGATCCTGCCGGATAAGGCGGGCAATGCCATGGCAAGTGTGGCTGCCGCCGGATATACCGTAACCTTCCGGGAGGGCAGAGGTCCTCATTTTGATCTGGCACCTGCAGTGGAACGCTTCCTTGCCAAGGACGAGATTCTGATCACCAAGGAGACCAAAAAAGGCAGCCGGGAAATCAATTTAAAAGAAGGCATCTATGAGCTGAAAGCCGTGGATGGTAACAGCCTGTATCTGTTGGTAGATGCATCCAGCGCCGGCAATATCAAGCCCATTCAGGTAGTGGAGGCATTATTTACGGAAAATGGAGAACCCCTCCCTGAGAATGCCCTTATGGTCAACAGAGAAGAGACCTATTTAAGAAGCGATGCCGGAGAACTGCTTCCCTTAGACGCCATCGGTTATGACAGCGAAGAAGCTTACAAAGCGGCTTCCGGAGATAGCGAATGAGCCGCAGTCTCACCGGCGGCAGACCGGCAATAGAAAAAGAAATAAATGAGATCCGTAAGAGCACGGACTGTACTACCGGGAAAATGATCTTTACGAAGCTTCGGGATAAAAATGTGGCATTACTTGTGAACTCCGGCGGAATTGCCGCTGTGCGTGTGCTTCGTTCGAATGCCAGTAAGCTTGGCGGAATCTACCTTGGAAAAATACAGAATGTGGCGAAAAACATCGATGCCTGCTTCGTGGAGATTGCGCCCGGGGAACTGTGCTTTCTGCCACTACGGGAAGCAGGTACGGCACATCTTACCAACAGACAGCCGGACGGAAGCTTAAAAGCCGGAGATGAACTGGTAGTCATGGTCACCAGAGATGCCCAGAAGACGAAACGCGCTTCCGTTACCACAGATCCTTCCCGGATGAAGCAACAGCTTGTTAAAAACGGAGTCACCCCTGAGAGCGCATCTGAAGCCCTTCAGAGCCTTTTAAATCAGGCAATCCATAAAGTATGCCTTACCTGTCTTCTTGCGCCTTCTGAAGCCATCTACGAGGCATTGGAACAGTTGGCAGATCCATCGGAATACAGTGAAGTCCTTACGGATGACCCTGAGATCTTCCACAAGCTTTCTGAAAGCAGTCATCCGCTTTTACAGCAGAAGAACCTCCGGTTGTATGATGATCCTGCCATTTCCCTGCGTCTTTTATATTCTCTCGAAAGGGGGATGGATGAGGCACTGGATACGAGAGTCTGGCTGAAATGCGGCGGATATCTGGTCATTGAGCCCACGGAAGCCATGACAGTCATCGATGTCAATTCCGGCAAAAATGAATCTAAGAAGATGGGAGAAGAGACCTATTATCAGGTCAATGCCGAAGCGGCAGAAGAGGTTGCAAGACAGTTGCGTCTGCGGAATCTGTCCGGTATCATTATCGTAGACTTCATCAATATGTCAGAAAAGGAAAATCGTCAGAAATTACTGGAATACCTGAAAATGCTGACCACACAGGATCCTCAGCATCCCCGGATCGTGGATATGACACCACTTGGTCTGGTGGAGATCACCCGTAAAAAGTCCCATCCCACCCTGGCAGAACAATGGAAAAAAATATAAGAACCTGCTTATAAACCAGTCAACACTCGTTTGGCTGGTTTTTTGTTATATTTCACAATTTCAGGAAACTCTTTTTAGTAAAAACGTTTCTTGAATACTCCCCTGCAAAATGCTACTCTTGTATCAAAGGAAACTAAAATTTATATTTGAGTTTCCACAGAAACCTATGAAAGCATTCTATTCTAAAGACGGAGGAACACCTATGGATACCACAGATGCTCTGCAAAAAAACATTTTGGATGCCACCCTTCGTGTCTTCGATCGAAAAGGACTGAAGTTTACGATGGATGACCTGGCAAAGGAACTTTCCATCAGTAAAAAGACCATCTATACGGTCTATGACGACAAAGAAGCGCTGTTCCTGGCCATGGTAGATTATATTTTTGATTCGATCAAGGAAAGCGAGCAGATGATCCTGACGGATCCTACGCTGGGAACCATCGAAAAGCTACAGCGCATCTTAGGCGTCCTGCCGGAAGGCTATCAGAATATTGACCTCAGAAAGCTCTATTCCCTACGGGACAAATATCCTAAGATCTACCATAAAGTGGAGCTTCGCTTAGAGACCGGCTGGGAGCCTACGATCCAGCTGATCGAGACAGGCATGGCAGAGGGCAGTATCCGCCCGGTTCCCATCTGTCTGGTGAAAATGATGCTGGAAGCCTCCATTGAGCAGTTTTTCCAAAGAGATATCCTCGCACAGAATCATCTGACTTACGTGGACGCCTTAAACGAGGTCGTAAATATTCTCATGTACGGAATCACACAGAGGCAGTAAATACGCAGACAAAAAGGGAGAAGGACTTATGACACATAGACTTTACTTAAACGACGACTGGCTGTTCACTGAACAGTTTGAGGACAGTTTAGTGGCACCGGAATATCCGGAAAACACACTGCAGCCGGTACGTCTGCCGCATACCTGTAAGGAAACCCCGTTTCATTATTTTGACGAATCCCTCTACCAGATGGTCAGCGGATACAGGCGCCATCTCCTGATTCCAAAGGACTGGCAGGGAAAACGGATCCTGCTTACTTTTGAGGGAGCTGCCCATGACAGTACTGTATTTTGTAATGGGAAAAAAGTGGGAGAGCATCACTGCGGTTACACTGCATTTACTGTAGATTTAACAGACAATGTACTCTATGGGCAGGATAACCTGCTCTGTGTCCGCTTAGACAGCAGAGAGAATTTAAACGTTCCGCCTTTTGGCTATGTGATCGATTATATGACCTATGGCGGTATCTACCGGGATGTCCGGTTGGAAGTAAAGGAAAAAGTCTCTCTTTCGGATATCTTCGTCCATACAGCGATAGATTTCAGATCGTCTCCCGTGACAGCGCAGATTACCTCTGAGATCACGCTTACGGAAAGTAATGAGAACGTGACCATCCGACAGTACTATATGCCGAAAAATACCGCAGCCGGCCAGGGATCCTGGAATCTTTTGTGCGAACAAACCGTTTCTGCAGATACTACCTGTGACAAGGAGATTGCTCTTACAGCAGCAATTACCGATCCTCTGTTATGGGACACTGAAGAAGCCAATCTCTATATTTTAAAGACACAGCTATATCAGGACAATACGCTCCTGGATGAGACAGAGACCACGTTTGGTATCCGGGAAGCAGTATTTAAAAAGGACGGCTTTTATCTTAATGGCAGGAAGTTGCGGATCCGCGGCTTAAACCGCCACCAGAGCTTCCCTTATGTGGGATATGCCATGCCTAAGAGCATGCAACGGCTGGATGCGGATCTTCTGAAAAAGGAGTTGGGTTTAAATGCCGTAAGGACTTCCCATTATCCCCAGAGCCATTATTTTTTAGAGCGCTGTGATGAGCTTGGACTTTTAGTATTCACAGAATTCCCCGGCTGGCAGCATATCGGAGATGATTCCTGGAAAGCACAGGCGGTTGCAAATGCCGAAGACATGATCCGACAGTACCGTAATCATCCCTCCATCATTTTATGGGGAATACGCATCAATGAGTCACCGGATGACGATGCTTTTTACGAAAAGACCAATGCCGTGGCACATAAGCTGGATCCATCAAGACCTACCGGTGGTGTCCGTGCCATGAAAAAAAGTCATCTGTTAGAAGATGTCTATACGTATAATGATTTTCTGCACGATGGTGAGATGCCCGGCTGTGATCCGAAGAAAAAAGTCACATCGGATATGGAGAAGCCTTATCTGATCAGTGAGTACAACGGGCATATGTATCCCACAAAGGCCTTCGACAACGAAGAGCGCCGCAGTGAGCATGCCATCCGCCACGCCAATGTACTGGATGCCGTGGCAGGTCAGCCCGATATTGCCGGAAGCTTCGGCTGGTGCATGTTTGACTACAATACTCACAAAGACTTCGGAAGCGGTGACAGGATCTGTTATCATGGTGTCATGGATATGTTCCGGAATCCGAAGCTGGCTGCAAATATCTATGCCTGTGAGCAGGAACAGACTCCTGTGCTGGAGATCACTTCCTCCATGGATATCGGAGAGCATCCCGGCTGTAACCGCGGCAACATCTACATTCTGTCCAATGCAGACAGCGTGAAGATGTACAAAAATGACCGTTTTATCAAGGAATATCTGCCGGGAATGTCACCTTATAAGCACTTAAAGCACGGTCCCATCCTGATCGATGATTTTATCGGAGATTCTTTTGCACAGAACGAAAGATTCCGTCCGAAACATGCAAAGGAGATCACGGATGCCATGAATCTCGTAGCACGAGGAAGCCTGAACCACATTCCGAAGAGATTATATCTTACGGCTTTAAAACTGCTTCTGATCTATCATATCGATTTTGCGGAAGTGACCAGGCTGTATACGAAGTACATCGGTGACTGGGGCGGTACGGCTACCGTATACCGTTTTGATGCTATCAAAGACGGTAAAGTCATAAAATCCGTCACCAAAGAACCGGTTCGTGAAATCCGGCTGGAAGCAGAAGCAGATCATACCATTCTGACGGAACAGCACAGCTATGATGTGGCACTGGTGCGGATCCGTGCAGTGGATGACCATGGAAATGTGCTTCCCTTTTATCAGGAGCCGGTTCGTCTGATTACGGAAGGTGACATCTCCATCATCGGACCTGACACCATTGCTTTACAGGGAGGCATGGGTGGAACTTATGTTAAGAGTACGGGAAGATCCGGTCGGGGAGCTTTGCTGTTGCAGTCACAGACGGCAGGGGAAATACGGATACCTTTTCAGATTATGATTTAATGGTTTCATTTGAGCGTTAGATTTCAAAGGATTTCAAAAGAAAGGATCAGGGTTACATTATGGGTTTAAGTGGAAAAGAAAAATTTTCTTATGGACTGGGGGCGGTAGGCAAGGATATGGTATACATGCTGTCTGCCAGCTATATTTTGTATTATTATCAGGATATTTTAGGCGTGAACGCCGTAGCCATGGGTATCATTCTGCTGGTTGCAAGAGTGTTCGATGCGTTTAACGATCCCTTCATGGGCGTCATCGTGGCAAAGACCAGGACCAGATGGGGGAAGTTCCGCCCCTGGCTGATGATCGGCACAGTAACCAATGCTGTTGTTCTGTATCTGATGTTCTCGGCACCGCCTGCACTGAATGGCAGTGGACTGGTAGCTTATGCTGCAGTCACCTATATTCTCTGGGGCGTGACCTATACCATGATGGATATTCCCTTCTGGTCCATGATACCGGCATTTACTCACAGTGGAAAAGAGCGTGAAGGATTGTCTACGCTGGGACGTTCCTGCGCCGGTGTAGGCTCTGCCATTATCACCGTGATCACCATGCTCTGCGTCAATGCCCTGGGCGGAGGAGAAGAGCGGGTCGGATTCTCCCGGTTCACCCTGATCATTGCCGTGCTGTTCGTGATATTTATTACCGTTACCTGCATTAATATCAAGGAAAAATCTACGGTAGATGTGGACGCACCTTCCATCGGTCAGATGTTCAAGGCGTTAATTCAGAACGATCAGGCGATGGCAGTGGTCATTACCATCGTACTGATCAACTGCGCGATCTATACCACCTCCAACCTGGTAATTTATTTCTTTAAATACGATTTTGGCGGAGATACCTGGTACAATTCCTATACACTGTTCAACACCTTCGGCGGGGCAGTACAGATTCTCGCCATGATGCTTTTGTTCCCGTTACTTCGTAAGTTTATGAGTACCATCCGGATCTTCTATGTCAGCTTCCTGATGGCAATTGCCGGATATGCTGTATTGCTTCTTTTATGTTTTACGAATATGAGTACTGTATTTTTACTGTTCCTTCCCGGCTTCCTGATCTTTGCCGCCAATGGTATGCTGACAGTACTGACTACCGTATTTTTAGCCAATACCGTAGATTACGGTCAATGGAAAAATCATCGCCGAGACGAGAGTGTCATTTTCTCCATGCAGACCTTCGTGGTAAAACTGGCTTCCGGTATTTCTGCGTTAGTGGCATCCCTGTGCCTGAACCTCTGCAACTTAAGCTCTGATACCAGCGATGCTGTGGCAACTGCAGGAGCTTCCGGAAGCTCTGTGGTTGGACTTCGTATGACGATGACACTGTTCCCCATTCTGCTCCTTGTCATCGGTGTCATTTGCTTTCATAAGAAGTATCAGTTGACCGAGGAACGATTAAAAGAGATTCAGGAGGCTTAAAGCATGATTCAGATTGTAAAAGATACAGATACGAGCCCATTGTTCTTTTTACAGACTGCCCACACAACCTACGGAATGCGGGTCATGGAGACCGGACATTTAGAACATCTGTATTACGGGGAGCGGATCACTGTGGATTCACAGGATCCTTCCTCCTGTGCGCCCCTTGTCATACAGAGAGCCTTCGCTCCGGGCAACACCTGTACCTACGACAGGGAACATCCGCAGATCTCCATGGAAGATGTCTGCTTGGAGGTTGGTACGTTGGGAAAGGGAGATATCAGAGAACCTTTTCTGGAAGTCAGATTTGCCGACGGAAGTGTCACCTCTGACTTTACTTTTGATTCCTATAAAATTATTACTTTAAAGGAAAGAGAACAGTGCCTGCAGGATTCCGGACTTCCTCACAGCTATTCGGAAGTGGAAACTGATTCCGCGGAATGCCTTCAGATTGTTTTGCAGGATGTTACGAATCATTTGGAGTTGCAGCTGTTTTATACCGTATTCGAAGAATGTGATGTCATTACCAGAAGCGCACGGTTGATCAATCACAGTGACGCATCTGTCACCTTGGAGCGATGTCTCAGTGCACAGTTAGATCTGACAGAGGATTATTCCGTGATCACTCATTTCAGCGGTGCCTGGGCAAGAGAGATGCACAGAGAACAGATTTCCTTACGTTCCGGCAAATTTATAAATGCGTCTTATACGGGAACCTCTTCGAACCGCTCGAATCCTTTTATGATCCTGGGACATAAGAACACCTGTGAGACTTTTGGCTCCTGTATCGGCTGCAATCTGATCTACAGTGGAAATCATTATGAAGCCCTTGAGAAAGACTCTTATGGGAAGCTACGCTTTGTAAGTGGGATCAATCCACAAAGTTTTTCCTGGGAGCTGACTCCGGAAGCGCACTTTGATACACCGGAGGCTGTTTTAAGTTATTCTTCGAAGGGGTATGGAAGACTCAGCCGACAGTTACATTCCTTTATCAGAGAGCATATTGTCCGAGGAGTGTGGAAGAGAAGACCTCGTCCGGTTCTGTTAAACAGCTGGGAAGCCTGTTATTTTAAGATTGATGAGAGAAAGCTGTTGCAGCTGGCAAAAGCGGGAGCAGATGTCGGCATCGAACTGTTCGTCATGGATGACGGGTGGTTTTCCGGGCGGAATGACGATACTTCCTCCCTGGGAGACTGGGAACCGGATCCGAAGAAGCTGCCCGGAGGAATTGCTTCCCTCAGTAAAAAACTCAAAGCCCTGGGGGTGGATTTCGGTCTCTGGGTAGAGCCGGAGATGATCAGTGAAAACAGCCGTCTCTATCAAGAGCATCCCGACTGGGCAATGATGATTCCGGGACATCCCCACTCCGAGGGACGTAATCAACGCCTCTTGGATCTGTCCAATCCCGAAGTACAACAATATGTAATAGATTCCATGACGAAGGTATTTTCCTCCGGAGACATCCGTTATGTGAAGTGGGATATGAACCGTAATTTTAGTGATATTTATTCCCCTTATCTGCCGGCTGCGAAACAGGGAGAGACGGCACATCGTTATGTGCTGGGGCTTTATCACATTATGGATGAACTTACCACACGTTTCCCTGAGATTTTGTTTGAAGGCTGCAGTTCAGGTGGAAATCGTTTTGATCTGGGAATATTAAGTTATTTCCCGCAGATCTGGGCAAGCGATAATACTGACGCACTGTGCCGTACCGGGATTCAGAACAGTTACAGCTATGGATATCCCTTATCGGTATTTACAGCACATGTATCATCCTGTCCAAATCATCAGACCTTAAGAATCACGCCCCTTGAAACCCGTTTTCAGGTAGCTTCCTTCGGCGTCTTAGGATATGAATGCAATTTAAAGGATCTGTCCGGAAGTGATCTCAACGCAATCCGGGAACAGATTACACTTTATAAAAAATGGCGGGATGTTTTCCAGTTTGGATCCTTTTATCGTGGAGCAGAAAACGAAGCTTCCGACTCGGAAACCTTATCCTGGACCTGCGTGTCCCCGGATGGCAGAAGAGCAGTGGGGCTGTTCTTCCGGCGTCTGGCAGTTCCGAACCAGTCCCATGACTGTTATCGACCGGTGGGGTTACTTCCGGATGTGAAATATCATTTCTACGGCAGGAATATCAAATACAATCTGAAAGACTTCGGAGACCTTGTGAACACCGTTTCTCCGGTTCATATCAAGCAAGGATCTGCATTACAGGAGATTCTTTCGCGATTTGTAAATATGGATGGGGAAAAAGAAGAACTGACTGCTTACGGAGATACCCTGATGCGTGCGGGTATTGCCCTGAAACCCGCTTTCGCCGGAACCGGATATAATTCCGACACCCGACTGTTCCCGGATTTTTCCTCCCGAATTTACTTTATGGAAGCAGCGGAATAAAATAATAATGCTTTTTTATGTACCGACCACTTTCGTTAGACCTGAAAACTAACGAGGGCGGTCGGTATTGTAATAATCAGAGAGAGATGATATTGTATATTATATAGATAGCTTAACAAATCGGAATTTAAAGAGGTGTTGAGTATGAAAAGGTGGTTATCTATTTTAGCAGTATTGGGCTGTATAGTAGCGTTGTCTGGATGTAAAAATGAAAATGGAGCAAAACAAGCATATTTTAATGCAAAAGTTTTGGAAGTAAATAAAGAATATGTTGATGTTAGGTGTATAGAAGCATTTAATAGTGGGATTTCTGTTGATGAGGAATTTTCTGTTACAAAAGATGTAGTATCAGCAGGAGGAGCACCAGAATTGAATGTAGATGATAATATCCGTGTTGTATTTAATGGTGATGTAATGGAAAGTGATCCATTGCAGATAGGAACGGTTTATGCAATCTATCTTTTAGATGAAAATGGAGAAGTGATTCCAAACAACTAACAACTTCAAGTTTGTAACGGAGGTATTTGCTATGAAAGGAATTAAGATTGAGTTATTGGGGATTGCAACAATACTTTTAGGAATTGCTGTGACAACAAATAATTTCTTTGGATATGTCCTAGGTTTTCTTGGATTTGGCGTCGCTGTAGCTGGCTGTTTTCTAAAAGATAATCACTGATAACTTCTTGTTTGAAAAATTGAGAAAACGTAATATTGAACAAAAAAGAAATGCACAGTTCTTAGCTTATCGTGAACTGTGCATTTTTGTAAATAAATACTTTTAATTAGCCGATTACGGCATCCTCTGCTGTAAAATGTTCCAGAGAATTTTCTTTTACCTGAATGCAGATATAAGTAATTCCGGAAATATCGGATGCAAAAAACTGACGCTTTGCAGTAGGTGCGATTTTTAGCCAGTCTCCAGTTGAAAGGCTAATTTCTTCTCCATCAATTATGGCTTTGCCGTTACCTGAAAGAATTCCATAGATTTCTTCATTTTCTTTATGAGAATGAACAAATGGGACATTTGCTCCTGCAGGTAGTTCGTTTAAACTGATTTCTGCACCTGTTAAAGACAACTTTTCATGCAACTCAATTCGGTTTTCCTTTCCAATAGTTGTTTTTGTGTAATTTGCCATAATAACCTCCATAGTTAATTTGTAGTTTCTGGTTGCTTGGTATTAGTATAGTGTGAGACACATACAAAAACAAGTACGCACCTTTTTGTAACTGTACACTCAAAAATGAATGTGTTACAATAGACTCGGAGGTGAGAATTATGCGAGCAAAAGAAGAATTACCGGAATGCCCAGTTGCAACAGCAGTATCTCTTATCGGAGGAAAATGGAAACTGCTGATTTTGCGTAACTTGAAAGAGCGTCCATGGAGATTCAATGAGCTACAACGAAGTATAGATGGTATTTCACAAAAGGTTTTGACAGATAGTTTAAGACAAATGATGAGTGATGGGCTGGCATATCGCCACGATTACCATGAGCAGCCACCGAGAGTTGAATACGGCTTAACGGAACTCGGAACAAAAATGCTTCCAATTGTTAATTCACTTGCTGACTTTGGTAACTACTATAAATCAATTATTGAACAGAATTAAGGACGTTAGTATTTGAAAAGATCGAACAATCACAGTTTGAAGAATTGAAAAAAACGGAATTTACCTATTAAGACATATAAACTCTTGA